>ERZ773013.1200-NODE-1200-length-15613-cov-7.411235_pt1 | contig 15613 bp, 16 predicted proteins | sample MGYA00511670_ERZ773013 | MGnify/ENA primary metagenome ERZ773013 (study PRJEB29015, sample SAMEA2738120) | human oral metagenome | biome: human oral; feature: human-associated habitat; material: saliva | place: China | collected 2257 ... | reverse complement strand
CAGGACAGCCAACGAGGTCTTTAGGGAGATGTTGCACTCAGCTTGACAATCTGCCAGGGCAAAAGCCTCGACGATGTCGACGACAGGGAGGTGCAGAGGATGTACGATTCGCTCAACCAAAGACCACGCAAGCGCCTGAAATGGAAGTGTCTCTGAGAGGTCTACCATCACCAGTCGTTGCACTTGCTCTGAGGATTCGCCCTTGATATCGCGCTCTCATCTGGGCCCTTGAGCGAATCTCACCCATAGAAACTACCGAAGAGCCTTAAAAGAAAGAACAAAAGCTGGTCGGGTGGACTGGATTCGAACCAGCGACCCCTTGACCCCCAGGGCGCAATCCTTGATGAATGTCAATAGACACCAGAGGACACCACTTCCACATATTGTGCTGTTTAACTGGGCATTTGCTGACCTTGGCGAACATGAGGCGACCACAGCCCCCGTCATGTAAAGTCGTCCGCAGTACGCAAATAGTACGCCACGTACTATCCACGTACTGCACGTACTGCGACGGCCGCGGGCGGGCGCATCAAAGGTTCAAACGTTGATGGGGGCACGATGCCGAGGAATCTGAGCAACGGGTTCGTCTTCAAGGACGAGAGGTCCGGCCACTGGAGGGCCGCGATCAGCTGGCAGGACGAGGACGGCAGGCAGAGGAGGATGACGCGAAACACCCCCGTCGCCTGCTACCCCGACAGGGTGAGCAGGAAGACCGGGAAGGTCACCAGGGACAACCGCGGGAAGGGCGCCGCCGAGGACTTCCTCAGGGAGTGGCGCGACGAGGAGGTCCGAAAGGACGAGGAGCTCTCCGGCACCGTCTCCTGCGAGACGCCGGTATACCGCTACGTCCTCGACTACATAGACATGAAGGAGTCCACCGGCAACATCCTCGCCTCCACGGCGGACGGCTACCGCTGGTACGCGAAGCACCTGCTGGGCACCGAGCTCGGCAAGACCCCCGTGGGGCAGGTCACCGCGAGGCAGATCCAGGAGTTCGAGCGCGACATGGTGCAGGACGGCTATGGCGGAAACACCGTCTCCCACACCCACGTGCTGCTCAAGACCGCATTCATCAGGGCGCGCAGGCTGGGCGACATCCCGTCGAACCCCTTCGACCTCGTCGACGCTCCCAAGAGGCCCACGAAGCCGATAAACTCCCTCGACGCCGCAAGCGTCCGGCAGCTCAACCAGACGCTCGGGAGCGTCGCCGACCCGTTCTCCACGGCCGTGCTCCTCGCGCTCATGACGGGGATGAGGCAGGGCGAGATATGCGCCCTCAGGTGGCAGGACGTCGACCGCGTGTCGCGCAAGATCCGGGTCTCGCACGCGCTCACGAGGGCGAACGGCACCTTCGCGCTCTCCACGCCGAAGACCAGGAGCTCGGCCAGGACCATCCCCTACGGCGACGAGCTCGCCCGCGTGCTTGAGGCGAGGGCGCGCGCCATGCACGGCGAGCGCGAGGCGATGGGCCTCGACTGGGACGAGGGGCTCTTCGTCGTGGGCAGCGCCGTCACCGGCGCCTGGAAGAGCCCCATGGCGCTCGGACAGGAGTGGAGGGCGTTCGTGAGGGTTGCGAGGCTCGTGGGCTCCCAGGGCGAGCCGCCGAGGTTCCACGACCTCAGGCACACCTTCGCGACGATGGCGATCGGCTCCGGCGTGGACGTGAAGACCGTGAGCGCCATCCTCGGCCACTCCAACGCGGCGATGACCCTCAACGTCTACGCCGATGCGCTCGCAGACAGCAAGAAGGCCGGCATGGACCTCATGGGCAGGATCATGTCCGCGGGACTCTCGTAGGACCGGGGTGCAGACGGCACCCATCGAAGCATCGGAAGCGGATTCGGGGCGGAAGCGAGTCCGGTTGCCGCGGCGCGTGCGGATGCACACCCTGGGGCGAGCGGAACGCCGATGGCGACTTTGGAGGATCGCATTATGGAGCGTACGATTGAGGATGTGTCAAATATAGAGTGCTTTCGCTATACTAGTCAAATATAGAGTGCTTTCGCTATACTATTGCCATGGCTAAGATAGATGACATATACGGGGCGGCCGACGACTACGGCCTCGTGACGTCCGCGGACGCGAGGGCGCTCGGCGCCTCCGACGCGGAGGTCGTGCAGTACGCTGCACGGGGAAGACTCGAGCGCGTGGCCAGGGGCGTCTACCGAGTGCCCGTGTGGCCCTACCAGGAGCAGGCACCCTACGCTATCGCCGTGAGGGCCGCGGGTGAGGGCGCCTACCTCTTCGGGGAGTCCGTGGTGGCGCTCCTCGGGCTCTGCCCCACCGACCCGCGCGCAATCCGGGTGGCGACGCCCAGGAGGGTCAGGCGCAGCCTCGGCGAGGGCGTGAGGCTCGTCTGGCGGAGGCACCCGGACAGGGTCACGCTGTACGAGGGCATAGCCTGCCAGAAGGCTGCCGACGCGATCCGCGAGGCGACGAGGACCCTGGGACCCGCCCGCGCCGTCGACGCGGCGCGCGAGGCGGAGCGGAGGGGCTACGTCACGCCGGCCGAGCTTGCGGAGATCGAGGGGGAGGTGGGCGCCCATGCCTAAGCGCCCGAACAGCATGAGGCACCTGGACGACGCCATCCGGAGGGCCTCCGGCGGCACCGCCGACGGATACGTGCGCATGCGCACCCTCGTGGCCAACGGCATCGTCTGTGTTTAGTCAAGCCTGACTTTCGGTTTTCATCACGGATTCTTTCGGGTTCGCGCACGAAAGTTTTTCGGGTTTCGTCACGGACCCGCCGGCACCTCCCTACCTTCCCGGCTTCCCGAGCATCAGGCTCTCCTCCAGCCTGTGGCTCGGGCCCCCGAACTCCACGAGCCTACCGTGGTGCACGACGCGGTCGACGATCGCCGCCGCGAGCTTGTCGTCCGCGAAGACGGTGCCCCACCTGCTGAACTCGACGTTGGTGGTGAATATCACGCTCCTCCTCTCGTAGCTCTCGGATATCACCTGGTAGAGCAGCTGCGCCCCGTCCACGTCGAAGGGCACGTAGCCGAACTCGTCCAGGACCAGCAGCCTCGCCTTGGCCACGTCGGCGAGCAGCCTGTCGAGCGTCCCCTCGCGCTTGGCCTTGCCCAGCTGCAGCACCAGCTGGGCCGTCTGCCAGAACCGCACGGGGTGCCCCGCGGAGACCGCAGCCATGCCGACGGCGGTGGCGACGTGGGTCTTCCCCCTGCCCGTCGGGCCGTAGAAGACGAGGTCCTCCGCGCGCTCCATGAAGGAGAGCGAGAGCATGTCCTCGCGGCCCCAGCCGTCCGGGAACGAGACGTTGGACCAGTCGAAGCCGTCGAACGACTTCGGCACGGGGAACCTCGCCTGCCTGAGCAGGCGCTGGCCTCTTCGCCCTGTCCCTGTGCACGAGCTCGGCCTCGAGCATCGAGCGGCACGCCGACAGCTGCCCCGGGGTGGCGGAGGCGACGAAGCCGTCGATGGTCTCCCCCGAGATGAAAAGCGCCCTGGCGGCGGCCCTGAAGGCCTCCTCGGTCGCCTCACGCTCCGAGCGCTGCATGTCCGCCACCACCCCCCGCGAGGCCGACGGCCCTGTCGTACTCGCCCAGGTCGGGCTCCTCGTCGTACTCGACCCTCGTGCCTCCGGACGCCGCGACGGCGGCGGACAGCTCGACCGAAGCGCCGTCCACGCCCCCGGTCGCCCTCAAGGCGGCCTCCATGCCCCGCACGGCCGCCTCCCAGCCGTGCTGTGCGCTCGCGTCCCTGAGCACCCGCAGGTCGCGCCCCAGGCCCGCCCCGCCCTCGCCGTCCAGGAACTCCACGAGCTCCCTCGGCAGCGACTGGCGCACGACCGAGTCCCTCCATCCGGTGGGCCTCATGCAGAGCAGCCTCAGCTGCAGGACCGGGTCGGAGCTGTCCGTCGGGACGCTGCCCCACTCGCGCTCGTACTCGGCCACGACCTCGCCCGTGCCCTCGTCCACCACGCGGACGCGGAATGCGCCGACGGCCACCGCGACCTCCTTGCCCGCGTAGGCCGGCCCGGCGGAGTATCGGTGGATGCCGCCGAGCGTGAATACGCCCTGCTTGCTGCACCTGCGCGTCTCCCAGCGCACGCACTGGTACCCCGCCGGCGGCAGCTCCGCGAGCGCCGCCCTGTCCTCCTCGAAGAGCTCGAGCTCGGGCACGCCGAGCCTGTAGTGCCTCTTCTCCGCGCTCATGTCGAGGGAGTCCCGCAGCAGCCTCTCGTTGAACGCCTCCGCGTCGTGCATCTGCGGCACCGGCACGAACAGGTTCCTGCGATGGTAGCCCACCTTCGCCTCGACGTTGCCTTTCTCGTTGCCCGAGTACGGGTTGGTGAACGTGTGGTCGAGGCAGTAGTGGGCGGAGAACCTTCTGAACATCTCGCTCAGCCTGACCTCTCCGCACACCCTCCTTCCGACCTCGGTGGCGTTGTCGAAGACGGCCCGCGCGGGCACGCCGCCCACGAACTCGAACACGTTGCGGAGCCCCTGGCACACGCACTCCGACGTCTCGCCCCAGAACACCTGGGTGAGCCCGACGTTGGAGTGCGGGAAGCTGACCGTGAGGTACCTCCCCCTCGTCACGACGCCCCTCACCCTGAAGTCCGCCTCCCCGAAGTCGACCTGGCACTCGCCGGGAAGCCAGCTGAGCTGCAGGTACCCCTGCGCGTCCCTGGTGTCCCTCTCCTCCGCCATCTCCTCGCGCCGGCGCTTCACGTAGCGCTGCACGGTGGAGTAGCTCCCGCCGTAGCCCTTCTCGTCGCGCAGGCGGACGAAGACCCGGGTGGCCGTGTGCCGCTGCTTCCTCCAGTTGCGGCAGTCGTCTAGGAGCCAGGCGTCAATCGTCGCCTCGTAGGGCTTCAGCAGCTCGCTCTCCGCGATGCGCCTCCCCGGGCGCGAGGGGGAGAGGTCCTCCATCCTCAGGTACTTCCTCACCGTGGGCTCTGACACCCCGGTGTTCCTCGAGATGCTCGCGATTGACTCGCCACGGCTCCTCCTCCTGCGTATATCCTCTATCTTGTCCACGCCGATCATTTCCCCTCTGGCCCTCCTCACGTCGCAAACCGAAGCAACGACATGTTGGGCCAATCGCGGGATGGTCGGCGTGCCCATGCACGAACCGGTAATTTTTTCGTGCTCAGGCCCGAAACTTTACGACGCTCAAACCCGCAAACAAGAGGCTATCAAACACACCACGTAGTTGATCTCCAAAACCCCGTCCGAATACAGCAAGGCTCGCATCTTCATGCCCGTGCCCCAGCCTGTACTGCGCGGAGGTCCCGTTCTACTCGCGTATCGCGTTGACGATGTCGCCCAGCACGGACTCGCTGATCAGCCCGAGTACCATCACAGCTCACCTATTTGTGGAGGCCCGGGTCCATCGAGGAGGTCCAGAGGAGCCTGCCCACATGGACCGAGCGCGCCAACAGGCGCGTCCACCAGGTGTATTCGATAACGTGGAAGCCGAACATTAGAACGTGTTATGGTGGATTTTAATTTATGGGAGAAGTATTTTCATTAAGGAAAAAATCGACCGCTTAGTGATGGATATAAACTTTTAGACATACTCTCTTTGAAAAACACTAAATTATCTTTATAAGAATATTGAGAACATCGATCAACGGAGACTCGTAATGGATTTAGTATTGTGTGATCATGTGAGTAAGACTATTGGTGAAAAGACTATACTAAGAGATATCAATTTAACAATATCTCAAAATGAAATCGTTGGATTAATCGGACCAAATGGAGCAGGAAAGACGACCTTAATACGTCTTATCTCAGGTCTGTATAAACCAACTTCTGGGAATATCACTCTCCGCTATAGCAACATTGGAGTCATCCCGGACAAAGATGGATTGTACGAGCAAATGACCATGAGGGAGCAGCTGAACTTTACCTCATTGTTAAAAACAGGTCATGTGCTCAGTCAGAAAGGTTTTGACGAGATTGCTCGCACCATACAGCTCGATACGGATAGGAAGATCACGACCTTTTCGCTTGGTATGAAAAGAAGACTTTCATTCGGCATGCTCTTAATAGGAAAGCCTGATTTGATTATCTTAGATGAACCCTTTATCGGACTGGATCCACAGGGACAAGAGTCGATGCAGGCTTTAATTAAGGTCCTCTCAAGAACCGCTTCGATTCTTATTTCTTCACATAGTTTGGAGCTGTTAGATGGCTTGATTACTCGTTCGGTTTTTATCAATCACGCAATATTGCACCCTGCATCTGACGTACAAAAGCAATCGTTAAAAGCACAGTATTTCGATGTGTTTAAAAATGTGGATATGAAGAGATGATCTATATGAGCAATGTAATGAAAGCAGTTTTCTATAAAGAGCTACAAGCACTCAAAGCCAAAAAGAGTACGTTCATGTTTTCAATTCTGAGTATTGCAATCTTTATTACGGGATTCAATGCACTATTTAATAAGGATCAGGGATTTTCTATACAAAATGAGATTCCAGTCTTGCAGATCTATATGGGTATCACGGGATTCATACTCTCGCTCAATTTCTGGACTGAAAAGATAAGCGGATCATTAGAGTACGTGTTATCCCATCGGGTGAGTCTACGAACATTTATTGTCTGCAAGATCACGTTTAACTTAGTAGTTGGTCTCGTAGCACTCTTATGTTTCACCCTTGTATTAGCTATCTTCTACCCGCAAGCTCTTACGAGCTTGGGAGGAGCTATCGTAGTCTATGCCCTGCTTGCCTTTCCTTATGGTCTTATTAATGGGTACACAATGACGTGCTGTAGTAGGGGAGTTGCAACAATTTTACAGTGCATCAGTATTGTCTTTATCTTTTCATCAGTGTTTTTAATACGCTCAATAACAAATAGTAGTGAGAATACGGTGTTTATATATTCGATCATCATTTTCATTGCTCTTTTGTGGTTAATCGGTCTCGTAATGATTCTGAAGGCAACAGCTGAGAAAGCGATTACCACAAGTGTCGAATAAACAAACATTAGTGTAAGAAGGTGATTCCAGTGAATATTTAGAAGTTTGCCCCATAGATCTGCGCACTAAATTGTCTTTTAAACACGTACTATTAACGAATAGGAGAGCCCAAAAATGATTCCTGTAAATGCTCCCATGGGTACTGAAGCTGTAACAAGTGGTTGGTGCGGTGCAATATGTGGTGGTGTCTGCGGTGCTGGAGGAACTGCAGTTTGTGTTGCAATCTGCGCTCTTGATGGACCGATTCCTGCTGCTGATGCTGGTGCAGTAGCTGCTTCTGGTGTTGGAGCAGGTGGAGCTGGCGCGCTTAGTAGTGGTTTAGCTCAAGGTCTTTAATCTATTTATGTTTACTTTAGATCAAAGTTATATTGCAGAAATAGCGTGTGTCAGTATAAGCAAATAGCTTGATCTGAAAGTTCAGCCTGTTATAGAAGAGCTAGAGCATCTACTAAGGTCTAGCTCTTCTTAAAAATCATAAGAAGTTGAATACCTATTTAAAGAATATAACACTACATCTTATTTTAGTAGATACTTCTATTGAAAGTCTGAAGTAAAGAAGCAAAAATGAATAACCTTGAAGTAATTGACATAACTTCCTTAAGTGGGACTGAATACGCTTATCTGCCGTATACGGGATTTATCTTAAATAAACAATTGTTACAATCGGATAGCAGACGACCTATTGAATACCAGAAGCTTGAAGAAAAGTATAAAAGAGAATTTGATAAGAGCCTAACTCCTGCCACTCCAGAAGAAATAGAGTTCTACATTAAAAGGTTTGGATTTCAAGAATTAATACTTGAAGTAACAACAGGGTGTAATTTAAGATGCGAATATTGTATTTTTTCAGGAAATTATAATGTTCAAAGAAGGCATGGTAAAAGCAATGCTGAATTCAAAGATTTAAAGAAAGCAATTGACTACTATTACTCACAACTAAAAATGAATAGGCTATTCAATGTGAATAGAAGACCAACCGTTGCTTTTTATGGAGGAGAGCCTTTGCTTAACTATAAGGCCATAAAGCAGTGCATCGATTATATTAAAGAGAAGTACAGTGAGTTCGATACCTTCTTTACTATAACTACAAATGGTACTTTACTAAATGAAGATATAATGAAATACTTCATCAAGAATGAAGTATGGTTAGTTTTTAGCCTTGATGGCGATAAAACCACACATGATCGCAATAGAAAACGCAAAGATGGGAAGGGTTCCTTCGATGAAGTCTTTGCAAATATTAAAAAGTATCAAGAAATGAAAAAGGGGATTGTCTTCATAAACTCAGTCTATGATTATAAGACCAATTTACAAGATGTAATTGAATTCCTTTTTCACCATAAGAACTTAGTCAACTTATCTGCGTCTATGGTGAACCCTTATGGTACCAATTATTTTGATTCGTTTAGCGAGGAAGATGTAAGAAAATTTGTTCGTAATTACTCACTTCTTCAAAACATGTTTTTTAAACAGCTAAAGGACGGAGGTTATCGCAAGAATCCGGAAACCAGTACGTTAAATCTAATTGTTGGCAAGCCAGCAATGTCAATTCTTCTTAGAAAACAAATCGGAATGAAGACTAATCCGTTTTTTCCGTTTACTGGTGCATGCATTCCTGGCGAAAAAATCTTTGTTGATATTAACGGAACAATTAATCCTTGCGAAAAAATTGGAAAAGGTATGACTATTGGCTCGTCTGATGAGGGTCTAAATTATATAAATATAGCTAATTATGTAAATAAGTTTCAAATTATTTTAAAAGATTGTTTTGATTGTAAGTATCGTGGTCTTTGCTCATTATGCTATCAAGCTTTTTGGGACGGTAATCGCTTCCTTAAGGATCAAAAAAACTGTAACGCATCTATCTCAAACATTAGGGATGCACTTAGCCTTTTTGTCTCTATGTCTGAATTGCAGCCACATTGGATAGATGCATATTCAAGTGATTTCTTCGAAACCATTCAAAATTTGGAGCTTAGCTTATTATGAAAAAATATTTTATCTTTTACGAAGAAAGCATGATAGAAAGAGGTGTAGATAATGTCTCTGTGTATAATTTAATCAATACAAACATATATTATTTTGACAAACCTTGGGAAGTAGCTTTAATAGATGGACTGTCAAGTTCAATAGAACTAGATCTACTTGTAGAGAAAATTAGTAACTCCTATCACATAGAATCTAAAGCTGTTCTACAATTCATAAAGCAGCTGGAAGAAGCTCATCTAGGAGTGATTTCAAACTCTGCTATTGTGAAATTAGATTTAGTGAAACCTCAGTATTGGCGCGACTTAATATTTTTCAAGACGCCCTTATCTTTGAGTAAAGTCTTCATATATTTCGGAGGCAATTGCCATAAGAAATGCATACATTGTAACAGCGATACAATCATATCTGAAAAAAGATGTTACTCCTGTTCAGGTGGAAAGAGCAATCCATCAATTGCACAAGTAGATCAAATGATCGAAATCGCTAAAAACTCTAATTGCAAAGATTTGATTCTAATAGGAGGTGACCTTTTACAGAACAAAAGCCCTTTATCTCATATTTTAGATATTGTTCAAAATGATATGTCAACTACAGTAATAGCTGGTTTTCAAAAAGATTACGATAAAAATATTATAAATGTTTTGGCTCAATGCAGTAAATTACAACTCGAGGTTTTCCCAGAAGATCTTCGAACGCCATCGTTTGAAGAGTTTAGCAATAAAATGGTAAACATTAATGCTGATCTTTATGTAAATGTTTTATCATCCTCAGCTAAAGAATATCCTAATCAATTATTGCCAGTGTTTGTTCAACGATCTTATGAAACTATTCATACGGTAAGATTGGTAGAGCGAAATAAGCTTGAACAAGTCTTGGCCGAAGAAGAAAGGTTCATTCCAGCGACTAACTGTGATGATTACATGTATAAAACCGTGTTTAACACTTGTATGAATGGTGTTTTAACTTTAAAAAACAATGGATCGTTATATGTATGTCCGAAGATAGAGGATACTTATCTGGGAAAAATCGATGATTGTGCGACTGTTTTAGAAGGCAAAAATATAAACAAATTTTGGAAACTTTCTAAGAGAAAAATACCGCATTGTAAGAATTGTTCACTAAATAAAACATGTCTTGATTGCCGTTATTTAGCTTACTTTTTATATGGAGACCTTAATAAAATGTATCCCTGTGAAAAGATATAAATCTACCTTTACTTCTATGCAATTAAATGACTTATAAACTTATGGTCTAACTTTCTTGATTTTATTTCTATAACAAAGTTCGCGTTTGTAACATGAGGATAACATTTCAAATTGTGGCGTAAGGACAACTTATAAATAAACGAAGAAAGCAGTCATTTCCTAGAAGTCTTGATGACCATTTATCAGAATCTTAGATATTTTGATGAGTAGTAACCCCTCGCGGTACCAACAGTCATCTGGATTGGTACCGCGAGTAGGCTATGGATGGTACCTGCAGTCGGCTTTGTCTGGTACAGCTACAGATCGGGTCTTTGCTTGGCGAAGTACTCGCGCATGTTCGGCCCATCCAGGTCCACGTAGCGCGCCGCGGTGGCGATGCGGTTGAGAATCGAGTCGGCCATCAGCTCCCCCTCGATGCGCAGGTACCACTTGTTGGGCTCCAGCTGCGAGGCTATGAGCGTGGCAGCCCTGCCCTCGCGCGCCTCCATGACCTCGAAGAGGTCGATGGCGCTCTGCGTGGCGACCGGCGTGGTCATGAAGTCGTCCACGATGAGCAGCGGCACGCGCTTGAAGGCGTCCATCCTCTCGTAGTAGCTGCCGTCGCCTTTGGCCCTGGCGCGGTTGAGCTCGTCGAACAGGTCGGCGAGCCTCACGTATCGCGTGGGGATGAGCCTCCTGCAGGCGGCGTTGCCGAGCGCCTGCGAGAGGAAGCTCTTGCCGCACCCGGTCTTGGAGATGATGACCATCACCTCCCTGTCCTCGACCCAGCCGCACTCGGCCCATCTGAGCACCCGGTCCTTGCTGAGCTTGCGCTCCTTGAGGTAGAGCACGTCCTCCACGCAGGCGCCCGGCAGCTTGAAGCGTGCCTCGCGCGCGAGCTTGGCCACCTTGCGGTCGCGCCGTGCGGAGGCCTCGGCGTCGAGCAGGACCTTCATCCTCTCCTCGAAGGTCATCTCGTCGCAGGCGGGGTCGTCCACCATCTCGCGCAGCTTGTCGCCCATCGCCTTGATCCTGAACTGCCTGAACAGGTCGAAGTCCTCCTCGCTCAGCATCGCGCGTCACCTCCTCTTTTGTAGGCGTCGGCGCCGCGCGTGCGGCCCGCCGACTTCGCGCGGTCGACAAGGCCGGCGGGCGCGCCGGCCGCGGCATGGGACTCCGAGCGCCCCTTGGCGTCGGCCGCCTTGAGGGAGAGGATGGAGTTCTTGCACGCCGTGTAGCTCGGGACGGCCGAGGCGGCGTTGGACATGGCGCAGGCCCGCTCGAGCAGCTCGGGCGAATACGACTTGGAGAGCCCGAGCACGTTGCGGCAGGGGACGAAGGCCTGCTCCACGATCGGCCTGCTGTCGAGCAGTCTCGATATGGCGCGTCCCGTCTCGGGCCCTATCCTCCTCGCCCACGACTCGAACCTTTCCCGCGACCAGGGCGAGTCCATCTGCCTGTGGCTCTCCGGCATGTGGTCGACCGCGGTGGAGTACTGACCCTTGCGGCCGCGCAGCCTCCTGTGCTCGGCGACCACCTCGCCGCCGGCGAGGACGGTGACCCTCGAGGCCGAGAGCCTCACGTCCACCTGCCGCCCTATGAGCGCGTGGGGCACCGAGTAGTGCATGTAGTCGATCGTGACGTGGTAGTCGGGGGCCACCTTGGCGCTTCTCCACTCGCACCTCTCGTAGGGCTCTTCGGGAAGCGGCTGCATGCACGGGCGCTCCTCGGCCTCGTAGACGTCGTCGCGCGAGCCGTCCTTCTGGGAGAAGGGTCTCCCGTTGAGCCAGCGAACGCGTCCCAGGCAGTACTCATTGAGCTCCTCCAGCGTGTAGAATGTCATCTCGCGCGCGGGGGCGACCACCCATCTCTCAACCAGGTCGACGGTGGACTCCGACGTGCTCTTGTCACGGGGCTTGCGGACCCGTGCCGGGACGACGGCGGCCCCGTAGTGCTCGGCGAAGCGCTCGTACTCCTCGTTCACGAGCGTCACGTAGATGGCGCTGCGGTCCGTCGCCGTCGCGCAGTTGTCAGGCACGAGCATGCGCGGCACGCCGCCGAAGTCGCTGAAGGCGTTCGCCTGCCCCCGCTGCCAGAATTCCTGCCTCATGTCCAGGAACCCCTCGGCCCAGAACCTGCCGGAGAAGGGCAGGACCACGACGAGCAGCCAAGCCTTGGCCCTGGAGCCCGTGACGCGGTCGGTGACCCAGGCCGGGTCCCCCGCCCAGTCTACGTAGCACTTGGCGCCCGGCTCGTGCTCGAAGTGCCGGGTCGCCCCCTGTCTGTCGGCCTCGGCGGCGAACATCTCGCAGAACGCCTGGTAGGAGTAGGAGAGCTTGCCTGCCTCGGCCGCCTCCTCGCAGTGCTCCGTGAGTATTTCGCGACGTGAGCACCGCACGTTTCGCGCTTTCCGTATCGGTGCCCACGCCGTTTCCGTATCACCCGTTTCGCGGGCGTGTATCGCTACTTCTTCTCGGAGAGCAGCTTCCTCACGTTGACGTCGCCCAAGTCGATCCGGACCGCACCGTGCACCAGCCGGTCGATCATCGCGTCGGCCTGCACGCCGCCGCCGAGACGTCGCGCTTGCTCACGTGCAGGGAGGCGGCGACCTCGGACTGGCTCATCCCTCCCTTCGTGACCGCGAGGAGGATCTTCTTGTGCTTGCTCATAGGGCACCAGCCCCTTTCCGTCCGGGCGTCCCGGATTGGACGCACGAAACGGATGCTACGGGGCTATGGCCAAGGCGGTACCAACATCGCTGACTGGCGGTACCAAACAAAGGTGATTGTCGGTATCAAACGAGGCTACTACTCATTTTGACTGCTTGTGGATTGCACATACGAAAAAGTAAAACCATAAATATTTCTACGAGAAAGATCAGCAAGTACTCTAAGTCTATGGGTGCAGAAGGCCTTACAAAGTCTCAAATATCTCGTATATGGGGGAGATGCTACCCTGTATTCTCGCTTGAGCGTTCGCGAGAACCTTGAGTACTTTTCGGCACTATATGGCATCGAAGACCCTGAGCCTGCGATTAAGCGGCTGGGCTTTGAACTTGAATTTATTGATTACATTGACGAAAAGGTCGACACCCTGTCTAGGGGCATGCGACAGCGGGTGTACATAGCAGTTGCGCTTATCAATGAGCCTGAAGTTGTGCTGTTTGATGAGCCGTCGCTAGGGCTGGACGTTTTAGGGCAGGTTCGAATCAAGAGGATTACGGCAAAGTTGCGGCAAGAGGGGAAGATAGTCATATATTCCACGAATATCCTGTCAGAGATAGCCGAGCTTTGTGACCGTATTCTCATTTTGCACAGAGGATCGCAGATTGAATGCGAAACGATACCTACCTTGGAGAAAAGGTATGGGAGGAGCATCAGTTCCCTGTTTATAGACATTATTGGTAGGCGATAGATATGAAGACGACAGTGAGAATCGTGAAAAAGGATCTTCTCTATACGATGCGAAATGGAAGGACAGTACTCCTGGCGTTTCTGATGCCCTGCGTCTTGCTGGCCTCCTACGCTTTCTATACGAACGGGATGCTGTCCTCCGAAGACGAGGAAGATTTAGCGATTCTCCTTGCAAAGCTTGTTATTTTGATGCTGTTCACCTTGGTTCTGTTCCTGTCTGTCCTTACCGGTGCCCTTGAGCTTGGGGTTGCCGAGAAGGAGCGCGGAACGCTTATCGCTACCTTGCAGACGGGTGTCAGTCGTCGCAGGATTCTTCTATGCAAAGTGGTTGCCCTGTTATTTGAGGGGATTCTGACACTTGGGGTCCTAAACGCCAGCATCGGGGTTCTGAGCTTAATCCCAAACAACCTTTTCTTTGTGTCGGAACTATTCAGTTGGAGTGATGTGCTCCAGATAGATATCTTCATGGTGGGATGTCTTCTGCTCTTCAGCATTCTCGAGCTTTCTGTCAGCATGAGTGTTCGAAGCTACAAGGAAGGTCAAATTCTGTCCGTGCCAATGATGGCACTCGTACTCGGCTCATTCGCGTATGTGCTTTCCCGCGTTCTAAGAGGCGAAGGAATCGGCATGCTGATTAGGTTTATACCAGTGATTAATATCTCTGCGGGATCCGTGGGCATAGTGATGGGGGGGAACTCTCCCCGACTTTCGTTGCTATTTTGCTCGTCCCCAACATCGTAGTCGCGGTTCTCTCAGTCATATTGATAACTAAGAAGCTTGACGAAAGGTAATTTGGGAGCAAGTTGCAGACAAGGAGCAGAAGATGCTTATGAAGATGGCAGGGTTGGTTGCCATAGTCGCATACATTCTTTTTCTCGTAGCGGTCTTTCTGACATTCTATGCTACGGATCGGAGAATGGTTGCGTTGTTTGTGGCTGTGGGTACCGCTGTCCTGGTGGTTGCACTGAAGCGGGCAAGGGGATAGTTTGCTCAAACATGCAAGCTAAATACCGGACTTTGTCGTTTGCCTTCCGGTTATGGTGCTATGAGACCCCCTCTGCCGCATTCCCGCTGGCCGGAGAGGCTCCCTTCCCTCCCATGAGCGTCTGGGGGGTGCAGCCGGAGATCGCCCTGACATCGCTCCCCGTGAGGTTGAAGCGCAGGAGGGACAGGCCCGTGCGCTCCGCAAGATCCTCGATCAGGGGCGTCCTCCTCGAGACGTTGACGTACTTCCTCCCGGAGACCCGGCAGACGTTCAGGCCGCGGAGGAGCCCCATCACGTCCTCCGAGCAGTAGCGACCTCCCAGCACCTTCTCCTGCAGCAGCCTCACCAGGAGCACGGCGATGTAGCAGACGAGGAAGTGCCCGGTGATGGTGCTCTGCCTCTGCAGGTAGCCCGGCCTCGCGTCGAGCTCGGACTTCATGACCCCGAAGGACTCCTCTATCCTCCACAGCCTGTGGTAGGTGGCATATATCTCCCTGGCGGGCATGCCCGTCTCCGACGTCACGATCATGTTGTAGCCGGCGGCCTGCTTCGCCTTCCTTATCGCCTCGCGGTTGAGCGTGGCCACGACTGCCGCATCGTCCCGAATCCCGCCTTCGCCGTCCACCGGCGAGAAGGTGACGAACTTCGCGCTGTCGCCGTACTCGGACCTCTTCGCTGCGGCGAGCCTGAGCCTGCGCGCCTTCTCCACCTGCCTGTCTATCTCATAGACCTGCTTGCGCGCGAGCGAGGGGCTGTAGGCGACCACGCGCTTCTCGGGGAGCGGCACTGCCCTCTTCCTGCCGTCCGCGCCCGTGACGCGGTACCCGAACCCGCCCGTGGCCTCCTTGATCCGGTACAGGATGCCTCCATGCCCGTCGCCGACGTCGGCCCACCCCTCGTCCGAGAGCGCCCATGCCCTCTCCGCGGCCGTCAGCCCCTTCACCGACTTCGAGAAGATGTAGCCGTCCTTTGCGAGCACCGCGTCCGCTGAACTGGCTGAGCATATCCGACACGAACGAGCCGTTTCTTACGAAAGCCCACCGTTGGTAGTGACCACGCCCTAGGCCATCAGGCGGCCTTCGTGGTGATGC
>ERZ773013.1198-NODE-1198-length-15632-cov-4.151826_pt1 | contig 15632 bp, 19 predicted proteins | sample MGYA00511670_ERZ773013 | MGnify/ENA primary metagenome ERZ773013 (study PRJEB29015, sample SAMEA2738120) | human oral metagenome | biome: human oral; feature: human-associated habitat; material: saliva | place: China | collected 2257 ... | reverse complement strand
TCGGGATCGGCTTTAGCCGAGCCGGGCGGATCATCGATGAGATGGAGCAGAATGGCATCATCGGACCACAAAACGGCTCTCGCCCACGTGAAGTTCTCGTCTCATCGCTCGATGAGCTGGGTGAAGAGTAGGTACGGTCTAGTGCAAAAAGCTGAAACAGGATGATAATGCGAAGGGTCGAGCTGCTGTTTGATGCTATCAGGTCTCCTTATGATATTGCGCACATTATCCAGATCGCTAGATCTATAGATGCGATAGTTTATACGTCGGGTAAGGGTGCTTTGCCGTTTGATCTACCAAAGGTGAAATCAAAGGTAAGATCGTGGAATATGGATGATGGCTTTTCTGAGGTACACTACGACACTTTTGAAGAGGCTATTGATGATTTGCGTGCTAAAGGGAAGTACTTGCTGGGCACGTCCGGTGATGCTAAGCAGGACTTCTTCAAGGTCGATTTACCGGATAGTCGGGATATCGTTATGGTATTTGGCACTGAAGCAACTGGTCTTACTAAGTATAAACAAGCACTACTTGACGGTATGGTTAAATTGCCCATGGACGAACGCAAGGTTGACTTTCTGACCTTGCCGGTTGTTACCTCGGCGGTTGCCTATGAGCTTTATCGGCGGTTTAATTACTTGGACTAGGCTGGATTATATATAATAATGCCATCATGTTTCAGACTAAGGATCTTCGGCAGATCAGGGCTCGGTTCTGGCAAGACAAACTAAGCCGGATCAAGACAGACGACGACGTGCGACGTTTTGTCAGCATTTCCCTGCCGTTATTCACTGAAGACCTCGCTGATTTATGCCTGGATGCTTTGTCTCACCTGAGCCAGGTGAATAGTGATTCGGCACACCGAGTGGCTGACTGGGTGGCTGGCGATCGGGATCTCACTGAAAGTGATCTGTCTGACCTGGCTAGGGGAGTTGGACTTGGCGGCCTGATGCGGAAGGGTGACTTTAAGCTTTTTCAGCCTAGCCGGGCGTTAGCTACGCTAGTCGGCGTCACCAATTATTTCCGTCTCAAGAAGCAGGAGCTGGAGCAAGAGCTTTTCCTGGATTACGATATCGCTTACTCCATCGTCGCTTTAGCGTCATATAACGATGACCTGGTCGAGAGTAATCAGGCGGTCAATCAGATCTGGGACTTAGCGACAGACCTGGAAGTACCGATTCGCCCCGAGTCGGAGCGCCGGCAGAAGAAAGCTATCATGCTGGAGCTAATTGACGAGCTTTACTAATTTGCCGTTCACTCCAAACTAGATGACCTGATACAGACAGTACTGCCGATAGCCATACTTGTAAATAGCTCGGTGCAAGATATCCGACTCAGTGCTATCCGGGTCGACTATTCGCCCGCTGGCTAGGTATATTCCGACTGCTCTCTGACCACCGGTAACTTCCATAATCAAATCGTCGTGATCGGTGTAATTGCCTAATCGGATTAGGACTGCTTCCTGACGATGGGGCGAATCGCTTCTCTCGATGACAAGCTTAACGGCGATTGTGCCATCTACGGCGCACTCTGAACCGACCTGTTTTACCAGGGATAAGGTTGGGATGTAATGTCTAGCTACTACGGCTATAGTGTCTTGGTTCATGATTAAGAGCTTTAGTGCAGTTGTGTTATAATACTACTGTAACATTAACCTGCCACTGCCGGTGAGCCGTGGCTATAAACCAAAGGAGGATCTATGTCACAGACGGCGACCAGCCGTTATGAGATGGTGGTACTGTTTCGCCCCGAGCTGGAGGCGCAGATGGATAAGCCACTCCAGACTATTGCCAACCTAATCAAAGATAACGGTGGCAAGATAATCAGCGAGGATGACTGGGGGCGTAAGTCGCTAGCCTACAAGATCGCCGGGCAGACACATGCCGTCTACCGGGTGTATCAGCTGGAGCTACCGAGTACAGCACCGGCTAAGATCGATAGCACACTTAATATCACCGACGACGTCTTGCGTCATCTGATCACTAAAGTTGATGCTAAGATTGAGGCTTGGCTAGCTGAGAATAAAAAAGCTCGAGAAGAGGCGAAGGCTACCAGAGAGAGCGCCTCAGCAGAATAATTAGAGGGTAAAGGGGAGTGTAATGGCATTTAACAAAGTAATTTTAATGGGAAATCTGACGGCTGACCCCGAGGTGCGGACTACGCCATCCGGTCAATCAGTCACCAGCTTCTCGCTAGCGGTTAATCGTACCTTTCGGGGTTCCGATGGCAATCGCCGAGAAGAGACCAGCTTTATCAACTGTACTGCCTGGGGCAATACCGGTGAGACCATCGCTAAGTATGTCGGCAAGGGACGGCAGCTGCTGGTCAGCGGTCGTCTGCAACAGCGGAGCTGGGAAGACAAAGAGACGGGCAAGCGTCGTAGTGCCATTGATGTCATAGTCGAAGAGTTCAGCTTCGTTAACGACGGGCGAGGTAGTGGTGCTAACGCCGCCGGCGGTAGTCAGAAGGCGAGCTCTCAGCCGCCGGCTGATACTGCCGAGGTAGATGCTGACGAGCCGATTGACCTAAGTGATATCCCATTCTAAGGAGAGAATTATGAAGAGAACCAAACGTCCATCACCACGCTACTTTGACTATAAGGAGGTCGAAGTCTTGCGTAAGTATATTGACAACTACGGGCAGATCGAGCCTCGCTCCAAGACGGGGCTGAGCGCCAAGTCACAACGCAATCTGGCGGTGGCGATCAAGCGGGCTCGTCATTTGGCGCTTTTGCCATTTGTGGCTAGCTAGTAGATTAGGTAAAGACTAGGGCGAATCAGCCAGGTGGGCTTCCGGCTGTCGCCCTTTTTGAAAGGAGAGAATGATGTATGGACCAACTGATCTGAAGAAAGGGCGAGTGATCGTCGTCGATGGTAAGCCCTACCAGGTGATTGACTATGCTCAGAAGGTGATGGGGCGGGGTGGCTCGATCGTCAATGTCCGGATCAAGAGCTTGATTGATGGCTCGGTGCTGGCTAAGACTTATAAGGGGCAGGACAAGATTGAGGCAGCGGAAGTGTCGCACCAGGTAGCGCAATATCTGTATAGCGATGCCGAAAAAGTCTACTTCATGAACCCCGATACCTTTGAGCAGTTTGAGCTGCCACTGGATGAAGCGAGTGATGTTCCCGGCTACCTCAGGGAAGGGGCGGAAGTCCAGCTCCAGTTCTTTGATGGGCGGGTCATCGCTGTCGATCTGCCGACTTCGACGCCACTTAAGGTCGAGTATACCGAGGACGTTGTCAAGGGTAATACCACCTCCAATGTCCAGAAAGATGCCAAGCTGGAGACGGGTATCACTATCAAGGTACCGGCCTTCATCAAGAACGGTGACGTGATCAAGGTTGACACCCGGGACGGCAGCTATATTGAACGAATGAAGGACTAGCTGAATATGGCAGGACAGGGTGTCCGTCTGGATAAAGCCCTGGTTCAGCTGGGGCTAGTGGCCACTCGTTCGCAGGCTGAATCTTATATTCGTCTGGGGCGGGTCAAAGTGTCCGGTCGCCTCGTTACTAAGTCGGGCTACTTCGTCCATGATCTGAGCCTAGTTGAGTTGGACCAGCCCGAGCAGTTCGTCAGCCGGGCTGGGCTGAAGCTGGCCTCAGTAGCTGATAAACTGGCGGTAGACTTTCGGGGTAAGACAGTCCTGGACGTCGGCTCATCGACAGGTGGCTTCACTGACTACGCTCTCAGTCGGGGCGCTCGGCGAGTCATTTGTGTCGATGTCGGTACTGACCAGCTTCACCCTCAGCTGCGGCGTGACGCACGAGTCGAGCTACATGAGAAGACGGATATCAGGGATTTTGTGACCGATCAGTCGGTCGATATTATATTGATCGACGTCTCTTTCATCTCGCTACGTGAGGTACTGCCCCATCTGGCCGGGCTGGCGACTCGGCAGACCCAAGTCGTAGCTATGGTTAAGCCACAGTTTGAGACAGGTAACCGACTGAAGAACTGCGGTGTGATCAAAAATGACACCGAGCGGCGACGCATCCTACACGATTTCGAGCAGTGGGCGAAGCAGTACTTTTTACTGAGAGCTAAGGCCGATAGTGCCGTAGCGGGGGCGAGAGGCAATCGGGAGAGGTTTTACCTGCTGACTAAGCTGGCCTAGATTATTTACTGACATTAAAACGAAACTCTACTACATCATCCGGCTGCATGATGTAGGTCTTGCCCTCGGTCCGAATCCTGCCGGCCGAACGAGCGGCCGACTCGGAGCCGAGCTTAGCGAGATCGTGGTAGCTGACTACCTGAGCGGCGATAAAGCCTCGCTCAAAGTCGGTGTGGATAACACCGGCGGCCTGGGGTGCTGTCCAACCCCGGTGGATCGTCCAGGCTCGCACTTCCTTTGCTCCGGCGGTCAGAAAAGACTGTAGCCCCAGCGTATGATAGGCAACTCCGGCTAGCTGGTCCAAGCTTGACTCGGTCACACCATAGTCGGCCATCAGCTCACTCGCTTCGACCGGTGAGAGCGAGCGAATCTCGCTCTCCAGCTCGGCGCAGACGAAGACGGCAGTGAGCCGGTCCAGTGGCTGTCCGGTTGCCTGGCTAGCTAATTGACGGAGTTCAGCTTGGCGGGCTTGGTTGGTCAGGTCAGTCTCTTCGACGTTGAAGAGATAGATGACCGGCTTAGCAGTTAGTAAGTCTAGACCGTCCAGCTGCTGATGGAGCTCGGTGGAGCTGAGGTCATGAAACTCAGTCGGCACTTTGCCGGCTAGCAGCTGAGACTGGACTGACCGGAGTAGGGCTACCCGAGGCGTTAACTTCGGATTTGCCTTAGCCTCCTTCTGGAGCTTGGGTAAATGGTTTTCAATCGTTGCTACATCAGCTAAGGCCAGCTCGGTATTGATCACCTCGATATCCGATTTAGGGTCGATAGTCACCGTACCGTCGGCTCGCTGGACACGATCATCGCTAAAGGCTCGCACCACATGGCAGATGGCGTCGCACTGCCTGATGTGTGCCAGAAACTTATTGCCCAGCCCTTCGCCCTTGCTGGCACCGGCGACCAGCCCGGCCACGTCGACGAACTCGATTGTCGCCGGAGTGATTTTGTCTGTCCGGTATAGCTTGGCAAGTACCTCCAGCCGCTCGTCCGGTATGGCAACGATGCCGGTATTGGGGTCGATGGTGGCGAAAGGATAGTTGGCGGCTAAGGCGTCGCCATTGGTCAGAGCGTTAAATAGGGTAGACTTACCGACATTGGGCAGCCCGACGATGGCAATCTTTAGCATAGCAACGCCTCCTCTCTCATCTTGCTAATATTTTAGCACTAATTATCGGCACGGCTTTTGCTACTAGCACTGCGATCTAGACAGTTAGCCTTACCTCTTCAAAGAAGTCGTTTCGAGAAATACAGCGAATGCCCCAATCATCACATATATCAGGTATCTTTGCCGACTTCACTGGGTTACCTTGACCGAGGTTTGGCACTTTCTGTTCCTCGGTAACTATAGTTAATCCCAGCTCTTTGGATATCGCTATAATCCATGGGTCAGCGATATCTTCGTTTGCCCAGCCTCTGCTCTCTTTATAGCGATAGTACCTGTCGTAGGAATCTATGTAGATATTTGTATCGAGAAGATATTCTCGCACGGAGTTATCTCAGGCTCCCTTCCAGAGCTTTGAAGCCCTTGTAGCCTGTGCCTATGAGGCGAAATGCTTCCGTATACGAGATTCTGTCCTGCATGATTGCGTTGTAGACGAAACCGAAGAAAACTTTGTCGGTGCGGAATTTTAGACTATTGATGTAGTTGCCACCGCTTGATCGTTTATATGGCAGCTTTTCTGTCTGCATTGACCGGACTATACTGTCGTATCTAGCTTTACTAATCCTACTGAAATCCAGCAGACGCCTTGCTATTACATATCGACTGACGCTGTATTTGCTTGCCAGTTGCTCTATGTCGAGAGTGTTTTCTGCCATAAACAGCTGCTTGGGGACGAGTAGCTCAGCAGTCACTCGGTTTACCAGTGCTTCAGTCCCTGCATGATCATAGTCAGCCTGCTCATATTTATCAGATATCCCTTCGTTATCTATGAAGAGGTGTGTTAATTCATGAACCAAAGTAAATAGCTGGGCATTCTGACTATCTCTCTGGTTGACAAAGATAATTGGGGCCCTGGAACTCTTAAGCGAGAAGCCTCGGAACTCATCGGGGTCAAGCGGTCGATGCGTATTGTCTTTGATCTTCCCGTTAAAGAATATGAATACGCCGATGGACGATGCTCTATTTCGGAAATACGAAAGAGAGTTCCCCTTGGTGTCATGGAGGTAATCTACTGGGATGTCCAGCTTATTGCGGATGTACTTCGCAATTACCGGATGGTCGGTACTACCGGCGACCTGATCATCTGTAATGTCCGTATCTTCGTCGATTTGGCTTTGTAGGAAAGACTGCTTCTCTTGCATTTCGATTATAGTCTCACGTAGCTCTGAGCTCATATCGACAACCTCTCGGGAATTGCGAGTGCGGAATGATATCCTGGGTGTAGCTACATCTAGGGGGCTTTCTATGACGAGAAGACCTAGAGGCACTCTTATGAGCTTACTAATCTTCTCCAACTGCTGATATGTAGGCGACTTATTGCCGGCTACAATCTCATTGTAATCCGGGACACTCTCTTGTAGTCGCCCTAGAGGCACACCTGACTGTTTAATATGGTGAGACAATGTCTCTATATTGATGTTGATCGTAATTTTCCTTGCCATGTCAAGCCTCTTGAGTTGATAGGCTGATTATAGCACAAGCATTTTACTGGAAGACTCTTCATACCCCACCTTGAGCCTCATCTTTCTTCCTGAAAGCTGTGCATACTTAGAGCCGGAGCTGTGTTACAAACCGGTCGATTCGGCGTGACATTGTATTTTCAAATTGGTTATGTATAATGAAAATAGTATGAAGTTAAATAAAACGGTGGGCAACTTCTTCGCCTTGGACATAGGTACAACAGCGATCCGGGTGGTTGAGTTGGGGCATTCCGGCAGTGGCTGGAATCTAAAGCACTATGCGACTAAGGCTATACCATCCCGCCTTAGCGAGTCTACCGCAGACAAAGACCGCCGGGCACTAGGGATGGCGATCACTGAGGTGATCAATCAGTCGGGCATCAAGACTAAAGACGTGGCGATCGGCGTCCCCTCGGGCAAGATGTTCGCCAGCGTCGTTGAGGTACCGACGGTGGCTAAGGCAGAGTTGAATGCCACCATCAAGTACCAAGCCGAGAATTACGTACCGATGCGTCCTGATGAAGCTAAGATTGACTGGGCAATCATCGGACCGTCACCGGTCGAGCAGGGTAAGACAGAGGTATTGGTGGCAAGTGTGCTTAATACCTTTACCGAGGCCAGGCTGGACATGCTGGAGAACGAGCTGGGGCTTAATGTCATCGCTATCGAGCCGGACAGCATCGCCCTGATCCGGGCTCTCTTACCTGACGGCATCACTGATGGACGACTCCTGGTCAATATGGAGGACTCGTCGACAGACGTGATCGTGACCATCGGTAACGCTCCTCGTCTGATTCGTTCTATCCCGATCGGGCTGACCTCGATGGTACGGATGGCTAAGCAGAACCTCAATATTGACGACCAGCAAGCTCGTCAGCTGCTGCTTAAGTTCGGTGTCGACCAGAATGCCTTGGACGGTCAAGTCTATCGGGCGGTACATACACTGGTTGACCAGCTTAATGCCGAGCTGGTCAAGTCGCTCAAGTTCTTCGTCACTAAGTACAACAATATGCAGATCGGCGCTATGCTGGTCAGCGGTTATACAGCCAGCCTGACCGGCTTTACCGATATCATGAGCGAGAAGACCAATTTGCCGGTTCAGTTAGCGACACCTTGGCAGCATGTCAATGTCCCGATGGGTGATCAGACCACCCTAGCACCAATAAGTTCGCAGTTCGCCGTAGCGGTCGGGCTAGCAGAAAGGGCAGAGTAAGATGATTTCCTTAAACCTCCTGCCGGACGTTAAGAAAGATCTCCTGCGGGTCAGGCGAGAGCGCAATCTGGTCGTCTCGATCAGTGTTGTCGTCGTTGGTGCTTCGATCGGCGTCCTACTCCTGCTTAGCGGTACGCTTGGCGTACTGATAGGAGCAAAGGCTCTGATGGAGAATAGCATCAAGAATGACGAGCAGACGATCAAGCAGGCTCAAAAGAAGAAGCAGCTTGATAAATACATCACTATTCAGAATCAGCTTAAGCAGATCGGCAAGCTCAAGTCTGACCAGCAGGTCTACTCTCGGCTGATGGATTATCTGACTCAGCTTAACCCGGCTGCGCCGAATAACGTTCAGATCAGCAGTGCGAAGATCGAGGCGCCGGCCGGTAGTAACGGTGACACCTCGTCTAGCAGTTCTTCGGCTAGTGCTGACGGTATCACTATGACGATTGAGGGTAAGACGACCAACTTCTCGGCACTCGACGTCTATAAGAATACCTTGTCCAAGGCGCAGCTCAGCTATGAGGTAGAGGAGGAAGACACCTCGTCGGATAGCGAAAGTTCAGCCAACTCGGATGGTACCTATAGTAAAGAGACTTCGTCAGATAGCGATAGTTCCGATAGCGATAGCCAGTCTAAGAAAAAGAAGAAATCTGCCACCAAGAAGAAGGCGATGAAAGAGAACTTGGTTACCGCCGTCAATGTCAAAGACAGCAGCCTCTCTGCCGGTGGTAGCCAGAACGAAGCTCTAGTTAGTTTCACCTTGACGGTTACCTTTAACGACAGCGCCTTCAGTCCGAAGTCGACTAATATCAAGCTGGAAGTACCAAAAGAAACCACCTCGGATGGTGACCGCAATGCTCCGAAAGAGACTTTCCATACTGATGCCAAAGATAAGTCTAATGACAAGAAGGACGAGCAATGAGTGAAGAAAATGCCCTGACCGGTATCAAGAAGCGACAGCAGATCACTAACACCCGCAAGCAGGTATTCACCTGGGTGGCATTAGCGGCAGCCTTGGTAGTGATTTGCTTGGTGGTGGGCTGGAATCTGATGCAGCGGATCAACTACCAGAACAAGGTTAACCGTGACGTCGGTAAGACTGCTCAGACCATGCACGATAATGTCGAGGCGGCTGACAAGCTAATCAAGAATGTTAACGCCCTCAAGGCCAACGCCGCCTTGTCGTTGCCCAACCTCAAAGCCGACGACAGTACGGTCTTTCAGGTGGTGATCGACGCCTTGCCGACCGAGGACGATAGTGTGGCACTGAGCTCATCGCTCCAGAACAAGATCTTGTCTAAGTCGGGCGTGACTATAGAGCAGATCAACGTAGATACTACCGAGTCCGATAGTTCATCCGGCTCGTCGAGTTCATCAAGCTCAAGCTCCAGCTCATCGAGTAGCTCGTCCAGCTCCGGCTCTGGTAAATCCGGTGTCAGCAAGGCGGACGACATCCAATTCCCGGTAGCTAAGCCGATCACCTTCCGAGTTAGCCTGGTCGGTAGCTTCGACTCAGTCAAGTCTGCCCTGCAAGATATCGAGAGCACCATTCGACCGATCACTATCACCAAGCTGACGATTGATGGCTCAGACGACAAGCTCAATGCCACCATCGAGGCGCAGACCTATTATTCTAGCAAGGTTAACTTTAAGCTAGGTAAGAAGGAGATCCAGTATGAGAAAAAGTGATTGGGCGGCTATCATCTTAATCGTGGCCATCGTCGGCTTGACTTCGTACTTCGTGGTCGGGGCGATCATGCCGTCACCGGCTGATAGCCTACAGACAGTCCAGATAGCTCCGACTATTGAGAGCAAGGTTGACGAGCCGGATAAGAAGATCTTCTCTGACACTGCCATCAATCCGACCGTTCGGACAACTATCGGTGACCAGTCCAACCAGCATCCCTTTAATCTGGAGAGCAAATAGGTGGCATGGCAATCCTGACCGACGAGTCTCGTGCTAAGATTGAGGCCTACTTTATAGAAGCAGGCCTTTTTACCGATGACCAGCTGGAGCATTTTCGTCGCAAGGCACAGGCAGAGAATGAGCCTCTCTTTGCTTATTTGATGCGAGAGGAGATCATTAACGACGAGCAGCTAGCTGAGGCGACGGCTCGCACCAGCGGTACGCCTTATGTTAACTTGTCGCACGCTATCATCGATAGTAGTGTCTTGGCACTTCTACCGATGGAGGTGGCGCAACGTTTCATGGCAGTGCCGCTGGGTGAGACTAACGAAGGTGGGGCAGAGCGCTTGGCGGTCGCCATGCTTGATGCTAATAACGTCCAGGCAGTTGATTTCCTGTCGAATACCATTGGTCGTCCGATCAAAGTCTACATGGCGAGCGAATCGGGTATCAATAACGTCTTGTCGCAGTACCGGATGGATGTTGATGAGGGCGTCCGAGCTTCGCTTGACAGTAACGCCCCTAAGATCACCAGCAACGCTCAGGTGATCGTCCAGGATTCGCCAATCTCTAAGGTGCTGAACCAGCTCCTTGAGTATGCCCAGCGGGTTCGAGCCTCAGATATTCACATCGAGCCGAGCGAGAATCAGCTAACCATTCGTTGCCGGATTGACGGCGTACTCCGAGTGGTGATGGTTCTACCTAAGTCAACTGAGGCGGCGCTAGTCTCTCGGATCAAGATCTTATCTAATCTCAAGATTGACGAGCACCGCAAGCCGCAGGATGGTCAGTTCACTGTCATGGTCGGCGAGAAAGAGGTTGACCTTCGTATTGCTATCTCACCGGTCGTCTGGGGTGAGCAGGTGGTGATCCGCTTGCTGGATAAGTCAGGTAGCACCTTTAAGCTAGAGGATATGGGCTATGCCAGTCGAGCCCTCCGGATGATTCGACGGGGGATTGCTCGGCCTAACGGCATGATCCTAACCTCCGGGCCGACCGGCTCAGGTAAGTCGACCTCGCTCTACGCTCTGGTCCAAGAGATCTATAGCGAGAAGATCAATATCGTCACCCTGGAGGATCCGGTCGAGTACAAGATGGAGGGAGTGAATCAGATTCAGGTTAATCCCGCCGTTGGGCTGACCTTTGCTAATGGGCTACGCTCTATCCTGCGCCAAGACCCTGATGTCGTCCTAGTCGGTGAGATCCGAGATAGCGAGACGGCTAACCTGGCGGTTCAGGCGGCCCTGACCGGACACCTCGTTCTCTCGACTCTGCACACCAACTCGGCGGCCGGCATCTTGCCCCGTCTACTGGATATGGGGGTGGAGCCGTTCCTGATCGCCTCGACGATCAATACCGTCATCGGTCAGCGTCTGGTTCGTCGAGTCTCAGTAGATAAAGAGTCGTATCAGAGTGACCCGCTGCAGACCGAGATGATCAGAAACGTAGTCGGGCCGCTCCTACCGAGGACGCCAGCCGAGATTCAGACGATCGGTCAGGACTTAGGCTACGCTAATCTACCCCTGCAGGATTCGGCTTCCTTTACCCTGGTCAAGGGTAAAGAGACGGCTACTACGCCGGGTGGTTTCAAAGGTCGGATGGGTCTCTACGAGGTGATGGAGGTGACTGACGAAGTGCAGAAGCTGATCATCGGGCATGCTACCTCCAGCCAGATCCAGCAGCTGGGTATCGCCCAGGGGATGATCCCGATGCACCAAGATGGCTTCCTCAAGGCGCTGACCGGGCAGACCACTATCGAGGAAGTTAACCGAGTGGCGGCTAATATTGCATAAAGCATGAGCATGATATAATTAAAAACGAATAGGGAGGCACAATGGATAACATCAGAATAGAAATGCTGCTGCAGGAGGTCATTAACCAGCACGCCAGTGACCTACACCTGCAAGTAGGCTTACCGCCGATGCTTCGGATCGACGGAGCACTAACGCCGGTGGCTAATACGCCATCGCTAGATGTCGAGACGACAGAGCGCTTGATCTTCAGCATCTTAGACAACGAGCAGAAGCAGATCCTGCTCAAGGACAAGGAGTTTGACTTCTCCTTCGCCTTTGGCGATCTCGGTCGTTTCCGGGTCAACGCCTTTCACGAGCGGGGCAATATCGCTGCTGCTATGCGTCTCATCCCGAATGACATCCCGACCTTGGCTGAGCTTGGCTTACCGGCGGTCGTCGAGTCCTTCGCCGATTATCCTCGGGGGCTGGTCTTAGTCACCGGGCCGACCGGCTCGGGTAAGTCGACTACCTTAGCGGCGCTACTGGACAAGATCAACTCCGAACGGAGCGAGCATATCATCACCATCGAGGATCCGATCGAGTTCACCCACAAGTCGAAGCGTTCGGTGATCGTTCAGCGAGAGGTTCACTACGACACCTACTCCTTTAGCGCCGCCTTGCGTTCCGCCCTGCGAGAAGACCCGGATGTCGTCTTGATCGGTGAGATGCGTGACCTGGAGACGATCAGCGCCGCCATCACTATTGCCGAGACAGGGCACTTGGTCTTCGCTACTTTGCACACCAATAGTGCCTCCCAGTCGATCGACCGGATGGTCAATGTCTTCCCACCGCACCAACAGCCTCAGATCAAAGCCCAGCTGGGCAATATGCTGATGGCGATCTGCTCGCAGCGTTTGATTCCTGCTATCGGAGGTGGACGCTTGGTCTCAGCCGAGATCTTAGTCGCTAACCCGGCTGTCCGCAATATAATCCGTGAGGGCAAGTCACATCAGCTCGACCAGGTCATCCAGACCAGTGCTAAGGAAGGCATGCAGTCGATGGATCGCACCCTGGTGCAGCTGGTTCAGTCCGGTCAGATTACTTACGACGAGGCGAAGAATTACGCTGTTGACTTAGATGATCTTAATCGAATGATGAGGGGGTAGAGACCGGTGATTACCTTTCGATATAAAGCTCGTAATACCGCCACTGGCAAGATCGAGAAGAGTACTGTCCAGGGCAATAGTGAGTCGGCGGCGGCTAAGCTGCTGATGGCGCAGGGGCTAGTTCCCCTAGAGATGACCCCGGCTAGCGAGGAAGGGCTTCTTTCTGGTCTGCGCAAGCGGGTTAGCCCGAAAGAGCTGGTCATCTTCACTCGTCAGCTGGCGACCATGCTAAATGCTGGCTTGCCGCTGGCTCAGTCGTTGGCGACCGTCCAAGACCAGACCAGTAGTAAGATGCTTAAGGTGATCGTCGCTGATCTGGTCGGCAGCATCAATGGCGGTATGCCTCTGTCTGATGCCATGGCGAAGTACCCGAAGGTCTTTAACCAGGTCTACGTGGCGCTGGTACGAGCCGGTGAGACTTCTGGTACGCTAGACCAAGCTCTGGCTCGCCTGGCGAACCAGCAGGAGCACGACTACGACCAGATCAGCAAGATCAGGGGGGCGATGGTCTACCCGGCGATCGTCCTGGCAGTGATCGTAGCGGTGGTTATCTTCATGTTAGTCACCTTGATCCCACAGGTCTCCAGTATGTACAAGGACTTAGGCAAGACTCTACCGATCACTACCGAGATCCTGCTGGCTATCGTCAATTTCTTCGCTGCTTTCTGGTATATCATCATCGTGGCACTGGGTGCCCTGATCTTCTTCGCTCGGCGTTGGCTGGCTACCAGCAGTGGGCGACGGGCTTGGGATGCCTTCAAGCTGAATGCGCCGATCTTTAATAGCTTGCTACGCAAGATGTACATGGCTCGCTTCGCTCGGACGGCTCAGGTGCTGCTAAGCTCCGGCGTGTCGATGATCGAGACGCTGAAGATCTCGTCTGAGGCGGTCAATAATGTCCTTATCCGAGATGAGCTCCTCCAGGCGGTCAACAAGGTCAAGAACGGTAAGGCACTCTCTGAGGCGCTGACGAACCAAGAGTACATCTTGCCCTTCGTGCCGCAGATGATCAAGATCGGCGAGTCGTCCGGCGGTATCGACGCCATGCTGGCGAAGATTGCTGACTACTACGACAAGGAGGTCGATAACGCCATTGCCGCTATCTCCACCTTGATCGAGCCTGTCCTGATGATCTTGATGGCGATCATGATCGGCTTCATCGTCCTGGCGGTGTTGCTACCGATCTACGGCTTGACCGATACTTCCACTCTCTAGCTGATATTCCGCTGATAGCGCTTGTGTTTTCGCCAGCTTAGTATATAATCAGACATGTAATAATTAATAAAGAAAGGACATACAATCTAGTATGAAAAAAACTGAAAAAGGTTTCACCATCATTGAGGTAGCCTTGGTCTTAGCCATCGGTGCTTTGATCTTCCTCGTGGTCTTCCTGGCTGTGCCGGCCTTGCAGCGCAACCAGCGAAATGACGCCCGCAAGCGAGATATCAGCAACGTAGTTGAGGCGGTGACGGATTATAATTCCAACAATCCTACGCAAGGCTTGAGTGAGACGAATTCCCCTTATTACTACGACAATGGTGGGAGCTTGAAAAAGGATGCAAATACTCTGGGCAAATACCTGGATACACTGTCGTCTAATATAAAGAGGGTTGAAATTAGAGCACAGGGTAAATTACCTAGCAAACCTGATGCCGGCACTGCGGAACAGATCTTCGTAATCAAGTCAAGTCAGTGCAACGGCCTTCACGATGTTAAAGCTGCACCCGGTCGGAAGTCCGCTGTGGTTGGTACAGTGGAAAACAATAGTGGCTACGAGTTCTACTGCCAGGATGCCAGCTAATCTTGCCTAAGTATTAGCCTGAGCTATACCTCCTTACCTTATGGTAGGGAGGTTTTCTCTTTTACTGTTATAATGTGCTTATGCAGATCATGATCTTTTACTACTTCTCATTAGCCCTTCTCGGGGCGATCATGGGCTCGTTCATCGGTGCCCTGACTTGGCGGATGAAGCGGGGGCTCAACTGGCTGAGTGGGCGGAGTGAGTGTGAGCACTGCCACCACCGCCTTGCCCCGACCGATATGATCCCGATTATTTCTTACCTAGGGTTGGGTGGGCGTTGTCGCTACTGCCACAAGCGGATCGGGCGGCTGGCGCTTCGGCTGGAGGTACTGACCTGTCTCAGCTTCGTCCTCTCCGGCGTGTTCTTCCCCTCGGTACTGGAGCATGCTTGGCGTGATCCGAGCATTACCCTGGGGATTGCTTGCACCCCCGCTAGCCTCTGGTGCAGTTCGCCGGGGCTAGCTTGGCTAGCTTTCGGGCTGTGGCTAGCTTGCCTAGTGCTGATGGTCGCTCTCTTCGTCTACGACCTGCGCTGGCGCAAGCTACCGAACCGCCTGGTCTTCCCTCTGATCGGGCTCAGCCTGGTCTACTCGCTGGTGACCTTGCCTATGCTACACGGTGGTGGGGTAGGGGGCTGGCTGATGGCGGTAGCCGGCGGTATGGCGCCGATCGCCGGCATTTATGGTGCTATCTATCTGGCTTCTCGGGGAAAGTTAGTCGGGTTGGGTGATGTCAAGCTGGGGCTGGCGATCGGTCTCTTGGTGCCACAGTGGTGGCTGGGGCTGGTCATTCTTTTCCTGGCGAACTTGCTGGCGACGCTGGTCTCTCTGCCGGCGCTTCTGCGTCACCGGCTCAAGCGTACCAGCTCCATCCCCTTCGGCCCTTATCTGATAGTAGCCACCTACCTGGTCTTCCTGCTCAGCTGGCTGATCCAACCAGCTCTCCAGTCCTTCTTCACGCTATAGCATCAGATCAGGGCGTGTGGTCTCCTCAATTCTACTATCTAGCCAATCCCCCACTCTTCGTCTCGTCATCATTTCCTTCAGACCCGCCTGGCTGGCTCGTGCACTG
>ERZ773013.1192-NODE-1192-length-15659-cov-11.164894_pt1 | contig 15659 bp, 13 predicted proteins | sample MGYA00511670_ERZ773013 | MGnify/ENA primary metagenome ERZ773013 (study PRJEB29015, sample SAMEA2738120) | human oral metagenome | biome: human oral; feature: human-associated habitat; material: saliva | place: China | collected 2257 ... | reverse complement strand
TCGTCCGGTAATTCATAAACAACTCGTTCATCCATCATGCCACCTTCAATATTGACGATATAATACTGATTATTATGTTTCCAAACTTCTTTTCCGTATCCTTTGACTTCTTCGAACTGGATAACATCTTCCCATTCTAGGTTTGTTGGTTTCATTTTATACCTTCCTTATTTAAGTGGTGATACATAATCATCTGGAAGTTTGCCTTCAGATTCGATCCACTGTTTCTCAGCAGTTGGAATCAATTCTTCAAGTTCTTCCTTAGAGAACAGTTTCCTATTTTCGGGGACATCTATCAAAGAAGCTGGATATTTACTTATAAATTTTCTTCTAGACTCTTTTCTCTCTTCTTCCGACGGTGGCCAAGAATCGTGCTTAATCTTCCAAGATACTTCGCTTAGTGTTCTTTCCCCACTATCTAATAAGACAAACAGCTCATTTGGTAATTCATAGACAACTAACCAAGAAACTACGGTTCCTTCTTCTAAAACCAAATAATACTTGTCCTCATTTTTCCAGATGGACTTCCCGTATCCTTCTACCTCTTCAAACTTGGTAACATCTTCCCATTCTAGGTTTGTCGATTTCATTTTATACCTCTTTTACTTAAGTGGCGATACATAATCATCTGGAAGTTTGCCTCTCCAGTCAATCCACATTTGCTCAGCAATTGGAATTAATCTTTCAAGCTCTTCCTGAGTAAATAACTCTCTAGTTTCAGGTAAATCAATTAATGATGTAGGACTCTCTTCTATGAATCGTTTCTCACTAGCTTTCTTTTCTTCTTCCGTCGGTGGCCAACGATCATTCTGTGCTTTAAAATCAATTTCACGTGCCGTCCTCTTGCCTAATAAATATTCATTAAAATCAGAAGGATTAATTTCAAAGACACGACGAACCGAAGCTATTCCAAACTCTCCGAAAGTGTAATATTTCCCTTCATGTGTTCGAAAATCATATCCTTTCGGTGACTCAATTTTATCAAAGGTATCAAATTCTTCCCATGTTATTTTAGTTAAACTCATTTTAATCGCCTCCTAATTTTCTAATTGTAAATTCTCCCCACGGAACTTCATCAATGACTGCTTCTGGCATATTTCCTGGGAAGGTCTGTCCTCCTGGTTTCCAAAAACCATCAAAAGCAGAATCTTCATTTCCGCTTGGAATTCTTAGATTTTTTATAGATTCTGGTGGAATTTCAATAGCTACAGGGGAAGAGCCTAAGTCTCCTCGATGTAGCCCTAATATGTCTTCCAACAATTCCGGATCTCCCTTAGTCACTTTAATCAATGTTTCGCCAGCTTCTTTAGGCATAACAAAGGCAACATGATCTTTTGGATTACCAATTGCTCCATTATTGTATCCACCTTCTTCGGGTGTGAATTTCTGAAATTTAATAGCTCCATTCTCAAATTGTTGTCTGTGTGCTTCTATGTATTCTGAACTATAAACCTTTTCAATGTTTGGACGATCATTTTTCGGTATTGATAATACACTTTTAGCTGTATTACCAGGGCGATATTCCACCTTAGGTGCATTCTTAGAAATATTAAAAATTAATTCCCTTTCTTCAGGAGTTAATTTGTCAAAGACTTTCTCTAGATATCTTTCTCGAGTTGCAAAGTCTTTAAACCCAGAACTCTCCCTCGCAAGTTTGCTTTCTTCTATATTTCGTAAAATGCGTTCACGATCATAAGTTTTTGCTGGTTCTGTTATAGTTTTAACATTGGTTTCTACCTTAGGGTTTACCTCAGGAATTACTGGTTTCCTATTGAAGAATGGAACTTTCCCTTTTACCTTACTAAATACATCCGAGAACGTTGTATAGGGTTTATTGTAGTACTGATTATAGCCAACATAAGAGGTATACAAGGTACTTGCTAGTTGGAAGCTCTCAGTAACAGTTCTCACCTTTTTGATATCTTTTGCCCGATTGATTTCTTCCTGTGTAGCAGGTTTGCCTGTAAAAGGATCAATTCCTTCTTCAATTATATAATAATCATATTTAGTTTGAAAAGCAGGATCTCGCCAACTGAGCATTTTTTGACTATCTAAAAGGAAATAGCGATCTAGTAGGTAATCATAATTAGCGCGTTCTGTTTCAGATTTAAATAGTTGTGCATAGGGATTCACATGAGCCATGGAGATCAATGTTTTAAGTTCTGGGTAGGCCTCTTCTAACGCTTCTTGATCCATTGCATCAATACGTTTTTTAAATTTCGGGTCCACCTTGGCTAATTCTGAAGGTAATAATCCTAAATGATCATCTTTCACTTCATTATATCGCTTCCAAATTAGTTTCACATCCTCAAAATCCATAGTAGCAGTCACATTATCGCCTTGTCCCATTGTAAGAAACCTTTTATATGATTGAATTACAGAACCATACTCTTCCTCCAGTTCTGCACGTGACATTTTTGAAAGTTTTTCTTCTAATGTTTCAACTTTCGGATTCTTCACTTTGTTCAGAATGGCTTGTCGTTTTTGCCATCCTAAAGAGATTGTTTGCTTCCACGACAGATCAGATCCACTACTTGGAGGCAAATAGGTTCCGCTAGCAGCATCTCCTGTCGCTAGCAGTTCTTTTGTTTAAATTAACACGCCTACAGAATCATCCTAATATCAAATTTTTTTGAGAAATACATGGACAAACTTCTTCTAAATTAATAAACTGACTTCATCATATGCTATAATTTAGTTATATTTTACAAAAATGAAAGTTTCTAACTAATGCCCCTATTTGCTCATTAATGTAACTGGGCTGTTATGTCATTATCAGTTTTATGTTATAGCTTTATCAAGGAGTTTCGTCTATGCTTCAATACCTTAAGCCTCTGCGCTGGTATCTTTTCTTTAATTTTCTCTTTAGTGGACTGTCCAATATTTGTACTGCTCTTCTTCCATACTTTACACAAGAGTTAATTCGTGGCCACTATCAAATAGCTTTGTCAGGTTATTGCATCGCAGTTATAGGTTACCTGACTTGCAACTACATCCAAATGCGACTTGACTGGAAACAGGCCATTCTCTTTTCGACAAATCTAAAGAACGATTGGTTTCAATCTCTTTTAGGACTTGCCCACCATGATTTCAAGCAGAAAACAGTCGCAGAATACATTTCTTATCAATCTAATGATCTTGATTCACTGGAAAAAGATTATCTACCTCCACTGATGAGTTTTTTTAAGCAGATTCTACGAATTTTGATTTATACCATCATTATTACCAGAACGATCAATCCTATAGTGGCACTGATCCTACTGATTTCAACAGCCATCAGTATTCAAATTCCAAAGATCGTTGGTCAATTGACTGCGAAGCGTAGACAAACCTATCTTGAAAAGCAAGGTGATTATTATCGGACCTTGGAGGATCTATTCCGAGGACATCACCTAGTTAACAAACTTACTCTACCTCATTTTATAGAGCAACAAAGAAGTTCTCTCAAAAACTTGCAGGATAAGTATCTTGGGTATGGTTTGACTAAAATTACAGGTATTCTCTTGACGGGTATTTCTTTTGAATTCATTAGCCTTATTCTCTTTTCCTATCTAGCTTACTCTCTATATCATCATCAAATTGGTATCCCTGAGGTGGTGGCCAGTTTTGGTTATATTACAGCCTTCTCAGAACCAATTCAAGAAATCCTTTACGATCTGCAAATGTTGGAGTCGGTAAAACCTGTAATTAAAAGCTTTCAAACTATTGTTAAGCATCCATCTTCAATTCAGTCACCACAGCCTTCCTTTGAAACGATCACATTGAAGAATCTTTCTAAACAACTTGGGGAATCAACATTGAAGATTTCTTTTGCCACCATTCACAAAGGAGATAAGATTGCCCTCATAGGAGAGAACGGATCAGGTAAGAGTAGCCTACTCAATATTTTAAATGGTACGGATGAGGATTTCCAAGGCGAGATCTTGCTGAATGATCTTCCCCTAAATCAGCTTTGGGGAAGATTTGGCCTGATCTTGCAACAAGAGCATAGCTTCATCTCTAGTTATGAAAATAATGTTACGCTATTCAATACTTTCCCCGCAGAGTTTAAGGATGCGGAATTCGAAGCAACACCTCCTCAATCCCTGTCAGGTGGTCAACAACAACGTATGTACCTCAATCGAGAAAAAAACCGCCAGAGTCCATTAGTTATTATGGATGAACCTTTTTCAGCCTTGGATGCTCATCAGTTCGAGGCAGAATTGAAAAAAGTACTAGACTTACCGTGTGCTGTCATCATTACTTTACACCGACAGAATGAAGCACTGAAGAACTTTGACCAAGTCTGGGAAATTAGATCTGGAGAACTAATCATTCAAAAAAATGAGTAGACTTGCTTTCTCACGAAGATTTGTTTTACCATGATCAATACATCATCAGGCACAGATAGATTGAGGTCATCTTAACCTCAAAAAGAGAGTGGGACAGAAATCGGTAATTCGTTAGAATTCGATTTCGTCGTCCCACCTCCGCACAGTTGAGTAGGGCTGTAAAAGCTGATGAAATCAGCGTAGTAGAGCCCACTCAACCACTGCGTCTTGCTCGACAATCCAAAAACAATTGAGAGGCTAGGACTTTTGTCCCAGCCTCTTTTTTATATTTAATTGTATTTCTTCCAACCCCTTCTATTACATCTTTAATTTCAAAAGGGATGAATCGTTTGATCAGTGCATAAGTAAACTGGATTGATCTTCTCAATACTTCCTACTCGTCAGTGGACTTCTTAACTGTAATCACTCAACTAAAGATTTTATTCATACAAATGCAAATCATGATTTGCACTCTCTAAAAAGATATCACTCATTTAAATACTCTTTTCCTTAAATCCTATTCTACAAAATATGCCCATGAATTCATACGAAAACAAAAAGAGAGCAACAAACTGAGCTGCTCTCCATTTTGTTTATTTTTCGACCATACCGCCCTTGATAAGACTGTCTTTCGTTACTGAATAACTAACGGTTTTGTCATCTAGGGGATTAAATCCTGGGACGATTTCTTTTAATTTATTAAAATCGATTTTTGTGTAATCAATGGTATTGCGGATATAAAAGATTCCGTCCTTGTATTCTGATGTTAGTTCAAATCCATGGCCCATCAGATCTTTGAATTTTTCTTGGCTCTTAGCAACGGCTTCTTTCATGGTTTCAAGAGGGTTCTCACCAGGCACTTTTGAGACGTCGTAATCATCAACTTTTTCTTGTAATAACAAGGTATCTCCCTTGTAATACAAGGTAATAGTTGACTTACCTGCTTCATCACTCGTTTCGAGAACGGTTTTTTGTGCACCTGCTAGTGCATCCTCTTTTTTGCTTTCATCAGTTGATGACTCTTTTTTCTTTTCTTTAGCAGATGATTTGCTTGTTGCTTTACTGGTCGCTTTAGTGGACGATGGACTAGTAGATTTCGTAGTCTCTTTTTGTCCGCAACCAGCTAAAAGAAGACCCGCTGTCAAGAAGACGGCTAACATTTTTGTGGTTTTATTCATTTTGAATACCTCACTATTTTATGATGGTTAGGGAAATGACTGACGTCTGAAATGAGTCATTTAGCAAGATCAACTGTCGTTTTAGATGTTATTAGATAAGCCTCAAAAATGATGGTTGCAGTCCCCTCCTTATCGATCATTGTAGCCATCTGGGTGGCTGGAATGCCAAGCCCAGGCTGTTTGGATAATGGTTTCGATATTGTCAAATTTTGGTTGCCAGCCGAGGATGGCACGCGCCTTCTCAGAGGATGCGATCAGGGTATCTGGATCTCCTGGTCTGCGATCAGCCAGCTCAAGTGGGATCGGATGTCCCGTCACCTTGCGGGCTGCTTCAACGATTTGAAGATTGGAGAATCCAGTCGATGAGCCCAGATTAAAGGCGGTCGATTCATTCCCTTTTCGGAGATACTCCACTGCTAAAAGATGGGCATCTGCCAAGTCAAATGGATGGACATAGTCCCGAACATTGGTGCCATCTGGTGTCTGGTAGTCATCTCCAAAAATAGAGATCTTCTCACGTTTGCCTTGGGCCACTTGCAAGACGATCGGCAAGAGATGGGTCTCTGGTCCATGGTCTTCTCCGATAGATCCATCTGGCTTAGCACCTGCTACATTAAAGTAACGAAGGGGCACATACTTGATGCCGTAGGCTTGATCAGCCCAACGCATGATGGTTTCCATCATGAGCTTGCTTTCGCCATAAGGGTTGATTGGTTTTTGTGGAGTGGTTTCAAGAATCGGAATTTCTTCTGGAATGCCGTAAGTGGCAGCAGTTGAAGAAAAGACGATGTAGTGCACCCCACATTCATGCATGACTTCCAAGAGTTTGACCATGCCAGCTGTATTGTTGTCAAAATATTTCAATGGATCTGCCATAGACTCAGCGACCAGTGAGTAGGCCGCAAAGTGGATGACCGCATCGATATCTGCATGTTCCTTAAAAACAGTGCGCATAAAGTCTTGGTCCGCCAGGTCTCCTTGGTAAAAGACGGCATCTGGATGCACCGCTGCACGGTGGCCTGTGACCAGGCTATCGACCACGACGACTTTTTCCTGTCCTTCATTGACCAAGCGGTCCACCATGTGGGAACCGATATAGCCAGCTCCTCCGAGTACGAGTATTGCCATTTGTTTTCCTTTCGCTTCTTTGTCTTCTCTCTTATTGTACCAAATTTCTGCCTCTTCTCCACACTTAAAGTGTCGCAACAAAGCGTCTAAAGGCAGCTTGTCCTTCTGCTGTTCGCTTGTAGACTCCAGCATCTTCCAGCACGCGCGCAAAGATCTGGCCAACCGATTCACGGACAAGGGCCTCTGCCCCTGCTTCGTCTGTAATAGCTGGGTGAGTAGCTTTCAAGTCATCCGCCCAAGGCTGGTGGTAGGTCGCCACAGTGCTTTCACGACCAAGCAGATAGTCTTGAACCTGCTTGAGCTCTTCCTTGAGGCGAGGTGGCAAAATGGCCAAGCCCATGACTTCGATCAGGCCGATATTTTCTTTTTTGATGTGTTGCACATCCGCATGCGGGTGATAAATACCATCGGGATGCTCTGGTGAGGTTTGGTTGTCACGGAGCACCAAGTCCAGTTCATAATGCCCATCACGAATCCGTGCAATGGGGGTAATGGTATGGTGGGGCTGACCGTCGGATACCGCTAAAACTTGAACGGCTGGATCCGAGTAGCCTCGCCAGGCTGTTAGGATATGGTCTGCCAGGGCAATCAATTGCGCCTTGTCATCTGATTGCAGACGAAGAACTGACATGGGCCAGTTGACAATTCCTACCGACACAGCTTCAAATCCCTCAATGGTAAAGCTTTCCTCCACAGGAGCCAGCTCCATAGGGAAGGTGTGGCGTCCGCCTTGATAATGGTCATGAGTGAGGATAGATCCCCCTACAATGGGTAGATCTGCATTGGAGCCTGCAAAATAGCCTGGAAAAGTCTCCACAATGGTCAAGAGTCGCTCAAAGGTCTTGCGGCTAATGGCCATGGGAACATGCTGGCTATCGAGGAAAATGCAGTGTTCATTGAAGTAGGCATAAGGCGAATACTGGAAGCCCCAGTCATGACCGTTCATATCAAAGCGAATAATCCGGTGATTGGCCCGGGCTGGATGGTCTAGGCGACCTTGATAGCCTTCATTTTCAAAGCACAATTGGCAGGCTGGATAATGACTGGCTTTGGCAAGTTTGGCCGCTGCAATGTCTTTAGGATCTTTTTCAGGTTTTGACAGATTGATGGTGATTTCAAGAGAACCGTAGGGAGTTTCTGCCTCAAAGGCAATATTTTGCGCAATGGCTTTGACCTTGATGTAATCATTGCGCTTAGAGAGGGCATAGAAATCCGCAATCGCGTCTTCCTTGGACTGACGGTAGGTCTCCCAGAAACGATGGTTGACCTGACTAGGGCTAGGGGTGATCCAATCCATCAACTCCGCTCCCAAGCTGTCCTTGGCGGCCATGCTGTCTTGGATCTTGCTATTTGCAACAGCCATCTCTAGCAGCTGATCTTTGAGCCCGATCAAATCAACCTGATGAGCTGGGGCGTCTAGCCCTTCTTCTCCAACGCGACTCATGATGCGATTTTTTAGATAAATCCGATCCATCTCTTCGTAGTCACTTGCCGCAATGACGGCTGTGACAAATGCATCCAAAATTCCCTGATTCATTGATTCTCCTTCTTACGTTTTAAATAGTCTCTGACAGCATCCAAATCCTGGAAAACTTGTTCTGCTTTAGTTAAGAAAGACTGTGCTGGTACTTTTAAATCTGGAACACATATGACTGGTATTCCAGCCCGATAGGCTGCTTCAATCCCTGCCTCACTATCCTCTAGCACTAAGCAATTCTCTGGTAAAGCATTCAAATCACTACAAGCCTTTAAAAATATATCTGGGTAAGGTTTACTTCGTTTGACATCTTTTGCAAAAACTAAATGGTCAAATAGGGACAGTACCCCATTGCTACCCAAGATCATTCTAGCCCGAGATTCAACACTTGAAGTTGCTAGGGCGATTGGAATGCCCTCTGTTTTCAAAAAAGTAAGTAAATTTTTAGCACCTTTTTTTAAATGAACACCTTGGGCTAAGATTCGACCTTCTAGTTCATAAACTTTAGCCAAGGTTTGGTCAAAGTTCCAAGGTAAATCATAGGTATCCAAAAATCGTTGAACATTCTCCTCTTCCCTATGTCCACTGTAGTCTCTAGAATAAGTTTCTTCTGTGAAAGGAATTCCAAAATCTCTAAGCAATTCTTGATAAACTTTTAGAGAAATGATTTCAGTATCGGCTAATAAGCCATCTAAATCAAATATTACAGCTTCCATTATTATTACCTAGTCTAAAACTCGTGTCCCTGCTGCAACTTCTGCAATATAAAAGCTAGGCGCATAGCCAACGACTTCTTCATAGCGTTTGCCGACAGCTTCTTTAAAGGCTTCAACTTTATCTTTGTTTACAAGGGCGATGGCGCAACCACCAAAGCCTGCTCCTGTCATACGAGCGCCCAAGACGCCTTCTTGTTCCCAGGCTGTATGCACCAAGGTATCCAATTCTAGACCTGTCACTTCGTAGTCATGCTCCAAGGATACGTGGGAAGCATTCATGAGACGGCCAAAGCCTTCCAAATTCCCTGCTTCAAGTGCCTTACGAGCTTGGAGGGTCCGTTGGTTTTCAAGTACAGCATGGCGAGCCCGTTTGATGCGGTTTTCATCCTTGATCAAGTAGCTGTAAGCATCAAAAGACCAGAGATCCAATTCTCCTAAGGTTTGGATATCCAATTTTTCTTGGAGTTCAGAAACGGCGGTTTCGCATTCTGAACGACGTTCATTGTATTTTGAATCCGCTAATTCCCGGCGTTTGTTGGTATTCATGATGACTACGACATTGTCTTTGAGGTCCAGCGGTACCAAATCATACTCTAGGGTGTTGGTATCGAGATAAATAGCCCGTTGATCCGCTCCCATACCGATGGCAAATTGGTCCATGATCCCAGAGTTGACTCCGATGAAGTGATTTTCGGTTTGTTTGCCGATCTTGACCAGATCTAGACGATCTAAGTGAAGATCATATAGTTTCTCAGCGATGACACCAATCAAGAGCTCAAGTGATGCTGAAGAAGAAAGACCGGATCCATTTGGAATATTGCCATAAACATAGACGTCCATTCCGCTATCAATGACATGACCAGCTTCTTGCAAGAAGTGGAGCACGCCTTTTGGATAGTTGGTCCAGTTGTGCTCTTTTTCAAAGTGGAGATTTTCAAGTGGAACTTCAATGATCCCCTTGTCTTCAAAGTTTCCTGAGAAGAAACGCAAGACCTTATCCTCACGCTTTCTTGCAGCTCCGTAGGTACCAAGTGTGATGGCTGCTGGGAAGACATGCCCACCATTATAGTCCGTGTGTTCACCAATCAGATTAATCCGTCCTGGTGAAAAGAAAGTGTGGTCAGCCTTTTCCCCAAAGACAGCCTGGAATTTTGCTTGTAAATCTTGAGATGTGATTGTTGTCGTCATGAGAAACTCCTTTAGTTTTGTAAACGTTTTTATACTTGTATTATATCTGATTAGAAGTAAAACTTCAAGTATTTTTAGTAAAATTTTATTTATTTTTTATTTCATGCCCAAAAAGGCTATAAAAAAGGTTTTACTTCCTTTTACAGCTTCTATTACACCCCTGATATTTCGAGATATTTTTAGTAAAAGTTTACCAAAAAATCTCAATTGGGAAATCACCCAATTGAGATTCTGAATCCTTTAGTGTTTCTTTCTTGGATAGACAAAAGATCCAAGGAAGGTTAAGAGGCTGATGCCCATGAGGGAGAGGAGGTTCCCTGTTTGACCGGTTTTTGGCAATACCGATGATGCAGGACTTGCTGAAACACTTGCAGGAGCCTGATCAGTGGCTTGTTTCACAGCGATCGGAATAACTTGTGGAGCATCAAGAGTGCTAGCTTTTTCTTGCTTGCTAACAAGGACCTGAGTTCCTGTGTTACCAACCTCTACTGGTTGTGTCTGATGGGTTGGTTCTTGGACTGGTGAAGTTGGATCTTGGCCTGGTGAAGTTGGATCTTGGACTTCTGGTGTTGGCAATGGAGCAGGTGCTGGATAGAAAAGACCATGACCAATGCGGTAGGCATACTCTGTTTCCGACATTTTTCCGTCTACAATTTTTGGAATATCAACCGGTAAGGTACCTAGATGTTCCTTGCCATTGAAGATGACTTCCACTCCTGCAGGAATATTAGGACCAAATGCATTGTCTGGTTTGAGGGATTCCGTTGGATCCATTCCCTTATTTCCATAGACTGCTAAAATGGCTTTGGCTGCGGGATAGTTGGCTACATCATAAGGTTTAGAGATAGAAAGGACAGCTGCCTTCTTATGGTTGGTATTGGCATAATTGACGATTTCTGTTGGAATCTTGGTCCGCCAGAAATCTTTATCCAGTTGCCCTTCATAACCGATCTCTGAAATCACTACGATATGGGTGGCTTTTTCAAGGTCTTCTTTTAGACTATCAAGGGTGGATTCCTTAGTGAAGTTCTTGGCCACAAAGGAGGTATCTTTTGGAAGCACTCCATCCGCGATTAAGCGACGCATGCCCAAATTTAGTCCTGGGACTTCATTTTCAAAAGCTCCGAGTAGTAAGACATGGTCCCCTGTTTGCACCTTAAATGGCAAGGTATTGTCTTCATTTTTTACAACCGTCACCGCTGCTGCTGCAATCTTGCGTTCCAAGTCACGATTGAGGGTAGATCCAACTGCTTCCTCTGCTTTTTCAGCTGTCCGAGCACTTGGATCAAAATTCAGGACCCCACGTTTTTCTTTGAGGGTCAGGATCCGACGAACCGACTCATTTAAGCGTTCTTCTGAGATGTCACCGGTTTGGACCGCATCTACCACTGCATTGACGATGGTATCAATCTTGGTCAAATCGGCTTTGCTGCGAAGGGTCGTTGGCATCAAAACCAGGTCAACTCCGGCTTTGATAGCCATCTTCACGGCTTCCACCTCACCGAAGTTCTTAGCGATAGCATCCATTCCCATGGCATCAGAGACAATCACGCCCTTATAGCCGTATTTCTTCCGTACCAAGCCCGTTAAAATATCATCAGAGAGAGTCGCTGGAACATAGATTTTCTCACCCGTTTCTTTTGACACGACCTGATCTTTTTCAATCTGCGGGTACTGGATATGAGCTGTCATCAAGAGGTCGACCCCTTCATCCATAGCTTTTTTGAATGGAAGGAGTTCTAATTTTTCAAGCTCAGCAAGAGATTTATCCACCAATGGGAGACCCGTATGGGAATCGACCGCTGTATCCCCATGACCTGGGAAATGCTTGGCTGCTACAGCCACATTGTAGTCCTGAATGCCTTTCATCATCGGAATACCAAGATAGGCAACCCGATTTGGGTCAGATGAGAAGGAACGAAGCCCAATCACAGGATTTTGAGGATTGTTATTGGTATCTAGAACTGGAGCGAAATCCACATTCAAGCCTAGTGCAGAAAGTTCACGTCCGATGATTTGACCGGCTTCTTTCGCTAGTTTGGGATCATTGGTAGCCCCAATGGCCATATTGCCAGGAAGGGCTGTACCTGTCCCCAAGCGGTAGACGATCCCCCCTTCTTGGTCGATGGCTAATAATAGCGGAATCTTCCCGTTATTGGCTTTGTTTTCAATCGCTGCCTTTTGCATATCTTGCGTCAGAGCCAGAGTTTGCTTGGTCTCTTTGACGTTTTCAGCAAAAAGAATGACGCCTCCAAAATCATATTTATCAATCGCATCTGCTACTTCAGCATTGACCTTGGTGAGATCCTGTGGCGACTCCTGATTAGCCTCCTGCCACTTACGGAAGTCCGGCATGATCATTTGAGTCACTTTTTGTTTGAGTGGCATGTTTTCAATCAGTTTTTCCACTTCAGGAGATGCCGTCTCTGTTGATGTTACCGTTGGAGAAGCAGCAGGGACAGCGGCACGGTCTGTTGAAGTCGGTGTTTCGGCCACTTCCCCCTGATTTTCTGTGGTGTTTTCTGGCGTTGGAGAAGCCACCACCTCTTCTACTGTTGCTACCGGTTCATTGGCTTGATCCGACGCTTGAGCTGTGTCTGCTTTTGCTGTTTGAACGGATAATAGAGCAAAAGCCGTTAATAGGGCCGCAGATGGATACATGATTTTTTTCATAAAGCGACCTCCTTTCCTCATGGATATTGTACCATGATTTTATAGTTGTGTAAACGGTTACATATCCTAAACTTAAAAAAGGATAAGCGTTTCTTCACTTATCCTTATCTAGTTTCTTATTTTTTAAAATACGATTTCTTGACCGTTTTCTGTCACTTGGTAAGTGCCCTCAGCAAGATTGATTCGGGCTCTTGCTGTGACAGTCTGGTCCTTGTTTTGGCGCGTGATGACAATAGTCTGTTCATCAGGTGTCTCCACCTCGATCCTTCCTTCTAAGTCAAAAGCTGAGGAATGGTTCCGGAAGCTAAAGAGCTTGAGAAGAGACTGCACGACTGGACGCTCTACTTCTTGAGCAATTTCTTCATTGCTGTAGTAATGCCGGTTGATATTGCGTCCTTCTTTTGTGCTTTCTAAGAGTTCCAAATCATTCTTTCCAGCCAAAAATCCAACATAATAAACTTGTGGAATACCTGGCGCAAAGGCTTGAATCAAACGGGCTAGGAAATACTTGCGATCATCATCTCCAAGCGCTGAATAGTAGGTCGAATTGATTTGGTAGATGTCCAAGTTGTTGTATTCTGCTGTTGAATATTTGCGTTTCACATTCGCTCCTACCTTGTAGAGCTCATTTGATGCATAGTCAATTTCTTCATCTGTCAAGATATCCTTGACATCAACCACCCCAATCCCGTCATGGGTGTCGAGTGTCGTGAATTGCTTCATCGGACTCATCTTCAACCACTTAGCAAGGCGCTCCACTTTTGAGCTATAGAGGGTATAGAGGGTCACCATTGGAAGGGCAAAGTCATAGACATAATAGTCGTGATCGGCAATCTTAAATTGGATGGAATAGTGTTCATGAATCTCTGGCAAGAGCTCAGCACCGTAGCTGGCTGCCATATCGCGCACCTTATCCAACAAATCCCAAATGTCTGGCTCCACGAAGAAATCATTGGTGTCCAATTTCTTGACTGCATAGGCAAAGGCATCTAGGCGAATGAGGTCACAACCATTGCTCGCCAAATGTTCGATGGTCTTGCGAATAAAGTCCATGGTCACTTCCTTGGTCACGTCCAAGTCGATCTGCTCTTCCCCGAAGGTATTCCAGAGATGCTCAGTTGTCCCATCCGCAAAGGTAATTTCTTGCTTGGGAGCTCGATCCTTTCGCTTATAAATCAAATCGACATCTGCTTGAGTTGGACGATTCTCCGGCCAGAATTTATCCCAGTTGAGGAAGAGATCCTTGTAAGCACTTTGGTCGTGCTTTTCTTGGTAGTCCTTATAGTATTTAGACTGACGGGAAATGTGATTGATCATAAAGTCAAACATGAGATAGTACTTGTCGCCCAAGCGTTTGACATCTTCCCAATCCCCAAAGGCTGGATCCACTTGATCGTAGTCCACAGGTGCAAAGCCTCGGTCTCCTGTAGATGGGAAAAATGGCAAGAGGTGAACTCCACCTACTGCATCCCCAAAGTGTTTCTCCAGATTATCATAGAGGTCCTTGAGGTTATTTCCCAAGCTGTCTGAGTAAGTAATTAACATGGTCTTGTTTTGTATTGGCATAATGGTTTCCTTTTTCTTATTTGAAAACCAAGTCTTAGAAGACCTGGCTTTCATGAGTATATCTATTTTAAGTATGGCTTCCTAGGATACGAGGGATACGATTTAAATCAGTAAGCTGAATCGTCCCTTTGTATCTTATATTGAACACACCCTAAGCTCTGTGTGAATAAGATGGAGCTTATTATTTCACTGCACCGTTGCTCATTCCAGCAATGATATGGCGTTGGAAGAAGAGATAGACAATGGTGATACTGATAATGCCGACCACGTAAGAGGCAAAGCTTGGTCCGTAGTCGTTGAAATATTGGCCTGCGTAGTTGTATTGGAACAAAGGCAGGGTCCACATTTTAGAATCCCGGTTCAAGACAAGGAGTGGCAACATGAAGTCATTCCAGAACCAAAGGGCATTGATGATCATGGTTGTCGCATGCATGGGTTTCATCATTGGGAAGATGATGCGGAAATAGGTTGTAAATTTATTGGCACCATCGATCTCTGCTGCTTCATCCAAACTTTCTGGAATAGAGATCTTGATATAGCCCACATAGAGAAAGAGGGTCTGTGGAATCGCATAGGTCAAGTAGAGCAAGATCAAACCAAAGGTGTTGGCCAAACCAAGCTTGCTCATCATGACGGTAATCGGGATCATGATGACTTGGAAGGGTACGAAGATTCCAAGGATTAAGAGGGTATACATGATGGTAAAGGCTTTTCTCTTACTCATATTGCGAGCAATAGAGTAGGCTGCCATCGGGATAAAGATCATCACAGCAAGGAGAGACAAGACCGTGATGACGACTGAGTTCCAGTAATAGCCTCCGATGCCATCAGCCAAGAGGCGACTAAAGTTGTCCCATGTGAAGTTGGTTGGAAAGCCAAAGAAATTATCTACAATATCCTTGGTGGGTTTGAAGGAACTAAAGAGGGTGGCAAGGAGCGGCACTAAAATCAGAACCGATCCTAGAATCAATAGAATGTATTTGCCAATCAAGGCTTTTCTTTCATCTTGTTTCATCGTGCTTCTCCTCTTAAATTTCAAATTTCTTAGATACTCTCAATTGGATGATCGAAATCACTACAATCAAGAAGAACAAGATTACGGCAATGGCATTGGCATAACCGAATTGGTTGTTTTTAAAGGCATAGTTATAAACCAAGAGCCCAAGTGAGGTTGTGGCATTGTTTGGACCACCACCGGTCATGGCAAAGACTTGGTCAAAGGCGGTCAGCCCACCTTTTAGGGCTAGGATAAAGACCATAGAGACACTTGGTAGCAAGTAAGGCAATTCAATATTCCAGAAGACTTGCTTGCTCGTCGCACCATCGATTCTTGCTGCTTCTGTAATTTCAGATGGGATAGATTGCAGACCAGCTAGGAAGATAATGATGGGCATAGCTACTCCTTGCCAAAGAAGGACAAAGA
>ERZ773013.1190-NODE-1190-length-15695-cov-5.035678_pt1 | contig 15695 bp, 10 predicted proteins | sample MGYA00511670_ERZ773013 | MGnify/ENA primary metagenome ERZ773013 (study PRJEB29015, sample SAMEA2738120) | human oral metagenome | biome: human oral; feature: human-associated habitat; material: saliva | place: China | collected 2257 ... | reverse complement strand
TTCTTGAAACAGACGCTGTCAAGTAAGGATGCCAGTCACTATGGGACCGTGGCATATTTCATGGAGTACCACCGGGACCAGCTAGACCCAGATACTCTAGCGGAACTGTTCCCCTCATGTGACCCGGAGGCAATGTCATTTGCGCAAATGGTAGATTTCTTGAAAATCGTGCGTTTTGGCAGTTTGATTGATGAAGAAACAGATCAGCAAGCTTTCGTCCTCGATCTAAGCTTCAACCCTGAGCTAACTGATGAACTATTGGTTGTCTATTTTGATCTAGAAAAACAGGTAGTTTCTCTAGCCCACGAAAGCTAACGTCCCAGCCAAGGGCGAGCGCCGTCGTCGTAGTTTAAGGCTGGCACGCAAGGACTACTTGTATGGCAGCAAAGGCTGGGGAAGTTTATACCCTGGGGCCAGGGCAGGGGAGAGGCTAGCTAGGGGATAAGTCGGGGGCGTTGCTGACCTTGACTGGTCGCCTGGTGGGTGCGTGCAAGGTTTGCCGTGCCCGGCCGCGCGGCTTAAAAAAGTGACCTCCGGTAGAGGGCCTGGTAAAGGATCTGGTAGGGGAACTACCTATTGTGGCCCTACAGGCATGGGTATTTCACCCGGTGGGGGTAGTTGCTGGCCGCCTAGAGTGGTGTGTCCTTACAGATACTGACATTTCGTCCGTTGCCTATAAAACCCCATGTAATAATTATAGGGAAGAGATGATTTTGTAGGTGTATGTAAGTGTTTGTAGGTGTTTGCAATGGAGCCTGATATGCCTAATACCCCCGGCGAGCCGCGTTTAAAGGTTCAGGACCCAAGTCTAAAGGGTCAGGACCCGCAGCTAGGCGACGGCGAGTGCCCCAAGGTTTTATCCTGCACTATCGTTGACCAGGCTACTAACCCTAAAGGCACTATCGTGGCTTTTCATGGGGTTAGCGACAATGGCGCCTCACTAGCCGATATTGGTGCGCGCTGGGGTGAGCAGTGGCGGGTAGTGCTGGTAGACAGTTTGGGTCACGGCCTCTCGCTGCGTTTTAGCCCCCAACAGTTACAGGCCCCTTTCCAAAGCGCTCTGCAAGCCGCCGCTGAGACAGTTCGAGTCGAGGCGAGCCAAAGTATTGGCGGCCAGGTGGTGCTTTTTGGGCATTCTATGGGTGGGGCGATAGCGGCCGGCGTGGCCAGAGACCACCCCCAGCTGGTGCGGGCAGTGGTGCTAGAAGACCCCGCCCTGCTCACCCCCACCCAGGAGACAACCTACAAAAACAATGCGGGGGAGTCTGTGGGCGGCCTGGAGCAGATGAGTGCCGATCAAAGCGGCGCCATCGCTAACCTACTGCTAGCCAAGCAGGCTTATCGCAACTGGCCGCTGAGTGAATACGGGCCCTGGGCGCAGGCTAAAACCCAGGTGGATCGTGGCTTTATCGCCACCGGGGTGGTGGGCCTGGCTGGGCGCGAAATAATCAAAGAGCTACAGGTACCCACCTTGGTGTTAACCGGTGACGGCCCCGACGTTTTGCTCGGCCAAGCGGGTCTAGAAAAGCTGGCCACATACGCTAACTCCCACCTGCACACGGCCTTGATTAGCGGCGCCACCCACTGCGTGCGGCGCGACCAAAGCGACAAATTCCAGCAGGTGGCTGACTCTTTCCTCGCCGCTCTACCCAAGCCGGCCCCGGCCCCCTATATTGCCCCCGAAATAGCGTCCCTGGTGGAAGGTATTCCAGCCCAAACCACCTGGCAGGTTAAGGCGCTACGTGAACGCGGCGACAAACTACTAGGCGCCCACCCCCAGCTAGAGCCAGGCCACCTAGTTGAGGTAACCCAACTGCCGGTAGGGGATGAAACACTGGCAGATGAAAATAGCGGCGAAACAATTGAGCTGCGCATCTTGTCACGTAAAGGCCGCGCCCCGCGCTGCGTGGTGGTGTCGCTACATGGAGGCGGCTATGTTTGTGGCCGGGCCAGGTTCGACGACGCCCGTAACTTAGAGCTAGCCGATCTGCTTGACGCCGTGGTGCTAAGCCCTAACTACACCCTAGCGCCAGAAGCTAAATACCCCATCGCCGCCGCTCAATGCGAAACGGTTTTAGAACGCGCCGCCACCTACGGTGTGCCCGTGTTTATTTATGGCGACTCAGCCGGGGCTGGCCTTGGCTACCAGACGTTAGCCCGGCTGATCCAAAACCAAAAACCGCTTGGGGTAAGTGGCTTTATCGCTTTAGAGCCCTGCCTAGACCCACGCCTAAAAACCGCCTCCTACAACCAATATTCGCGCGGGCCAGTATGGACTAAAACCGCCGCCACCCATGCCTGGCACCACTACGCCCCAGGCGCCCCAAGCTTCACCCCTTACCCCTGCGCGCGGGCACTAGCTAAAAAAATGCCGCCAGTGATCGTGTTTATTAACCCTGTGGACCCGTTGCGTGATGAGGGCCAAACCTGGGCTTTTGAACTAGTCGACGGCGGCGCAAAGGTAGAACTACACATGCTGGCGGGCACAGTACACGGCCTGCTTAGCGCCCCAAACACTAAAACCTGGAGGCAAGTACAGGCGCTAATCAAAAACTTCGTCACCCAACTAACCCAAAACAGCTAAACCACACCCGGGGGAGCATCTAGATCAAAAGGGTAAGCACTTATAGCCAGGTGAAACCACAACCAGTCTAACCACTACAGCTAGTTAACTAAGCGGTGCTAGGGTGAAACCATGACGCGCGCGCTTATCACCGGATTTGAACCCTTTGGCCCCAACCCGGTAAACCCCACCCAGGCCCTAGTAGAGCTCCTACAAACCAAGTACTCTGCTAGCACCCTAGAAGCACAGCTACTACCAGTAACCTTCACTGGCGCTCGCGGACGTATCCAGGCCCTGATTGAAGCTAAACGCCCCCAGATTGTTTTATCTTGCGGGCTTTACGCCGCCACCAGGCAACTGCATGTTGAACGCATAGCCGTTAACGAGCAAGAAGGCCAAGACAACAGTGGTTTTAGCCCCACCCGCTCTGCGGTAGACCCCGCCGACGCCGACGGCCTGTTTGCCACCATCAACACCGCCGCCCTGCTAGGTAAGCTAAAAAACGCTGGCTTTGACGCGGCCATCTCCTGGCATGCGGGCACCTATGTTTGTAACACCACGCTTTACAGCGCCATCCAAGCCACTAAAACCTATGGGGCTAAAGCCGGGTTTTTGCATGTACCCACCGACGTGGACGTACCTAAACTAGCTGCCACACTGGCCGCCTGGGTGGAAGAAAACTAATGGTTTTCATTGTCGGCCTCACCGGGGGGATCGGTAGCGGAAAAACTAGCGTCGCTAAACTTTTCGCCACCTGGGGGGCCACCGTCGTCGACGCCGACCAAATCGCCCACAACCTACTAGCCCCAGGCAGCAAAGCCCTAACCCAGGTAGCTAAGCGTTTCGGGGCCAACATTATTGATGATAGCGGCCAACTAAACCGGGGCGCCCTAGCTAAAATCGTCTTCACCAACCCCACCGCCCGCACCGACCTAGAAAACATCACCCACCCCCTAATCGCCGCCCAAGCCTGGAGCCAGCTAACCCAAGCTAAAACCCCCATCGCCATCTACGACGTGCCCCTACTAGCCGAACAAGCCCTAGAGGGCAACCTACCGCCCTACGACGGCGTCGTCGTAGTAGAAACCGAACTAAACACCCGCCTACAACGCCTAAACAAACGCGGCCTAAACCCCACCCAAGCCAAAGCCCGCATCGCCAACCAAGCCAGCGACACCCAACGCCGCCGCGTCGCCGCCCAAGCACCCCACCACTGGATCATCACCAACAACACCACCCCCGCTGAGCTACAAACCCAAACCAAAAAAGTCTGGCAAGCCATCAACGCCCTAACCCAAACCACCACACCCCCAAACCCCAAACCAAGCCACAGGGCTGCGCGCCCAGAATAAAACCACCACCCCCACCCAAACCCCCCATAAAATAGGGCCATGCCAGACCTGCGCCGCGCCCAAAACCCCTTCAAAGTAATCAGCCCCTACCAACCCAGCGGCGACCAACCCCAAGCCATCGCCGAAATCACCAAACGCCTAAACGCAGGCGAAAAAGACATCATCCTCCTAGGCGCCACCGGCACCGGCAAATCAGCCACCACCGCCTGGCTAATCGAACAAATCCAACGCCCCACCCTCATCCTCGAACCCAACAAAACCCTCGCCGCCCAAATGGCAGCAGAATTCCGCCAACTCCTACCCAACAACGCCGTCGAATACTTCGTCTCCTACTACGACTACTACCAACCCGAAGCCTACATCCCCCAAACCGACACCTTCATCGAAAAAGACTCCTCCATCAACGACGAAGTAGAACGCCTACGCCACAGCGCCACCAACTCCCTACTAACCCGCCGCGACACAGTAGTCGTAGCCTCAGTCTCCTGCATCTACGGCCTAGGCACCCCCGAAGAATACGTAGCCCGCATGGTACCCCTCCAAGTAGGCCAAGAAATCGACCGCGACACCCTCCTACACAAATTCGTCGCCATGCAATACACCCGCAACGACATCGACTTCACCCGAGGCACATTCAGAGTACGCGGCGACACCATCGAAATCATCCCCATGTACGAAGAACTCGCCATCCGCATCGAAATGTTCGGCGACGAAATCGAAAACCTAGCCACCCTCCACCCCATCACCGGCAACGTAATCAACCAAACCAACAACGTCTACATCTTCCCCGCCTCCCACTACGTAGCCGGCGAACAACGCATGAAACAAGCCATCCAAGGCATCGAAACCGAACTCACCCAACGCCTCAAAGAACTCCAAAAACAAAACAAACTCCTCGAAGCCCAACGCCTCAAAATGCGCACCACCTACGACCTCGAAATGCTCCAACAAGTAGGCATCTGCTCAGGCATCGAAAACTACTCCATGCACATCGACGGCCGCCAACCCGGCCAACCACCCCACACCCTCCTCGACTACTTCCCAGACGACTTCCTACTAGTCATCGACGAATCCCACGTCACCATCCCCCAAATCGGCGCCATGTACGAAGGCGACGCCTCACGCAAACGCATCCTCATCGACCACGGCTTCCGCCTACCCTCCGCCGCCGACAACCGCCCCCTCAAATTCAACGAATTCGAACAACGCATCGGCCAAACCCTCTACCTATCGGCCACCCCCGGCAAATACGAACAACAACGCTCAGACACCCCCGTAGAACAAATCATCCGCCCCACCGGACTAGTCGACCCCAAAATCATCGTCAAACCCACCCAAGGCCAAATCGACGACATCCTCAACCAAGTCCGCCAACGCATAAACAAAAACGAAAGAATCCTCATCACCACCCTCACCAAACGCATGGCCGAAGACCTAACCACCTACATGGCAGACCGAGGCATCCGCGTCGAATACCTACACTCAGACGTAGACACCCTACGCCGCGTAGAACTCCTACGAGAACTACGCCAAGGCACCTACGACGTACTAGTAGGAATCAACCTCCTACGCGAAGGCCTAGACCTACCCGAAGTCTCCCTAGTCGCCATCCTCGACGCCGACAAAGAAGGCTTCCTACGCTCAACCACCTCCCTCATCCAAACCATCGGCCGCGCCGCCCGCAACGTCAGCGGCGAAGTACACATGTACGCCGACAAAATCACCCCCGCCATGCAACAAGCCATCGAAGAAACCCAACGCCGCCGCACCAAACAAATCGCCTACAACAAAAAACACGGCATCAACCCCCAACCCCTACGCAAAAAAATCGCCGACGTCACCGACATGCTCGCCCGCGAAGACATAGACACCCAAGACCTCCTCGCCACCGGCTACCGCAACAACCACAAAAACACCCAAACCAAAACCCGCCGCGACAACCCCCAAACCACAACCACCCCCAAACTCAACACCGCCGCCACCACAGACCTAACCAACCTCATCGAAGAACTCACCCAACAAATGCACACCGCCGCCACCAACCTCCAATTCGAACTCGCCGCCCGCCTACGCGACGAACTAAAAGACCTCAAAAAAGAACTCCGCACCATGAACCAAGTCAGTTAAACCCATCCCCAAACACACCCCACCACAAACCAAAACCCAAAAAAGTAACCCAAACCACACACAAACCCCACAGACACCCACCACCAAAACCCACAGGCGCTCGCGGTATAGTTAACAGTGACCATAAGGGGAGTACTTCCACTAACAACGACGTCGTCATCACGGTTTGCAGCAGGCAAGCCCGGCGTCGCGGGCCCAGCTAAGCGGGCGGGAGGAGACCTTCGATACCTGCGACACGTACCGGAGGAGCACCTAAGTGCACGTCCATTTGCTTGGCTGGATTGGCCTAATCACCATCATCGTTGCGCTGATTACGGTGGACATTGTGGGCCATGTGCGCAAGCCGCACGCCCCCACCATGAAAGAAGCCACCACCTGGTCTATTGGCTATATCAGCCTGGCAGTGCTGTTTGGGGTGCTGGTGTGGGCCATCTACGGGGGCCAATATGCGGGCCAGTTCTATGCCGGCTGGCTCACCGAGTGGTCTTTGAGTGTAGACAACCTGTTTGTTTTCATCATTATCTTGGGTGCCTTCAGGGTGCCGCGTGAATACCAGCAAAAAGCCCTGATGTACGGCATTATCATTGCCCTGGTGCTGCGCTTTGTCTTTATTGCCTTGGGTGCGGTGCTGATCTCTCAGTTCAGCTGGGTTTTCTACCTGTTTGGCGCGTTCTTGATTTACACCGCTATCAACCAGGTACGCGAAGGCGCACACAAAAAGGATGAGGGTGAAGACGAGGAGTACCACGAAAACACCTTCACCGCTTGGGTGCGTAAGCTGGTGCCCACCACTGAGGGTTTTGTAGGTAACCGCCTGGTTATTAGCCACGGTGGCCGGCTGATGATCACCCCGCTGCTGCTGGTGATTATCGCTTTGGGTAGCGCGGATTTGATGTTCGCTTTTGACTCTATCCCCGCGATTTTCGGTTTAACCCAGGAGCCCTACCTGGTGATGGCTGCTAACGCTTTTTCGCTGCTGGGCTTGCGTCAGCTGTTCTTCTTGATTGACGGTCTACTGGAGCGCCTGATTTACCTGTCTTACGGTTTGGCCGTGATTTTGAGCTTCATTGGTTTCAAGCTGATCAACCACGCCCTACACGAAAACGACCTGTCTTTCCTTAACTCTGGCAAGCCCATTGAGGTTGTGCCCGAGCCTTCGAACCTGCTTTCCCTGGCGGTGATTGTGGTGACGCTAGCGGTGACGGCGACGGCGTCGCTGCTGGCCACGCGCGCTATGCAGCGTAAGCAAAGCCCGCTAAGCCAGGCAGTTAGCGCCGAGTCTGGCCGCCGTCACATTCCTGAAGCGGACTGAGGCTAAAAGCTAACTGGCTGAGGGTGCTAACTGACTGAGGGTGCTGGTTGACTGAGGCTAAAAGCCAACTGGCTGAGGGTGCTGGTTGACTGAGGCTAGAAGCCAGCTGAAGCTGACAGAGAGGAAAAATATGAGTGCGCGAGTGGGTTACGCTTCCTATACGCCGCCTGCAGTAGACGAGCTTTATTTAGCTCAAGGGCTTAGTTTTAAACAGGTGGCCCACGCACGCGCCGCAGACGAAACTAACGAGTTTGATAACTCTTCTTCGCGCTCTATAGTCGCGATTTTGCGGGCGAACGTATTTACGATTTTTAATGCGATCTTGGCTAGCGCCGTGGTGGTGGTGCTGGCGGTGGGCTCGTGGAAGGATGCCGTATTTGGTTTTGTGCTGCTGCTAAATACGCTTACCGGCACTATCGCGGAGCTGCGAGCTAAGCGCGCCCTGGATAATTTGGCGGTGTTAGCGGCCCCTACGGCGCATGTTATTCGCGATGGGGAAGCTAAAGACATTGAAGTTTCCCAGGTAGTGCTGGGGGAGCTGCTGCAGCTACGTAGCGGTGATCAGGTGCCGGCAGATGGCCAGGTGCTTAGTTCTAATGGCTGTGAAATTGATGAGTCGATTCTTACCGGCGAATCAGTGGCGGTGCGTAAGCACGAAAATGATCAGGTTCTAAGCGGCACTACCGTCATTGGTGGTAGCGCCCGTATCCGTGTCACGGCAGTGGGGGAGCATTCTTACGCTAACCGCCTAGCGGTTGAGGCCCGTAAATATTCGGTGGTAACTAGCGAGCTGCAAGAGGGCACTAACCGGGTACTGACCTGGATTTCTTGGGTTATTGTGCCCATGACGCTGCTGCTACTGTGGTCGCAGCTGCGGGTTGCGGGCGGTATTGGTGGGGCCATTGGTAGCGGCCAGTGGAAAGCTGCAGTGGTGTTGGCTGTGGCCGGAGTGGTGGGCATGGTGCCTCAGGGCTTGGTGCTACTAACTTCGGTTAACTTTGCGGCGGCGGCCATGACTTTGGCCCGGCGTAAGGTGCTGGTGCAGGAATTGCCTGCGGTTGAGGTGCTGGCACGCGTGGATATGCTGTGTCTGGATAAGACCGGTACGCTCACTAGCGGCGCGGTGGAGCTTGACCATATTGAAAGCTGCTTGGCTGGCGGCACAGCTGCTGGCAAGGTTAGTGACGGCAGCGTGGCTTTTGGCTCCGGTGCCGACGACGCCGCTGGGGGCAGCGCTGGGGGTAGCGCTGGGACTGGCGCCGTCGCTAGTGCCGACGACGCCGCCCGGGCCGCCTTGGCCTATCTGGTGGGTGGCAGCGAGGCTAACGCTACCGCCGGCGCTATCGCTGCTGGACTAACTGGCCTTGAACCAGCTCAGGCCCGCTACGCGATTGCGTTTAACTCCGCCCGTAAATGGTCTGCAGTGCAAACCCAGGCGGGTGCCTATGTTTTAGGTGCCCCAGAAATTGTGCTGGCTGGCAGTGCGGACTCTGGCAGTGCGGACTCTGGCAGTACTGGCTCTGGCAGTACTGGCTCTGGCAGTACTGACGACGCAGCGTTAGAGCGAGTTAGGGCCCTGGCGGGCATGGGTAAACGTGTGTTGGTGCTAGCCCACTCAAACCAGTCGCTAGATCAGAGTGAAAACCCTACGCTACCTAAGGATCTAACCGCCGCCCTGCTGGTGGTGCTAGCTGAGCAGGTGCGTCCCGACGCCGCCCAAACCCTGGATTATTTCAAGCGCCAAGGCGTGGCAGTGCGGGTAATTAGCGGCGACAACCCGGTTACTGTGGCCGCTATTGCCACGCACCTGGGTTTACGTAACCCCGACGGTAGCGAACCGGTTGGGGTTGATGCCCGCACCCTGCCTGCCATTGAAGACACCCAGGCTTTAGCTGACGCACTAGAAAAACACACTGTGTTTGGGCGCGTAACCCCGGAACAAAAACGTGCCTTCGTTAATGCCCTTAAATCTCGCGGTCACACTGTGGCTATGACCGGCGACGGCGTCAATGATGCTTTGGCACTTAAAGATGCTGACCTGGGTATTGCCATGGGCAACGCAGCCCCAGCTACTAAGGCAGTTTCGCGCCTGGTGCTGCTTAATTCCCAATTTGATGCCCTGCCCTCAGTAGTGGCTGAAGGCAGGCGTGTAATTGCCAATATGGAGCGCGTAGCCTCACTGTTCCTAACTAAAACTATGTGGGCGGCGCTGCTGGCGGCAGTAGTGGCTATAACCGGTTTTGTTTACCCCTTCCTGCCGCGTCAGCTGACCATTGTTTCTTCACTAACTATTGGTATTCCGGCCTTTGTGCTGGCCCTGGCACCCACTAATCAGCGTTACCGCGCTGGTTTCTTGACTCGCGTGCTGCGATTGTCTGTGCCCGCCGGCGTGATTGTGGTAGCCGGGGTGCTATGCGCGCGCCTAACCCTGATTTTGATGGGGGCTAACCGTAACCAAATCAGTTCGGTATGCACCCTGGTGCTTGTGTCCGGCGGGCTATGGTTGTTGTCTTTGACGGCGCGTCCCTGGGTGTGGTGGCGAGCTGCCCTAGTGGGCCTAATGAGCAGCGCCGCCTTAGCTGTGGTGCTGTTGGCACCGCTACGCGGCTTTTTTGACCTGGCGGCGCTAACCGCAAACTCTTGGCTGGTGCTCGCCTGTGCAGCTGGGGCGGTGTGTGCGGCGCTAGAAACCCTAGGGCGCTACAATGCCTCCCATTACCAAAATAGTCAGCTCCAGGGGGCCTAAGCTGGCTCGCGACCTAAACTGGAACGGCGGTTTAAGCCGGTAATTCCTAAACTGGCACAAAACCTAAGCCAGAGCTTAATCTGGTGGGGGAGAAGCGTTTAGCTGGAAGTGCGCAAAGGAGCCAACGAAAAGTTGGCCCCATGTTTAGGTCTGTGTTTAAGAACGTGGGCGCATAGGCGCGGTAGAGGCGCGTACCACCAGGTCAGGGTTGTAAACGTAATCCTCATGGACAAGCGTGCGGGCTGAGCCCATAGCGTCAAACAGAGTCCGCACAGCCGCATTAGTAATGGCGTTAACTGGTTGACGCACAGTAGTTAGGGCCGGATCCGTGTGGCGCATGAGGAAGGTGTCGTCATAACCCACTACTGAGACGTCGTCGGGAACGCGCAATCCGGCGTCGCGCAAAGCCTGAATTACCCCCAGTGCCTGCATATCAGAGCCGCACACCACCGCTGTGGCGCCGGCGCGAATAAGCGGGCCAGTAGCCACCGAAGCAGCCTCATAGGTGTAGAAAGTTTCTGCCGTTAACGGGTCTTCAACACCGAATAGCTCTTTCATAACCTCCCGGAAAGCAGCTAGTTTCCGGGCTGAGGGAACCACATGGGAACGGCCAGTAAGTAAGGCGATATTGCGGTGTCCAAGCTGGGCCAGGTGGCCTACCGCAGCGCGGATACCGGCGGCGTCGCCAGTAGAAAAGTCTGGGGCGGCAATCTCTGGGCGGGCACCATTAATAGTAACGAACGGAATACGTCGATCCGTTAAATCCTGATAGCGGTTAAGATCGCCTAAATAATCAGCGTGACGGCCGGAGACAAAAATAATGCCGTCAACATCATGAGCAATAAGTGACTCAAGATGGTCTAGTTCTGAGGTAGCGCCGGGAGTTTGTGAACGTAGCATGGCCACCCCGCCAGACGCGGCAATGACGTTTTGTAGGTTATGGGCGAAGGCCGCAAAAATTGGGTTGGTCAGCTCAGGTAAAATTACGCCCACATTAGGTACGTTGCTGGTAAGCTCTAGTACAGGGCGTTCATAGCCCAGCTCATCAATAGCGGTAAGTACTTTAGCCCTAGTCGCTTCGGAAACTTGGCCCACTCCGTTGAAGACACGCGAAACAGTTGCAGTAGAAACCTGCGCATGCGCGGCGATGTCTGTCATGCGAGTGCGTTGCTTCGACATTGAAGACCCTCTCTAAATACAGGGCTATTACAGGGGAAACTTACCTAACCAATATAGCAATTAAAAATCTTAACGAAAACTGTTGCAGAAACGTTTCAGGGCGTTTACAGTGGAGGGTAATGTCGACCGCTAACGGGAGTGGCGACAACGCAACAACAGGAGTTGACATGCGACGTGGCATAGCGGCGCTTGTAGCCATGATCATGGCAGCCTCGCTGGCTGCCTGTGGTGGCTCAACTGGCGCTACTAAAAACCAGTCTGACGCAAGTACAGCTGTACTTACTGTCTGGGCTGACGATACGCGATATACCCAGATTCAGGAACTAGCAAAAGACTTCACCGCCTCCAGCGGCATTAAGGTCAATGTGGTTCAAAAGTCTGAGTCCAACATGGACCAGGAATTCATTACCCAGGTTCCCACCGGCAAGGGACCTGACGTTACCGTAATGGCCCACGACAAGCTAGGTTCCCTAGTCTCCAACGGTGTAGTTGCCCCCGTTGACCTAGGTGAGAGCAAAGACAAGTTCTCCGATGCTGCCATTGCAGGCGTAACCTACGACGGTCAGACCTACGGTGTGCCCTACTCGGTAGAGTCTGTGGCTTTGGTGCGTAACAACAAGCTCACCACCGCTACCCCCAAGACCTTCGATGAAATGATTAGTGCCGGCAAGAGCGCCGGTGTTAAATACCCCTTCATCGTGCAGATGGGCGACAAGGGCGACCCCTACCACTTCTACGCCTTCCAGACCTCGTTTGGTGCTCCCGTATTTAAGCAGGGTAAGGATGGCTCCTACACCAACCAGCTGGCGCTAGGCGGCCAAAACGGTCTGAACTACGCTAACTGGCTGCGTACCCAGGGTAAGGCTGGGATCTTCAACCCCTCCATCACCTCTGACATCGCCAAGGAGGCCTTCCTTAACGGCCAGTCACCCTATATCGTGACCGGCCCCTGGAACATCAGCGACTTCCGCAAGGCCAATATGGACATCTCCATCCTGTCCATCCCTTCTGCTGGAGGGAAGTCGGCTCAGCCTTTCGTTGGTGTACAGATGTTCTACCAGTCCTCCAAGACTAAGAACCCGGTGCTGGTAGCTAAGTTCTTCCAGTTCCTGCAGACCAAGCAGGCCCAGGCCAAGCTCCAGCAGCTTGGTAATCGTGTACCGGCCATGAAGGAAGTAGCTAAGGAGGTCACCGACCCCGACATTAAGGCCTTCGCGCAGGTTGCCGGTGAAGGTGTGCCCATGCCGGCAATTCCGGAAATGGGTTACGTATGGGACTACTGGGGTACCACCGAGGTTGACATTGTCAACGGTAGTCAGGATCCCCAGGCCGCATGGAACGCCATGATTAAAAACATCGAGTCTAAGTTCAAGAAGTGAGTGCGGATAATGGCTGACACTAAGAAGCAGGCGAGCTATTCGCCTTCACATGCGCGCGACGTTATGCGCCCTGGCTTCATTGCCAAACTAGTTTTGATGATGCTCATCGACGCCCTGGGCGTCTATGGCCTGTTCGCTGCTTGGACTGCTGGCTCTACCGCCATCGCCGTCACCATGGTGATCGGGCTAATCATCATCAACTGGGTTTACTTCTCCAAGCGGATGCTGCCCGCCAAGTACCTGGTTCCCGGCATGGTATTCCTGCTGATCTACCAGGTGTTCGTAATGGGCTACACCGGTTACGTGTCACTGACCAACTACGGTCAGGGCCACAACTCCACCAAGGATGACGCCGTCAACTCGATCCTGGCTGCCGGTGAGCAGCGAGCCGAGGGAGCACCCACCGTGCCCACCGCCGTCGTCGAAAACGGTGACAAACTACAGCTGGTAATCCGTGACGCAAAAACCGGCAAGCTTATGATCGGTGACGCCAAGACCAAGCTCAAGGACGTTGAAGGCGAATCTACCGCCACCGCCATTACCTCGGTTAAGGGCCACAAGATCCTAACCTTCGACCAGATCGTAGCCCGTCAGGACGAGGTAGCTAAGCTACAGGTTCCGGTTAGCGATAAGGCTACCGACGGTCACTACAAGACCACCGACGGTACCCACGGTTACCTGGCTAAGTCCATCTACAGCTACGACGCTAAGAGTGACAAGCTGACCAACACCCACACCGGTGTGGTCTACCAGGCTGACAACAAGACCGGTGTCTTCAAAGACGCTAGCGGCGTTGAGCTCAAGCCCGGTTGGCGCGTATTTGTAGGCACCAAGAACTACACCGAAATGTTCACCGGCTCGGAGCTGGCAGCGCCTTTCGTTAAGGCACTGATCTGGTCCTTCGTGTTCTCCCTGGTGTCGGTGCTGTCCACCTTCGCGCTGGGTCTGTTCCTGGCCATGGTCTTCCACGACAAGCGCGTAAAGGGCCGCAAGATCTACCAGTCACTGCTGATCCTGCCCTACGCCTTCCCGGCCTTCCTGTCCACGCTGGTATGGCACGGTATGCTCAACAAGGACTTTGGTTTCATCAACCAGTTCTTCTTCGGCGGCGCCCACATTCCGTGGCTCGAAAACGGCTGGCTGGCCAAGCTCTCGATCCTGGGCGTGAACCTGTGGCTCGGTTTCCCGTACATGTTCCTAGTGTGCTTGGGTGCCCTGCAGTCCCTGCCCAGCGATGTGGAAGAGGCTGCCAAGATGGATGGCGCTACCGGTCTGCGTACCTTCTGGTCAGTTAAGCTGCCGCTGGTACTACAGTCCACTGTGCCGCTGCTGATTGCCTCCTTCGCATTCAACTTCAACAACTTCTCGTTGATCTACATGCTCACGGGTGGTGGCCCCAACTACAAGAACATTTCGGTTCCCGTTGGTGAAACCGACGTGCTTATCTCCATGGTTTACAAGATTGCCTTCGCCGGTGGCTCGCCCAACTACGGCCTGGCATCAGCCATGTCTATCTTCATCTTCGTGGTGGTGGGCGTAATCGCCTGGCTCGGCTTCCGCCGTACTAAGGCACTGGAGGAACTGTGATGGCTAAGACTAAGAAAAATCAGCCCAAGCTGCACACTGCCATCACCGGCAAGCGCTGGTGGCAAGAAGTAGGCTGGCGCCACATTGTGGGCGTGCTGGCAGTTATCTACTGCCTAGTGCCACTTATCTACGTGGTTTCGGTGGCTCTAACGCCGCGCGCCACTTTGACCGGTGGACTGTTCAAGAACTTCCAGTTCTCCACCATGTTCGAAAACTTCACCGCCCTGGGCACGGGCAAGTACTCCGTGTTCTGGTCTTGGATCCTTAACTCGCTGATCGTGTCCTCTGTGACCGCTGTGGGTACCGTGCTGATGGGTGCGGCTGCGGCCTACGCCTTTAGCCGTTTCCGTTTCCGTGGCCGTCGCGGTACTCTGACCGGTTTGCTGCTGATCCAGATGTTCCCGCAGATGCTAGCCTTCGTGGCACTGTTCCTGTTGCTGCTGGGTCTGCAGGATGTATTCCCGGCTCTGGGTCTGAACTCTAAGCTAGGTCTGATCTGCGTGTACCTGGGTGGTGCGCTGGGTAGTAACACCTTCTTGCTCTACGGGTTCTTCAACTCCATCCCGCGTGAGCTAGATGAGGCTGCAGAGATCGACGGCGCCTCGCATGCCCAGACCTTCTGGACCATCATCATGCCGCTGGTGCTGCCGGTGCTAGCCGTGGTGGGCCTGCTGAGCTTCATCTCCTCCTTCGGCGACTTCGTGATTGCCCGCGTAGTGCTGCAGACCCAAGACCAGTACACGCTGGCTGTGGGTATGTACGCTTGGGCTTCGGACGCACGTAACGCCCCGTGGGGTATCTTCGCTGCTGGTGCGGTAATCGCGGCTGTGCCCGTGGTGCTGCTGTTCCAGTACCTGCAGAAGTACATTGTTTCTGGTCTGACCGCCGGTGCGGTTAAGGGCTAGTAGCTAAAAGTTAAGGAGGCCTCGGCGTTTTGCCGGGGCCTCCTTGCTGTATGCGGACAGTTAATTTACTTGGCCTCAAGTTTGCTAATATTCCAAACTGGAGCGTAGGTAGTCTAGCTGCATTTCTAATATTTGATGTGGATGAGAAATATCCATATGTAAGGAAACGAAGTGGTGTCGGAGCCCAATATTTTGTCTTTGAAAAACCTATCGATAGAGACCTTGTATAAGCGTTACAACAGATTGACTCAGAGTCTACCAAGGTGTATGCGTTGGCTTGCCTTGGTGTTCGCTCCGGCAGGTATCAGTTTTATTGTTTTTAGCGCTGGTCTATTGAACGTGGCCGGGGCCTTGGTAGTCACAGCAGGCATAGATCATGTGACAGTTACTAGAGAAGGCGTCTCCTATGTAACTTGGTTACTGATCTTAGCTTTCTTAGTTGAATCCCTGAGTTGTTGGGTCAAAGACCGTTACGAAATGCTGCTTACAGTAGTAGTGCGGCAGTTAACCTATCGTCGTTTCCGACAGTTGTTTCAAACTTCAGC
>ERZ773013.1185-NODE-1185-length-15725-cov-6.176643_pt1 | contig 15725 bp, 12 predicted proteins | sample MGYA00511670_ERZ773013 | MGnify/ENA primary metagenome ERZ773013 (study PRJEB29015, sample SAMEA2738120) | human oral metagenome | biome: human oral; feature: human-associated habitat; material: saliva | place: China | collected 2257 ... | reverse complement strand
AGCTAACAGTTAAGAACACCAACGGGCTCCTGCGCAAGTTCTTCCCCTAAGGGCACAGACTTCGGCAAGGTCACAAACGAGGAGGCGCAGCATGCAGTGGAGCTGATCTGCGACAGAGCGAGGAAGGTCCTGAAATACAGGACAGCCAACGAGGTCTTTAGGAAGATGTCGCACTCAGCTTGACAATCTGCCATCACAAATAGTCGAAACAGAATAGCCAATCGCAGTCGGAAGAAAATGGCCACCGTACCGCTGCATCTCTCCTATGCTGGATGTGCTAATGTGCCGGCGATAGGAGGAATATAGGGAAAGATGGACAGCAGATACGATGGCCTACAGAAGATTATAGACGAGGCGCTCTCGGCAATGGTGGCCGAGGGCACCGTCTCCAGGCTCGCATGCTTCGCGATGGTCTGTCACCACTGTACCACGCTCTACATCGAGTTCTTCCCGAGCGTGCGGCAGGAGAACCTCTTTCTCGGGATGCTCCACAGCTTCATGGAGCTCGGCATCTCGGACGGGGTGCTGACGGACAACATGAAGTGAGATGGACCCAATCTCCGCACAGCTAGGCAATGAGCCTTGGGGGACTTCTCTTCCAGTAGCTACTTTGGCTGATATTACGGGCTATCTGAGGCTTATTTCGACACTGTGAAACACAAGTTTAACAGGGCTTTCAGTTGACTTAGAGTATGTAAGCTGAAAAAGAACATTTGTGAACGAAAACGTTACAGCTCGTTTTCTTCTTGTTTGAGGCCTTGCGTATAAGGATACAGTTATTCATGGTTCCAGAAGAAGGAACAAGAGGCTTACAGAGCTTCCTACAAGGAGAAAGGGCTAATGATGAACTATTCACAACGTGTCATTAAACAGCTCCAAGAGCGTTATAAGGATGAGTCCGAATTTATTCAGGCCGCAAGTGAGATTCTAACAACGATTCAACCGGCGCTCGATGCCCACCCAGAGTATGAGAGGGCAGGCTTGGTTGAACGTTTGGTCGAGCCTGAGCGCATCATCATCTTCCGTGTGCCTTGGGTTGACGATGAAGGCAAGGTTCAGGTCAACCGTGGTTACCGTGTTCAGTTCAACTCTGCGCTTGGACCCTACAAGGGCGGCATCCGTCTGCATCCGTCTGTGAACCTCTCAATTTTGAAGTTCTTGGGCCTTGAGCAGACCCTGAAGAACTCTCTTACGACGCTTCCGATGGGCGGCGCGAAGGGTGGCTCTGACTTCGATCCGAAGGGCAAGTCCGACAGCGAGGTCATGCGCTTTTGCCAGTCATTTATGGCTGAGCTCGTCCGCCACATCGGACCGGACACGGATGTTCCTGCCGGTGATATCGGAACCGGTGCCCGTGAGATCGGCTACCTTTTCGGTGCTTATAAGAAGTTCACGAACAAGTGGCAATCAGTACTCACCGGCAAAGGTCTCTCCTATGGTGGTTCTCTTGCCAGAACTGAGGCAACCGGCTTTGGTGCGGTCTACTTCCTGGAGAACATGCTCCACCAGAAGAATGAGGACATCAAGGGCAAGACCATTGCAATCTCCGGTGCCGGCAACGTTGCTCAGTATGCGGTCAAGAAGGCTGAGGAACTCGGTGCTCATGTTGTAACCGTCTCAGACTCAAACGGTTATGTTTATGATCCGAACGGCGTTGACTTTGACGCACTTGTTCAGATCAAGCAGGTTGAGCGTGGCCGCATCAAGGAGTATGTCAAGGACCACAGAGATGCTCAGTACCACGAGAACGAGCGTCCTTGGGGTGAGAAGTGCGACATCGCAATGCCGTGCGCAACCCAGAACGAGCTCGATCTCGACGATGCTAGGAAGCTTGTCGCTAACGGCGCCAAGTACGTAGTTGAGGGCGCTAACATGCCGACCACGACCGATGCAACTGAGTATCTGCAGAAGAACGGCGTGTTCTTCGCACCGGGCAAGGCAGCTAACGCCGGCGGCGTTGCAACCTCTGGTCTTGAGATGTCTCAGAACCATGAGCACCTCTCTTGGAGCTTTGAGGAGGTTGACGATAAGCTTCATGGCATCATGAATAACATCTACAAGTCCGCTTGGGATGCTGCTAAGCAGTATGGCCATGAGGGTGACCTGGTCTTCGGCGCTAACATCGCAGGTTTCCTCAAGGTTGCTGACGCAATGATGGCTCAAGGCATCTGTTAGAGACTGGCTTTATAGTTTTTATCTTTGTATCGTTATCGACTCCTGCTGGGTGGTTGATCCGCACAGCAGGAGTTTTCTATACAAAAATCTAACAGTTTAGATAATGGGTGAACCCGGCACCTCACAGGCATGTCCAAGGTCAACATGCAAAAGCTACCTCAACTGGTAGGTCTACTTCTTCCGGGTCAACCAAGCTTGTGATAGGTGACCTGAAACTGCAAGAGGGTTCGCTATATGGTGATGGCCGATGTAAGCCTCCGCAGCTCGACGTAGGTACACCATTACCCATTATCTAGACCGTTAGATACAGAAGAACGTTCAAATGCTACTTCTTGGATAAAGATTTTCATCATGGGCTCTTCACACTATCTATCAGGACAAAAGGTTTGATTACCTTAATTATTTTCTAGTCAATACACTTATAAAAAGCCTTTAAAACAGCACGGGATGCTGGTAAGGAGAAAATCGGTGAAATCTATAGTTTAAAATGGTAGAAGCATGTCGCGAGACGTGCTTCTTTTTTATAACTATAGGGCAAGCCTAAGACGAAAGGTGTGATTGTGAACCTTCTGGTGGATGATGGCAAACATCCTGAAGCGCTATTAGCTCTCGAGCATGGGATGGTCTTTCGAGGACGATCCTGCGGAGCTGAGGGAGAGATGTTCGGCGAAATCGTCTTCAATACCTCGATGACGGGATATCAAGAGATCGTGACTGATCCTTCCTATGCAGGCCAAATTGTCGCGCTGACCTACCCACAGATCGGAAACTATGGAATCACGAAGATCGATATGCAGGCTGACCGACCGAACCTGCGAGGGCTTGTCGTACACGATATGTGCTATGAACCGAGCAACTGGCAGAGCGTCGAGAGCCTCCCTGATTTCCTGAAGCGCAACAACGTTGTAGCTATCGAGGACGTCGATGTACGTGCTCTGACTCTGAATATCCGTGAGAAGGGTGCGATGCGCGCTGTGATCTCGACAAAGGACTTAGATCCTGAGCACCTTATAGAACGTGTGCAGGCGTCACCCCACATTGCAGAACATAACTTCGTGGCGGATGTGTCCCACGAAGATCGCTTCACCGTGAAGCCTGAAGGACGGAAGGTTCGGCACCAGATCGTCGTGGTTGACTGTGGTATCAAGCAGGGCATCCTCGACTGGTTGGCCAAGGTAGGCTGTGAGGTCACGGTTGTTCCCTGGAATACGCCGTTCTCTGCAATCGATGAGCTATATCCTGACGGAGTCTTCTTCTCCAATGGACCGGGTGACCCTTCGAGCGTCCCTGAGACCGTGGAGACTGTGAAGGCAACGCTCGGCAAATACCCTATCTTCGGTATCTGCCTTGGCAACCAGATGCTGTCAATGGCAGCGGGAGCTGAGATTGAGAAACTGAAATATGGGCATCACGGCGCCAATGAGCCGGTTATGAACCTGCTTACGGGCAAGGTGGAGATCACCGCCCAGAACCACAACTACGGGCCGGTCTTCTCGAGCTTTGGGCCGCTGATCCCGGAGCTCTCCGGTGGGGTGAAAGAGCACCCCACAGATCTTCGCTATTGGTCTCAGCATCACATCGCACCGGTTGCACAGACAAAAAAATTCGGACGCGTGCGTCTCACACACGTGAACCTCAATGACGGATCTTGCGAGGGTATTCAGTTCCTGGATATCCCAGCTTTCTCGATGCAGTATCACCCGGAAGGAAAACCAGGACCAAACGATTCTACCTATGCCTTTGAGGCCTTTGCACGGCTGATGGACGGCAACAAGGACTACTTGGATATCGATGTACGCGAGGGGAGAAACCACTAATGCCAAAGAGAACAGACATCAAGAGAATCTTGATCATCGGCTCTGGTCCCATCGTAATCGGACAGGCGTGTGAGTTTGACTACTCGGGTACGCAGGCCTGCAAGGCTCTTCGCCAAGAGGGCTACGAGGTAGTGCTTGTAAACTCGAACCCTGCGACGATCATGACGGACCCGGAGACCGCAGATAAAACCTACATTGAGCCGATCACGGTGTCTTCCGTAACCAAGATCATCGAGAAGGAGCGTCCGGATGCCCTGCTGGCGAACATGGGCGGTCAGACCGGTCTTAACTGTGCTGTTGCACTGGCCGAAGCTGGCGTCCTGGCGAAATACCACGTTGAGGTTATCGGCTGCGACATTGACTCCATCAAAGTCGGCGAGGACCGCGAGCTCTTTGCTAACGCGATGAAGGAGATCGGCCTTGAGGTTGCCAAATCCCAGGTAGCCCATACCCTGAAAGAATGCGAACAGATTGCCGACAGACTCGGATATCCGGTTGTCGTACGCCCCGCCTTTACGCTCGGCGGCGCTGGCGGCGGCATGGCGTACGACCATGAGAGTCTGATGAGGATCGCGCGCGAAGGCCTGGCCCTTTCGCCTGAGACTGAGGTCCTGATCGAGCAGTCCGTCGAGGGCTGGAAAGAGATCGAGATGGAGGTCATGCGCGACGTCGCCGGCAACGGAATCGTCGTCTGCTCAATTGAGAATATGGACCCGATGGGCGTCCACACCGGCGACTCAATCACGGTGGCCCCGGTACAGACCTTGACCGATAAGGAATACCAGCGCCTGCGTGACTACGCGCTGGCAGTAATGGAGAAAGTCGGCGTCGCCTGCGGTGGCTCCAATGTACAGTTCGCAGTGAACCCCAAGGATGGACGCGTGCTCGTGGTCGAGATGAACCCGCGCGTGAGCCGCTCATCCGCGTTAGCTTCCAAAGCTACCGGCTTCCCGATCGCGAAGATGGCGGCACTGCTCTCGGTGGGCTATACGCTCGATGAGATCACGAACGATATCACCGGCACCACGCCTGCTTCCTTTGAGCCGGCGCTTGATTACTGCGTCGTAAAGATCCCACGTTTTGCCTTTGAGAAGTTTGAAGGCGCCTCAGAGACTCTGACCACCCGTATGAAGTCCGTGGGTGAGGTCATGGCGATCGGCTCCACCTTTGAGGAAGCGCTGCAGAAGGCATTGCGTTCGCTCGAAGAGGGACACTTCGGTCTGGACTTCGATGGCTCTATGGAGTTCGACGAGGAGAATTTTGAGGACAACATCCGTCGGGCGACTCCAAAGCGGATCCTCTATATCGGTGAGGCAATGAGACGGGGCTGGGGCGTGGAGAAGATCCACAAGCTTACCGGCATCGACAACTGGTTCCTCTATCGTATCCAGGACATCGTAGAGGCTGCTAAGGCGATCCAGAAACGCGGACTTTCCGGTTTGGATGCCAAACACCTGCTGGCGGCTAAGCAGCTCGGCTTCAGTGATGTCCAGATCGGCTACCTGACCAACCAGCCTGAGGCGGTCATCAGGGCGCTGCGAGAGGTCCTCCATGTGAAGCCACAGCTGAAGACCGTCGATACGTGCGCAGGGGAGTTTGCTTCCCGCACCAACTACCACTACTTCACCTATGAGCAAGGTGGTAAAAGTGAGTTCTGTGAGGCTAAAAAGCCGCGTGTCGTGATCCTCTCTGCCGGCCCCAACAGAATTGGGCAGGGCATTGAGTTTGACTACTGCTGTGTCCATGCGGCGTATGCCTTGGAGAACCGAGGCTTTGAGACCGTAATGGTCAATTGCAACCCGGAGACCGTCTCCACCGACTATGACACCTCAGACAGGCTCTACTTTGAGCCCCTGACCTTTGAAGATGTTATGAATGTTGTCGAGATGGAGAAGCCCCTGGGCGTGATTGTGACCTTGGGCGGCCAGACCCCGATCAACCTCTCGAGCAGGCTCAAGAAGGCTGGCGTGCCGATTATGGGTACGCAGCCGGAGTCGATCGACCTGGCTGAGGACAGAGATAGATTCTCCTCTCTGCTGGACTCTCTCGATATCGCCTACCCGCTTTCGAGTGTGGCGGAGACCTTTGAAGAGGCCAAGAAGGTTGCAAAGCACATCGGCTACCCGCTGATCGTGCGGCCGAGCTATGTGCTTGGTGGCAGAGGTATGGCAATCGTCTACGACGACAACGACCTGAAGAAGTACATGGCTGAGGCGACTCAGGTTTCCCCGGACCACCCGGTGTATCTGGACTCCTTCCTGGAGGATGCAATCGAGCTCGATGTGGATGCGCTGTGTGACGGCAATGAGTGCTATGTGGGCTCGGTGCTTGAACACATCGAGGAGTGCGGTATCCACTCCGGTGACTCTGCCTGCTGCTTCCCGCCCTTCAGCCTCTCTGACACGATTGTGTCGAGGATCCGGTCGATCACGACCAAACTGGCATTAGCCTGCCACATCCATGGCCTCTTAAATGTTCAGTTTGCCGTAAAGGATGAACAGATCTTCGTTATTGAGCTCAACCCGCGTGCGAGCCGCACGGTGCCCTTCAGCTCCAAGGCAAGCGGAATACCTTTGGCCAAGTATGCGGCGCTCATTATGAGCGGGGAGAGCATCGACTCCTTCCATCTGCCGGATCCAGCGCGTGACTTCGGCTACTTTGCGGTGAAGGAGGCGGTGATGCCGTGGAGCAGGTTCCCGGGCGCTGAGGTCATCCTGGGGCCTGAGATGAAATCCACCGGTGAGGTCATGGGCCTTGATACGACCTTTCCGAGGGCCTATGCGAAGACCCGTGAGGCCATCGACTACGATCTACCGATGTCCGGCAACGTGTTTGTGAGTGTCTGTGACCGTGACAAGCGCTCGATTGCGCCGGTCGCAATGTCACTGAGGCACTTAGGCTACAACCTGGTTGCGACGAAGGGCACCGCAAAGACGCTGCGTGCGGCGGGCATCGATTGCGCGATCGTGAAACCGATCCGTGAGGGGCATCCGAATGTGTTGGACCTGATGAGAAACGGTGAGGTCGCGTTTTTGATCAACACCCCGCACGGGCACAACTCCCGCGGCGACGGCACCAAGATCAGAAGCGAGGCCGTGGAGCGCGGTATCGATATGGCCACCACGATGTCCGCAGCGACGGCGCTGGTACAGTCGATCGAGACGCTGCGTGAGACTACTCTTGGTGTCTATGCCCTGCAGGATCTGCCGGACCGGTAAGGAACTGATCGTAGGCGACGGCTCAGTGTGAACATGATATGGTGGGTGCGTACAAATTCGCGTACAGAGAGGGAAAAATTTAGCTTCAGGTGCACGCAAATCCCTGAAATTTGCTATTATTCTTAGTCTGTGCGTGTATGTTGCGGGCGTGGCGGAACTGGTAGACGCGCTGGATTTAGGTTCCAGTGAGATTTATCTCATGAAGGTTCAAGTCCTTTCGCCCGCACCACTCAATACAGGATAAATGTGAGAAACTGCGTCAGGAAACACAGCTTGCAGAACGAGTTCATGGAGGAACCTTGAAGATTACCGTCACAGCAGGTGAGCGTAAAGACAACGAGCTCTCCGCTCAGCTCACCATCTCCAAAGAAGATGTCAACAAAGCGATCAAAGATACGTATAGGACCATTGCTAACCGCTACAACTTCAAAGGATTCCGCCGTGGTCATACCCCGCGCCCTGTTATTGACTCTCTTATAGGCAGGGATGCCGTCCTGGCAGACGCCACCAACCAGCTCCTCAACGACGTTGAGCCGCAGATGCTCAACGAGCTGGACATCGTCCCGGTTGAGCAGGTGAGCTTCGGCAAAGATCCGAAGATCGCTAAGGAGGGCGAAGAGTACGACTGCACCGTCGCGATCCCGGTCCGTCCTGAGGTTGAGCTTGACTCCTACGACGCGCCGTCCATCCAGATGCCGCCTGAGGAGGCCACTGAAGCCGAGATCGACCAGCAGCTCGACCAGCTGATGAGCTATCACGAGACCGTTGAGTCCATCAAAGAAGACCGCGGTGTGCAGAAGGGCGACATTATCGCTGCCGACATCACCGACAAAGAGAACGCGTCTGACCTTGTCGGCAAGGGCAAGATCCTGAACACCGACTCTTCCACCTATTCCTCTGACTTCATTGATGGCCTCATGGGCATGAAAAAGGGCGACACCAAGGACATCTCCTGGACCACGACCGAGAAGAAGGAAGACGGTGACGTTATCACCAATCACACTGCCACAGTCAAGCTCACAGATATCCGTGAGCAGGTCACTCCTGAACTCACCGATGAGTTCTCTAAGAAGAACTTTGGCTTCGACACGATCAAAGAGCTCCGTGACGCCGTGAAGGACGACATTGAGTCTGACAAAAAGACGTCACTTCCGAGCCTCAAGGAAGACCGTCTGGTCGAGAAGCTCGGTGAGCGCGTCAAGCTCGATCCGATCCCTGAGAATTATGTCAATCAGGTCCTGAACGAGATCGCCCAGCAGTTCCTGACCCAGCTGCAGCGTCAGGGCCTCACGTTGGACATCTACCTGAAGGCCCGCGGCATCTCTTCCGATGAGTTCATGAAGGATCTGCGCGAGCAGGCAGACGAGCGTGCCCGTCAGTCGCTGGCTCTCGATGCCCTCGCAAAGCACCTCAATGAGGATGTCACTGAGGACGATATCGAGGACGAGTTCAAGCGTTCTGGCGCTCAGGACATCAAGGCCCAGATCAAGACCTTCACGGACAATGGACAGATGCCCGCAATCAGAGAGTCCATCCGCCGCGAGAAGGCACTGAAGTGGATGGTGGACAACGCTGAGGTCAATATCGTCGACGAGATCGCTGAGAAGGACAAGAAGGACGCTGACGACTCTGACAAGGCTGATGACTCCGACAAGGCCGACGAGAAAGCTGAGGACGCGAAGCCAGCTGACGAGGGCGACAACAAGTAGTTTTTAGTTCCACTATTTGGACACATCTTAAAAAATTTGCTATCCCCAGTAATGCGTAGGCATCTGCTGGGGATATTCTTAGAGGCCTATCATATTTGCAAAAGGAGTTTTGTATGCACAATCCGAAGGATATCCCTCTGATTCCATACGTCGTAGAGCAAACCCCACGTGGTGAGCGCAGCTACGACATCTATTCACGCCTGTTGAATGACCGTATCGTCTTCTTGGGCGAGGAAGTTACGAAAGAATCTGCAAACCTGGTTATCGCCCAGTTGCTCCATTTGGAGAGCCAGGATTCTGACAAGGACATCTCCCTCTATATTGATTCGCCTGGCGGAGATGTTTATGCTGGATTAGGTATTATCGATACGATGAACTTCATCAAGCCGGATGTTTCCACGATCTGCGTCGGTATGGCAGCTTCGATGGGCGCCGCTATTCTGGCTTCCGGTCAGAAGGGCAAGCGCTATTCGCTGCCGAACTCTATGATCCTGATTCACCAGCCGAGCTCTGGCGTCCAGGGTCAGGAGACCGACATTGAGATTGTCGCGAACGAGACCAAGTGGATCCGCCAGCGTCTCAATGAGATGTTGAGCCAGGCCACCGGTCAGCCGATCGAGAAGATCAACAAGGACACTGAGCGTGACAACTACATGCGTCCTCAGGAAGCACTTGACTATGGCTTGATCGACAAGATCGTCCAGTCGCGTAAGGAATCAGCAAGCGAGGAGTAGTGAATGCCGAACAACGATGAAATACGCTGTTCGTTCTGCGGTAAAACCCGCGATCAAGTGCGTAAGATGATCCAGGGCCCGAACAACATCTTCATCTGTGATGAGTGTGTAAGGACCTGCGCCGACGTTATCCGTGAATCGGATGAGCTCTCCGGCATGAGTATGCCGGATCTGGAAGCAGGGGAGGAAATCTTAAATCCGGGTCTTCCCCTGAAAGAGCTTCCGACGCCGCATGAGATCTACAATGAGCTGTCCCAGTACGTTATGGGGCAGGAAGAGGTCAAGAAAACGATGTCGGTTGCGGTCTACAACCACTACCGGCGCATCATGGCACCCACTGAGGAAGACGATGCAGATGACAGCGATGTGGAGCTCGCAAAGAGCAACATCCTGCTTCTGGGCCCCACTGGCACCGGTAAGACGCTGCTAGCTCAGACGCTCGCGCGCTTCCTGGAAGTCCCGTTTGCGATTGCGGATGCCACGACACTCACGGAGGCCGGCTACGTGGGTGAGGATGTGGAGAACATCCTCCTCAAGCTTATCAATGCCGCTGACGGGGACGTCAAGCGCGCAGAGGTGGGTATCGTCTACATTGACGAAATCGACAAGATCGCCCGCAAGGCGGAGAATCTCTCGATCACCCGTGACGTCTCGGGTGAAGGTGTGCAGCAGGCGCTGCTCAAGATCCTCGAGGGCACCATTGCCTCGGTTCCTCCCCAGGGAGGCAGAAAGCATCCTCAGCAGCAACTGATCCGCATCGACACCACCAACATCCTCTTTATCTGTGGCGGTGCGTTTGTCGGCCTCGATAAGATCGTGGCGGACCGCATCGGTAAGAAAGGCATCGGCTTCAATGCGGAGCTTACTCAGGATGTGGATGAGGACGAAGATTCGCTGATGTCACAGGTCATGTCTCAGGACTTGGTGAAGTTCGGTATGATCCCGGAATTCATCGGCCGTATCCCAGTCATCACCTCGACCCACGAGCTGAAGGAGAATGACTTAGTCAGGATCCTCACTGAGCCCAAGAATGCCATCATCAAGCAGTATCACCGTATGTTTGAGCTTGAGGGAGTCGACCTTGAGTTTGAACCGGATGCGCTGCAGGAGATCGCTCACTTGGCAATTCAGCGTGGCACGGGCGCTCGTGGCCTCAGGGCGATCTGTGAGTCCACGCTGCAGGATACGATGTTTGATATCCCATCTGATCTGGATGTCAAGCGCGTTGTTGTGACGAAAGAAGCGGTCCAGGGCAAAGAGGGTCCGAAGCTGATTCATTCCTCACAATCCAAGAAGGTGCATAAGAGGATGCCGAAGAGCGCATAGCTCTGATTGCATCATTACAATGAACAAGACCCAGGAGATCAAATGTCTTCTGGGCCTTGTATCATATCGGGATAGTGTTAATGCTGTTTGTTGAGCCGTACCTTGAAGAGTTCCCTGAGCTGATCGTAGTCGGTGGAGTCGTTCAACTGAGATCTCCGCCCCAGTCTGAAGAGCCCTGGCAGCAGGTGCTCACAGGAAGTGGCCTCCTCCGGATGCTTTGAGTCCAGGGTAAAGAGGGTGACAAGTGAGATGGTATGGTCGTTTCCCCAGGAGATACCCTTCTTCAGCATCAATACAGAATCAAACGGTTGATGTTTGATGGGACGGATGGGTTTCAGGATCGCCACCCTATTTCAAAGTAATCAGTAAAGAGCTGCCCTCCGTTCTGCTACGAGCTTCGAGAGGATCTCAGTTTTGAGCCAGACATCTGTTTTTTGACGACAAGTAATCGATTGCAGCCTCTCTGATATCTGTATCAGAGACATACCAGCGCGTGCGATCAAAGAGCTTAAGCACAGTCTCTGCAGAGATACCAGTGACTCGTGCTGAGTGCTTCTACAGAGCCTATCCATCGGGTGGGTTGGAAGGGTAACCGATACGGGGATCCTCCTCACTGATGCTGTAATCGGTGGTGAACACAATATCGGTATCCGGATTGACATGAGCCTGTTGGCCAAGCGACATGAATCTGATGGAGAACGCTACGCCCACAAACTGATCGGCGATCTCTTTGCTGAGGGCTTCCTGATCCGCTTGATCCAAGGCGCTCAGAATTACAACATGCCTGGGTTGCGGCTTTCGGCGCTGCAACGATTCCTGTAGTCAATCTGCTACATGGTTCACTCCACCGGCGGTAAAGGTAAGACTGTACCGGTTGCCTAAAAGATGGGAAAGATAGACTGCCACATCCATCGTGAAGCTGTAGTTGTTGAGACAGACATTGGAGCTTTCATGCGGCTCCAACAGATTTTCTTGAATCCTGATCAGTACTTTGGGCAGATAGGGCGTCAGCTGCTCAACCAGTTTGTAATTACCGGAGAAGTACGGCTTGACACGTGAGCTTTAACGCGGTGTTTTCTGCAGGATTATGCAATGCCCAAAGTCGGGATGACAGGATGGATTGAACTAGACACAAGCCTGTGCAACCCACACAATGCTCTGATGGGATTGCTCCTTGTTCCTATTGGTACGAAAGTAGGGCACCGTGTGGCTGTCCGTTAATCGGTGATCTGCAGCAGCACCGCGATGGGTATAGGCAGGATCTGAATCCACTGTAGGTACTGCTCATAGAGGAGCTGTACATACATGTAAGGGCTTTAACCTCAATTTCCAGGCTCTGTGTGTGCGTGGTATGCTACTCTTTGGCTCTTTTGCAAGAGTCTTCTACACACAAGGTTTCTGTTTAAGGCGCGCGCCCATGACACGAGTGCCTCCACCGTTAAACGGAGCATGTCGAAAGGTTTTGTATCGTGGAAGAAATGCCTAAGACCTATGACCCAAGCACCAATGAGCCACGCTTGATTAAAGCGTGGATGGACGCGGGCTGCTATCAGCGTAACAAGGGCACCGGGGACTGCACCGTGGTGATACCGCCTCCCAATGTTACCGGTATCCTGCACATGGGCCATGCAATGGATGATTCTACTCAGGATACGTTTATCCGCTACAACCGTATGCGCGGCCGTTCGACCCGCTGGATCCTGGGAACGGACCACGCCGGTATCGCGACGCAGACCAAGGTCGATAAAGCGCTGAAGGATCAGGGCAAAAATCGCCTCGAGATGGGTCGCGACAAGTTCATTGACGCCTGCTGGGACTGGACCCGCAAATACGGTGGCACCATTATCAACCAGATCAAGCGTATGGGCTGCTCCATCGACTTCTCCGATCCGCAGTTTACGATGAGCCCACAATTCAGCAAGGCGGTCCGCAAGGTCTTTGTGGACTGGTATCACGCCAGGCTGATCTACCGCGGCAAGCGTATCGTCAACTGGTGCCCCCATTGCCACACCGCTATCTCCGACGATGAGGTGGAGTACAAGGACGAGAAGGGCCATCTGTGGTTCATGAAGTACCCGCTGACTGAGCCGGTTGACGGAATCAAATACATCACGATTGCGACGACTCGTCCGGAGACGATGCTGGGCGATACCGGCATCGCCGTGAGCCCGAAAGACCCCGACAAGCAGAAGTTCGTGGGCAAGACCGTGATACTTCCGATCGTGAACCGTAAGATCCCGATCTTCTCCGATTGGCATGTCGATCCTAAGTTTGGTACCGGCTTTGTGAAAGTGACGCCGGCCCACGATCCAAACGACTATGTGATGGGCCAGACACACAACCTGCCGCAGATCAATATCTTTGACGAGACTGCACATGTGGTTGACGGCTACGGCGAGTTCTCCGGGATGGACCGCGATGAGGCGCGTGAGGCTATCTGCGACTGGTTTGAGAAGCACGATCTGATGGACCACATCGAAGAGCTCGACCACTCCGTGATGCACTGCTACCGCTGCGGCACCGCGTTGGAGCCTTGGCTCTCCGAGCAGTGGTTCGTGGCCGTCGATAAGCTCAAGGACCGTGCCTACAAGGCCGTTAAGGATGGGGAGGTCAAGTTCCACCCCGCACGCTGGTCTCAGACCTACTTCACCTGGATGGACAACCTGAAGGACTGGTGCATCTCCCGGCAGCTGTGGTGGGGCCACCGCATCCCGGTCTTCTATTGTAAGGACTGCGGCTGGGAAGATGCCCTGATGGAGGATCCGACCGAGTGCCCGAAGTGCCACAGCAGGCATATCCACCAGGATCCGGATGTTCTGGACACCTGGTTCTCCTCGCAGCTGTGGCCTTTTGCCACGCAGGGCTGGCCGGATTGCACCGACCAGATGGAAGGCCACTACCCGACGAAGGTGTTAGTCACCGCCCGTGATATTATCGCCCTCTGGGTCGCCCGCATGATCATGAGCTCACTCTACTTCACCGATCAGGTGCCGTTCTACGACGTCTACATCTACGCGACGATACTCGCAAAAGATGGTAGCCGCATGTCCAAGTCTAAGGGCAACGGCGTTGACCCGATGGATCTGATTCAAAAGTATGGCGCCGACGCGATGCGTTACAACCTGCTAACCTTGATCACCAACAACCAGGACGTGAAGTTCGACGCGCAGATCGACAAGAAGACCAAAAAACTGATCAAGTCTCCGCGCACCGAACAGGCACGCTCCTTTGTGACGAAGATTTGGAACGCCTCCCGCTTCGTGCAGATGAACCTGGACGGCTATACACCGGGAGCCCCGAAGGCAGAGACCGCCGAGGATGCCTGGATGCTCTCTCGCCTGGCCAAGACCGTGAAGAACGCAACCAACCAACTCGAGACCTACAACTTCGGCGACTATGCGCGTGATCTCCAGAACTTCTTCTGGGGTGAGGTCTGTGACTGGTATATCGAGCTGTGCAAGCCGAGGTTGCTCCACGGTACTCCCGAGGAGAAGCTGCAGGTGCAACGCAACCTGGTCTTCGTACTCGACGTTTCGATGCGCCTTCTGCATCCGGTCATGCCATTCGTGACCGAGAGCGTCTGGGATGCCCTGCCGGCTTCCGGCTTAGATGACCACTCCGCCCAGTTCCTGATGGTGGCACAGTGGCCAGAGCCTGAGCGCTTCACCCAGTTCATCAACGAGCAGGCAGAGCACGACTTTGAACTCGCGACCCGTGTCATCTCCGCGGTACGTTCGGTCCGTGCCCGCTATCGCCTCTCCCCGAAAGCACAGCTCGACGTGGCTGTGAAGTCCACGCCGGAAGATGCAGCCGTCCTCGAGTCCCAGCGTGGGTTTATATGCAGCGTCGGCTACATTGATCAGCTGGCGCTGGGCCAGGAGCAGGAGAAGCCGAGGGGCTCCGTCTCTGTCACCGACATCGATCTCGAGATCTTTGTTGTGGTCGGCGGCCTGGTTGACTTCGAGGCAGAGACTAAGCGTCTGCACAAGGAGCTGGATGCCGCCAAGAAGAACCTTGCCGGTGTTGAACGCATACTCAACAACAAGGGATTCATGGCAAAAGCCGCACCTGCCATCATCGAGAAGAAACAGAACCAGAAGAAGGAATTCGAGACCACGATTGCCCAGTTGCAGGAGCAACTTACGGACTTTGAAGACTAAGCGCGACGGTTACAACCGAATACCGTATGAGCAGAGGGCTGGTTCACAGAATCAGCCCTTCTCACAAGGAAGTTGCCTGTTCTTCTCTTATCTGTACACAGAGATTTCTCATGCTGTTGATTATTTTGGCGCCCCCATATGTATAGAACCGGCCTTAACTTGCAAGAATAACCTGAACACTTTGAAGTGTCCGAACCTGTAAGACAGGGAAAATCCGATCCTTTCTGAATCCCTTTCTGTACAGACAGTACTATTGAAGGGCATGCAGCCTCGCAGACGATACTCCTGTACCATTGTACCGGCGTGCCGCAGCTAAACCCATGGTGGATCCGCCCTCGCTGTACCACGTGTGACGAGCTTCTCGATGGTCGCCCTTAAGTTCTGGCGAGCGTACTGTATTCCTCCTGCCGCAGGCATTTGCCCTTGAGCGTCTTGAGCCATCTCTCCATAAGAGCGTTGTCCTTCCGTCTGGCCTTCCCATTCAGGCTCTGCTCTACATGTATAGAGGCGAGTAGTGACTGCGTACTTATAGAAGCCAAACACACCTCCCTGCTCAAAGTTCATGATGGAAGAGCAACTCGTGCTT
>ERZ773013.1178-NODE-1178-length-15800-cov-6.955414_pt1 | contig 15800 bp, 14 predicted proteins | sample MGYA00511670_ERZ773013 | MGnify/ENA primary metagenome ERZ773013 (study PRJEB29015, sample SAMEA2738120) | human oral metagenome | biome: human oral; feature: human-associated habitat; material: saliva | place: China | collected 2257 ... | reverse complement strand
GTACATCTGTCCTCCAAACGTCACCATCTGGTACGGATTTCCGCTACCACCCCCGTCTGTGCTAATAGAATCGTTCCCCGTATCTGTGGTCATAAACGATTCATTACGATTGTTTGCCGTTGTGCTCTTTTGAGCAGCCTTCGTCTCAGTCTTCTGTGAGTTGTTTGTCATCTTCTATATAGGTGCAGTCACTCGGATTCTCTTTGATGATCTGTCGCAAACGGGTGATGTAGCGCTTGAGGATCTCCGAGGGTTTACGGTCACGGCGGATAATGTAGCCAACCCGCATGGTAGGGGCATCCACCAAAGGAATCGAGACGATGCCTGACTGCATCTCGTTGGAGAGCACGCCGGTTGAGAGGGTATAGCCGTCAAAGTGTGTAAGCAGACTCGTTAAGGTCCCCCGGTCAGAGTAACGAATCGTCTTCTTGTGTGGGAGCTGGGCTAAGGGTTCCTCCGCATAGTAGAAGGAGTTCTGGTTGCCCTGCTCGAAGGAATAGCGGGGATAGCTCTCGAGATCCCCCGGTTTGATCAGCTTCTTGGAAGCCAAAGGATGCTGCTCACCCACAAAGACGTGCACATCTGCATCGAAGAGCGGGTGGAAATCGCACTGCGCATCCTGGAAGGCTTTGGTGAGCACAAGCTTGTTGAAGTCATCGAGGAAGAGGATGCCGATCTCGGCGCGGAAGTCGCGCACGTCGGAGATGATCTGGCCGGTCGCGGTTTCCCGCATCACCATATCGTAATCGTCCTGCTTGCACTCCCTCACTACGTCCACAAAGGCCTGGACAGAGAAGGCGTAGTGCTGGGCTGAAACTGCAAGGTGTACATTGGGGGTAGAGCCTGGAGTAAGGCGGCGGATCAGCATGTCTGCCTGCTCGACCACCTGCCGGGCATAGCCCAAAAGCTCAGTCCCTTCAGATGTCAGGTGTACACCGCGGTTAGAACGGGTAAAGATCTGTATAGAGAATTCTTCTTCGAGATCATGGATTGCGGTCGAGACATTGGATTGGACGGTGTAGAGATTGTGAGCGGCAGCGTTGATGGAGCCGCATTCCGCTACTTCAATCAGGTAGCGCAGCTGTTGTATGGTCATCGATCTATAGCTTTCTTCGTGCAGGTTTGACGATACATAGGGTTATGTATTAGACTACTACTGCTAAAGTTTAATCGTAGAAGGAAGTGGGGTGGAGTTGTTTCGCCCCGCTTCCTTTGTTATGTAGTGCAAAAAGGAGGGGAGTATATGCTGACCAGTCCTCAGGAGCAAAGGATCATCGATGCTCTCGAGCCAGAGGCTCACGCCCATGGGATTGATATTGTCGATGTCTCGATCGTAGGTTCCAAAGGGGCTCCGATCGTGGATATCAGGATCGACCACGCCGATGAGGCTACGCCGACGATCACACTCGACGAGATAAGCGCCCAAAGCGATTGGATCAACACTGTGATCGATGCGCTAGATCCCTTCCCAAGCTCCTACACGCTTGAGATCTCTTCGCCGGGCATGGAGCGCCCCCTGCGCACCCCGCATGACTTTGAGCGGTTTGCCGGCAAGCAGGTTGCGATCCAGACCACGAACACTGAAGGCCGCAGGCGCTGGAGCGGCACACTCAAAGGCTTCGTGGATGAGCACGTGGTGATCGTAAGCGATGAGGGTGAGAAGTCATTCACGCTCGAGGAGCTCAAAAGCTGCACCATCAAACCCGACTTCGACGCACACAAAGGCAAAAAGGATTCGAATACCAAGAAGAACAAGAAGAAATAGCTGAAGGGGAGGCAAGCGCTATGGCGTCTGAAATGATGGAAGCGTTGAGCGAGCTGTGCGAAGAGAAGCACCTCGATCAGTTGGAACTATTGGATAATCTGGAAAAATCGTTAGCGAAGAGCTACACGGACATCATGCACCTCGACTGGGGCGCCCGCGTCACGATCGACAAGCAGACGGGTAAGATCTACGTCTACAAGCTTGAGCCGATCGATGACTCCTGGAACGATGAGACGGGTGAGTTCGAGGACTTCGAGGAGATCGACGTCACGCCGAAGGACACGAGCCGCTTTGCGGCGCAGCAGGCCAAGGCGGAGATCAACAACATGGTGAGAAAGCGGGCTCGCGAGGACATCTACGAGGAGTTCTCCGGACGTATCGGTGACATTATCACCGGCACCGTGATCCAGACCACCCCGAGCTTCACGATCGTCAAGATCCGTGACGGGGTTGAGGCGGAGCTACCGTACTTCGACACCCGCCGGTTCCCGGGCGAGCGCAACGAGCGCCCGTTTGGGGAGCACTATGCGCACAACCAGCGTATCAAGGCGATCATCGTCGACGTGCGTGACCCGAACTCGACGCAGCCACCTGTTCGCGGTGAGCGTCAGCGTCCACCCATTGTCATCTCCCGTACGCACCCCAATCTGATCGCAAAGCTCTTTGAGCTTGAAGTGCCGGAGGTCTACGAGAAGACCGTTGTCGTGAACTCAGTTGCACGTGACCCGGGCATCCGCTCAAAGGTCGCGGTCTCGAGCAACGATGAATATCTGGACGCTGTGGGCGCCTGCGTGGGACCTCAGGGCAGCCGTGTGCGCGCGGTGGTCTCTGAACTTAGGGGCGAGCGCGTCGATGTGGTCCTGTGGGACGACGACCCAGCCAAGCGCGTCGCCAATGCCCTGTCACCGGCCAAAGTGTCAAAGGCACTTGTTGATCCGAATCCGGACTCCAACTACTGCACGGTGATCGTTCCAGATGACCAGCTTTCGCTCGCTATCGGCAAAGAAGGGCAGAATGCCCGCCTAGCTGCACGGCTCACCGGCTACCACATTGATATCAAGAATGAGACCCTCGCTAAGAACATCATCGCCGAAGCGCACGCAAAGCAGCATGAGGAAGCGTCGACGCTGACAGACGAAGAGGCAGACACCGAGAAGGCCCACCGTTGTGAGTACGTGGGGCCCAATGGTGCCAGATGCCGCAACATGGCGCGCCCCGGCTCTCGCTACTGCGGGATTCACGAGAAGCTGATGAACGCCGAGGTATCGGATGACCCTGACTCGCTGATCTAAGGGGTGTGGGCAGCAGATCATTTGGTACCATCTTGAATAGGCTAAGAAAGGTGTTTTAATGGCAAAAACCCGTGTGCACGATTTAGCAAAAGAGTTCGGTATGACCAGCAAGGAGATGTTGGCTTACCTGAAGAAGGAGAAGATTCCCGCCAAGTCTGCTTCCTCCACACTCCAAGATGTCTACGTGAACCTTGTCCGCAAGAAGCTGAAGCCGGTCGCTGAGGCCCATGCGAAGGAGATTGCGGCGGAAAAGAAGGAGGAGAAGCAGGTAGAAGCTGCCAAAGAGGCAGAGGAAAAGAAGAGGGCTGAGGCTGAGCGCATCGCTGCCGAGAAGCGCCGTGCCCACGAGCGCGCGATCGAGAAGAAGCGCAAGGAGCAGGCCGCCAAGAAGAAGGCCGAGGAAGAGCGCGTCGCCGAGGAGAAGGCAAAAGCCGAAGAGGCCAAGAAGAAGGCCGAGGATAATGCTCCGAAGTCTATCCCGTCCTTCACGAGCCTGCTTGACCAGATCGCCCAGCAGGAAAAGGTCCTGGAGAAGAAGCAGGAGGAGAAGAAGGCCAAGGAGTCCCAGGAGCACGAGCGTTCGAACGGTAGGCACCGTTCGACCCGCTCTGAGCGCTCAGAGCGCAATGACCGCGGCAACAACCGCGGCGGGCGCAACAACGAGGAGCGCAATGATCACTCCCACTCAAGAGGTCGTCAGGGCTTCTCGATGGACGAGATCCGCCGCCAGGCCAACGCGACGCCCTACAGCAACGACGAGCGTCCGGGCAGCCGTGGCGAGAGCAGACGTCGCTCCAAGCGCAATAAGCGCCGCAACAACGACGAGGGTGAAGATCGCTACGCACGTATGGCACGCGCTGCGGAGGAATACAACCGCGAGCACGTCCTCGAGGAGGCCCGTGAGGCCGTGGAGGAAGCTACGCGTGAGTCCACCGGCCGCCGTAAGCGCCGTAAGGAGCGCCGCGTCAAGCAGAAGAAGGAGGCTGAGAAGGAGAAGAAGATCGAAGAGGCCAGGAAGAATGACCAGGACCTCTCTCAGATCGACACGATCAAGGTGCCTTCCGGTGCGACCGTCGCTCAGCTTGCCGACCTCCTGAAGGTCCCTGCCAACGATATTATCAAGCGCCTGTTCCTGTTGGGGACGCCGCTGACGATGACGCAAAGTATGACGGACGACCAGATCGAACTGATCGCCGACGACTTGGGCCGCGATGTGAAGGTCATGACGAAAGAGGAGGAGAACTCCTTCACCTTCTACGACGATCCGAAGGATCTGAAACCCAGACCGCCCGTGGTCACCGTGATGGGCCACGTCGACCACGGCAAGACCTCGCTTTTGGATGCGATCCGCCACACCGGCGTCGCTGAGGAGGAGGCTGGCGGCATCACACAGGCGATCGGGGCTTCACAGGTCAAGATTCACGGCCGTACTATCACCTTCATCGATACCCCGGGCCATGCAACCTTTACCGCAATGCGTGCCCGTGGCGCGAAGGTCACCGATATCGTTATTCTGATCGTCGCTGCCGACGACGGCGTGATGCCCCAGACCATTGAGTCCATCCACCACGCACAGGCCGCCAAGGTGCCGATCATCGTCGCAGTCAACAAGATCGATAAGCCGGGCGCAGACCCGCAGCGGGTCCGCCAGCAGCTCACCGAGTATGGGCTCGTACCAGAAGAGTGGGGCGGCGATACGATGTTCTGCGACATCTCTGCAAAGAAGCGCATCGGTATCGACAACCTGCTCGAGTCCATCCTGCTTGAGGCGGATGTCCTCGAGCTCAAAGCCAACCCAGATACCTTCGCCTCCGGCTATGTGCTCGAGGCAAAGCTCGATAAGGGCCGTGGCTCCGTCGCAACCCTCTTGATCAACCGCGGCACCCTGCATGTGGGTGACTACATGGTCGCAGGCTTGGCCTACGGCCGCGTCCGCGCGATGCTCGACCAACACGGCAAGCCGGTCAAGGCTGCGATGCCTTCTGACCCAGTTGAGGTATTGGGCCTGCAGCAGGTACCGGACGCCGGTGACGAGTTCCGCATCTTCGACGATGAGCGCGATGCACGCGGCTTGGCTGAGCAACGTCAGCTCAAGGCTCGCATCGAAGAGCAGAACAAGGCAAAGCACGTCACCCTTGAGAACCTCTTCGACACGATGGAGGAGTCCGAGGTGAAAGAACTCAACCTGATCGTGAAGGCTGACGTCCAGGGCTCCATCGAGGCGCTGGTTGACGGCCTCTCTAAGCTCGATCAGTCTGAGGTGCGCATCAACGTGATCCACTCCGCGGTCGGCGCGATCAACGAGACCGATGTGTTGCTGGCTGACGCCTCCAACGCGATCATCATCGGCTTCGGTGTCCGCCCGGATGCGAAGGCGCGCCAGGCAGCTGAGAAGGCCGGCGTCGAGATCCGTACCTACAAGGTCATCTATCAGGCTCTCGAGGATATCGACAAGGCCCGTATCGGTATGCTGAAACCGACCGAGAAGGAAATCCAGACTGCAACGATCGAAGTCCGTCAGACCTATAAGGTTCCGAAGGTCGGTGTCGCTGCAGGCTGCATGGTACAGGAAGGTGAGGTTGCCGCCACTGACCAAGTTCGTTTAGTGAGAGATGGCATCGTGGTGTATGATGGCACGATCGCATCCCTTCGTCGGTATAAGGATGAGGTCAAGAGCGTCAAGGCCGGCTTCGAATGCGGTATCTCGCTCCAGGACTTCCAGGACATCCATATCGGCGATACACTCGAGAGTTACAAGATCGTGGAAGTCAAATGCAGCAAGTAGGTTTGTATGAAGCAGAACAGAAATTCTCGCCGTACCAACGAGCAGGCGCGCGAGAAGTTGGCAAATATTCTGTTGCTTGATATCGCCGACCCTGACCTCGCGCTCGTCACGGTGACGGGCACTGAGGTTGCGACCGACAAGTCCTTCATGCGCGTGTATGTAAGCTGCGCCGCTGACCGCTATGAGAGGGTTATGGCAGCGCTTAGCCGCGCAAAGGGAAGAATCCGTACGCTCTTCAGTCACTCCGTCAACTGGAGACGGACCCCAGAGATCGAATTCGTGATCGATACCTCAGCAGATCAAGCGGAAGAAATTGCTCGTGCCCTCAAGAACATACCCCCGACCCTGAGCGTTGAGAAGGATGAGGATGGGTACCCCATTGAGGAGAGCTCGTCTTCTGACGATGAATAGGGACATTGTGGAAGAAGCACTCGAAGCACAGAAAGTGGCTTTCGCTCAGATAACCTCCGCTATCGAGCAGGCCCAGACCATCGCAATCTGTGCCCATACCAGCCCGGATGGGGATGCAATCGGCTCAGGGTTAGCTTTAGCGGCGATCCTCAGGCAGAGATATCCCCAGAAAGCAGTCACCAACCTGTTGGCTGACCCCGATCCGGTACCTAGGATCTATCAGTTTTTGCCGGGAACGGATCAGATGAAGCATGTGGATGAGTATCAGGAGAACCCTGATCTCTTTATCAGCATCGATCTGCCCTGCGCCAGGCGTCTGGCGCAGGCGGAAGCGGTCTTCGACCGCTCAAAGCACTCGGTGGAGTTTGATCACCATCCTGCAGACGAGCCGTTTGCGGAGTATCACTGCATCCGCCCGGATGCGGCAGCAACCGGCGTGGTGATTGCGGAGTTCGGCCAATATCTGGGCATCACATTTACTTCTGAGGTCGCCAATGATCTCTTTTGCGCGATTATGACCGATACCGGCCGGTTTCAGTACCAAAACACCAACCCTGAGGTCTTTGATATCGCCTCACTCTTGGTCGATAATGGGGCAGACCCCGCCGATGTTTCCCTGCATGTCTACCAGAGTTTCAGGCTTGAGTACCTACACCTTGAGTCGATCGTCTTAGGCCGTATCGTGACTTTCTTAAACGGGAGGATCGCGTACTCCTATGCCACCGCGGATGATCTAAAGCGCACCGGCGCTCACCTTGATGAGTGTGATGGGCTGATTGATGCGGTGAGGACCGTCGACGGGGCAGAGGTAGCGCTCTTCCTGAAGGAGCTGCCTGACGGCAAAGGGGTGCGGGGCAATCTGCGCTCCAAAGGTAGCCTCGATATCTCAGCCGTTGCGCGTGAGCTCGGCGGAGGTGGGCACAGAGCTGCTGCGGGCTTCACGGTGGATGGAGACCTCGATGAGGCGCTCTCTGCCTGCCTGCCGCGCCTGAAGGCACTGATGACGAACGATGCCTTCTCCGCTCGTACAGGCGGTGTAAGTGAGTGAAACGGGAACAAAATGGATTGAATCTTCTGCTTGCCGTTGACAAGCCGGGGGGCATATCCTCGCACGATGTGGTGAATGCCGTGCGCAGAAGCCTGGGGGAGCGGCGTGTCGGCCATGCCGGAACGTTGGATCCTTTAGCCTCGGGCCTTATGATCGTGGGCGTCGGACAGGCGACCCGACTGATGGGCCTGATTACCGCAACCACAAAGACCTATATCGCGCAGATCAAGTTTGGCAGCGCTACTTCAACCGATGATCGGGAAGGTGAGGTTATCCGGACTGCTCGGGTACCTGAGGTACTGAATAAAACTGCCTTTGCACGACAGGTGTTAGCAAATCTTAAGGGAACACACGAACAGGTTCCACCGGCGTATTCCGCCATCTCAGTCAACGGGAAGCGCGCCTATGCGTTGGCCCGCGAAGGCAAACAGGTTGAGCTGAGACCCCGCACGATAGAGATCATCGATGCAAAGCTGCTCTCATTGGAGCCCGATGAGAGAGGGCCCTTTTGGGACTGTCTCTTCACAGTCTCAAAAGGGACCTATATCCGCAGCATCGCACGTGATCTGGGGGAGAGTCTCAATACCGCAGCTTGCCTCAGTGGCCTCAGACGCACGTCAGTCGGTCCAATCACGCTGCGGGATGCTCACACTTTGAAAGATATCGAACAGGCAGGTGCCCTCAGAATCGAAAGCTTCGCCCTCGACCCGGTCAGCGCACTACAGGTACCTGCCGTGGAGCTTTCAGACCAACAGATCGAGTATCTGTTACAGGGTAAGGCACCTCAGATAGATACTGCTGTTGCTGACGGTAGCCGTATCGCCTTTGCCGGAAAGCATAAGCTGTGGGGCGTGTGGGAATGCAAAGGGACTTCATTGAAGTGTGTAGCAAACTTTATGCAGGGAATCGTAGGTGTGGCATGAGCCAAGATACGTTGCCAAAAAGCCTGCTAGGCTACCCCTTGCCGCTGAGTGCTCAGGCACAACACGAGCTCGTGCGAAGCTCCCTGTTTGGCTCGGAGACGCTTCCAACCTGTAAAAAGCACGAGTCAGTTATGCTCTACGCGTCTGACCTTTCAATCTTTAATATTCCTTGTGTATGCGCCATCGGGGCCTTTGACGGACTTCATAAAGGACACCGAGCGTTGATTGCGGGTGCCCGTACCGATGCACAGAAACGTAATCTTCCCTGTATCACCGTGATGTTTGATCCGGACCCCTCTGAGGTTCTGGACCCTCAACGTCCCGAACCACGACTTCTCTCAGTTACCGACAGAATCAGGGGCCTCCTTGACCTCGGTGTAGACGGAGTAGTCCTGGTGAGCTTCACTGCTGAACTGGCGGCGCAGACCCCGGCGGCGTTTGTCGATCACCTTCATCAACAGCTCCAGCCGGTAGCGCTCCATGTGGGAGCCAACTTCAGCTTCGGCCAGTATGGCAAAGGCACCGTTGGGACGCTGCGTGAGTTGGAGGCGCCGAAGAATGTCTCAGTGGTGGTCCAACCACTCTTGCAGGAGCAGGGCCACACTGTTAGTGCTACGACGATCCGTACCTTATTGGCACAGGGAGACCTGAGCAGTGCGGAAGGACTGCTCAGTCGCTGCCACTTCATTCGGGGCCATGTGGAGCATGGACGCAGTGAAGGCAGGTCGATGGGTTTCCCGACCGCCAATGTTGTCTGTGAGCCGCTGAGCGCACTGCCAAAAGCAGGGGTGATCGGAGGCTATGTCGTATCCGACGAAGGATGTTGGGCGTCCGCGATCAATGTTGGGGCACCAGTGAGCTTCACGGACAAAGCTATGCCGCTCTTTCTGGAAGCCAACCTTCTCAATTTCTCGGGGGATCTCTACGGAAAAGAGGTGGCAGTTCTCTTCTGCGTGTGGCTGCGCGCGGAGAGGAAATTCCAGGATATCCGGGAACTTAAGCGTACGGTTCAAGGCAATATTTCCTGGGTACAAAATAACTTAGTCTGTTCATAGTGGGGAGGTTTGACGTTGATTACTGATGAAGACAAAGAATGCGTCCGGCAAGCAACGGATTTCCTTTCCCTCGTGAGTGAAACGGTCGTCCTCAAACAGCGAGGGCAGGACTTCTGGGGATGCTGCCCCTTCCACCACGAGAAGACCCCCTCATTTAAGATCAACCCTACGACCGGCCTGTGGCACTGCTTTGGCTGCGGCGCCGGTGGGGATATGTTCACCTACGTAATGAAGCGCGAAAACCTCTCATTTCCCGATGCGATCCGCTATCTGGCAGATCGGGCGGGAATTGAGCTCAAGGAGGAGCAGAACGTCCACCATGGCCCGAAACGCAGCCGCCTGCTGGAGTGCCTCGCGGAAACCGAACGATTCTACGAGATGATGCTCTTCCGCGGCAAAGGGGAAGGACCAGCTGCTGCCCGTAAATACTTTGCGAGCCGTGGCTTCAATTCCCCGGTGTGCAAGCGCTGGAACTTAGGCTACGCTCCGGGACACTCTGCCCTGGTGCGTGACCTCAAAGCAAAGAGCTTCACGACACCGGAGATGGTGAAGGCGGACGTGGCGCGCGAGCGTAACGGACACGTGTATGACCGCTTCTTTGACCGAGTAATGTTCCCGATCCACGACGAGCAGGGGAGAACCATCGCCTTCGGCGGCAGAATCCTGCAGGCGGCAAAACACGACGGGATCGCCAAGTATATCAATACCGGCGATACCCCGGTCTTCAACAAGCGCAAGCACCTCTTTGCGATCGATAAAGCTCGTGACACCATTGTCAAAACCTCTACGGCGATCGTCTGCGAGGGTTACACCGACGTGATTGCAATGCACGAAGCGGGCTTTACTGATGTAGTTGCGGCATTGGGCACCGCTTTCTCCCTCGATCACATCAAGGCACTGGAGCGTCTCCGGGTGCAGAAGATCATCTGCATGTTCGACGGTGACGCTGCAGGGCAGCGGGCCGCAGAGCGTGCGATCCAATACATCGATAAGACCACCGCAGACCTCGTCTGCGTCGTGCTGCCGAACGGGCAGGACCCCAAGGAGTTCCTCTCCTCGCATACCGCTGAGGAGATGCAGCGTGAGCTCGACGGGGCACAGCCGCTCATGAGCTTCGTGTTCCAGAAGCGCCTTCAAGGCTACAACCTGAGCATTCCGGGGCAGCGCGTCAAAGCCCTCGACGATATGGCGACGCTTTTGTCCCCGCTCAAGAACTCTCCGCTCCTCGATGGATACGCCAATGATCTGGCGGACGCCTTGGGAATGGATACGAAGGAAACCAAGCGCCACATTCAGATGAAGCCGGCGCCAAAACAGAATAACTACCAGCAGTGGCAGCAGAGACCGAAACATCCGCCGCTTCCTGCGAATGGGCCGCTCTATGAGGATGCGGACTACTACCAGGAAGATGAGTATGAGGAACCCGCGATTGAGGTGACGCAGACGGTCGAGCAAAACACTATGCGCGCCCTCTCTGCAGATGACCGCCAACAGATCGCTGCAGAGCGGGAATTGCTCGCGATGATCGCGCAGCGGCCTGACCTGGCCCGTGCCTATGCGGACACAATCGGTGATTTCAGCTGGGCGGATGAGCGCAACCAAAAGCTCGCTTGGGCAATGCTTGCGACTCCTGAAGGCTCCACGCCACAGCAGGTGGTGGACGCCGCGGAAGCAGTAGATCCCCAGGCACCAAAGATCCTCTCGGGCGGCTCAATCGCCGCGCAAGAGGGTTGGGACGGTGAAACCAAGATGGGCTTTCTGGTCAATAGCTGCGATCTGTACTCCGTCAAACGGCAGCTCCGGCAGATCCGCTCGCAACTGAGACGGACACAGGATAACCTCACGGACGCGACCAGGAGCCTCATGAACCGGGCGCAGCAGCTGTCGCAGCGGGAATCGGAGATTTCTCAGCAACTTTTGAAGACTCAACAGTCTCAGTAAGCGATATTCGGGTATAAAATTAAAGTTCTGTCTAAAGGGAAGGAACTACGTGGCTACGAAGAAATCTAAAGAAGATATCCAGTTGTCAGATGAACTTTCTCAGGTTGTCGACAACTTAGTCGCCCAGGCAAATAAGAACGACAACACAATCAGTGAAGACGATATTCAGATTGCAACCCGCGATATCGATGTGGACAGCGATGAGCTGTCTGATCTGTATGACGTATTGCGCTCCAAAGGTGTTGATATTACCGCTGATGAGTCCGAGGTGCCTTCTGATGAGGATACTGATGAGGAGGAGGACGAGGAGGAGGAAGAAGAGGAGGACGAGCTCGAAGATGAGGAGAGCGCGGAGGAAGCCAATCGCCATAAGGAAGCCAAACAGGTAAATGCCGCCCTGCGTGCGACCGCACCGAAAGGCAAGACCAAAAAGAAGCGTTCGACCAGAAGCCGTAACCGCAGGACTGACTCTTCAACCGTGATGCTCACCGGCGATCCGGTCCGTATGTACTTGAAGGAAATCGGTAAGGTTGATCTTTTGACCGCCGACGAAGAGGTCCATCTGGCCATGAAGATCGAGGCGGGCACTGATGCAACCGAGAAGCTCGAGGCTGCAGAGGACGGCGATATCGAGCTGACCCGTACCGAGCAGCGCCGCCTGATGCGCATTGAGCAGGTCGGCCTTGAAGCGAAGCAACAGCTGATCAGCGCAAACCTGCGTCTGGTTGTTTCAATCGCTAAGCGCTACGTCGGCCGTGGCATGCTCTTCTTGGATCTGATTCAGGAAGGCAACTTGGGCTTGATCCGTGCCGTTGAGAAATTCGACTACACCAAGGGCTTCAAGTTCTCTACCTATGCAACCTGGTGGATCCGTCAGGCAATTACGCGTGCTATCGCAGACCAAGCCCGTACGATCCGCATTCCGGTTCACATGGTCGAGACGATCAACAAACTCGTCCGTGTCCAGCGTCAGCTTCTGCAGGAGCTGGGGCGCGATCCTACGCCGGAGGAAATCGGCGAAGAGATGGGCATGACCGCTGACCGTGTCCGCGAGATTCAGAAGATCTCTCAGGAGCCGGTATCCCTTGAAACGCCAATCGGTGAGGAAGAGGACTCCCAGCTCGGTGACTTCATCGAGGATTCCGGAGCAGTCGCACCTCCTGTGGCTGCAAGTGATTCGATGCTGCGTGAGCAGCTCGATCAGGTGCTCGATGGGCTTGCCGACCGTGAGCGCAAAGTCATCAAGCTTCGCTTTGGCCTGGAAGATGGGCACCCGCGTACGCTCGAAGAAGTTGGTCGTGAATTCGGCGTCACCCGTGAGCGTATCCGTCAGATCGAGAGCAAGACGTTGGCAAAGCTTCGTCACCCCTCTCGCTCCGGCCGCCTGAAGGACTATATGGAGGAGTAGTGATTACTCGTTCACTCTACTGGTGACACAGAGTGTGGGGCTGTCGTTGAAAGCAGTCCCATGCTTTTTTACGTTATAGGCACTGCCATCAGTGTGATAAGGGGCAACGCTCTCTAGATCTTGAGATTCACATTGTAGGTGCTCTCGGCCCAGGAAACAAACGTATCAGCGTCCCCATCGTAGTGATAGGACTTCATACCCGCTGCCTCAGCGCCTGCGCAGTTGTCAGCGTTGTCGTCTACGAAGATGCAGCTGACAGGATCAAGCTGGTAGCGCTTGCACAGTGTCGTATAGATCAGGGGATCGGGTTTCATCATATGCTCAAAGGCGGAGACCACAAAGCCGTCCATTACCTTCATGGATGGGATGCGGTCCTTCTGGCGCCACCAGCGTACCCCGGCGTTGGAGAGCAGATAGCAGCCGCAACCTGCATCGTGTAGCGCTACGACTACATCGTTCATGTGTTGCAGGACCGGCTGATGCTGTTCCCACTCCAAGAAGCCCTTGTGCATCGGCTTCCACAGGCGCTCAGGGACCTTGGTGCGCGCCAGAGCCTCCATTGTGTGCTCTGAGATGACTCCGGCATCGAGGAGCGGCCAGGAGGGGGATTTATAGAGGGCGGCTTCAATCAGTCTGGTGTCATCCGGTGAGTCGACGTATAAGTTCGAGAACAGCCTGGTATCGAACTTCATGAGGACGCCACCCATATCGAAGACAAAGTTGAATTTATCTGAAGAGGTTTTTTGAGAATCTGTGGCCATATGCAATCCGCTTTCTCATCGAGAGGTTTATACAATTCATAGTAGCGTTGTCCGCAATGGATACAGTGAAGTGGACCCTGCATTTCGCACATCACAACTCAAATCCCAAATAAGCATGATTTGAGTAGGTGAATTAGCATTCTGAGTACAACAGGATAGCGCCAGGCAGAGGTCGTGGCGCACTCCCGAAGGCTGCGATGTTGGTTGTATAAGCCATCATCGAACGTCGAGGGGAAATGCATCACTACACTTATCTTAGCGCCGCTGAGCACAACAAGATCGCGAAGATGTACATCAGGTACTACTCACCCAGCAGCATCGCAAAGGCATCAGGCAAAAGACAGCTCCAGTGTGAGCCGCAAGCTTGAAAGGAACAGCCCACAGGAGAGGCTATGGTGCCTGCGTGGCTCCAAAGGAGGGCAAGTGCGCACCGCGATGCCTGCAGGGCGCACAAGAGGCTGGCTGCACAGGTAAGGTCGCTTCATCGTGGATGAGCATTGGTCACCCGAGCAGGTGGCAGGCAGGATCTTGGCGTCGTGAGCTTTGCGGCCATCTTCCGTACGCGACTTTGGCGCCCTGGACTTTCCCTGCACCCAACCAAACGAGCGACTGGAAGGGGAAGCGCCCACAAAAAGCCGGTAAAGGCCACATCAAAATCAAGGTCGCTGTAGTGCATATTAAGCAGATTGGTAAACTCTCTGATCCGGTTCTGATCGACATCCAAGAAAACGTTGGCCTTCATGATCCGTTCCCTCGGTAGGTGCGTCTTCTCTACCGCACAGCGCACATAGGTGGGGAACTTTTTCGCTACGGTCGCGTGCATCCCACAGACCAGATAGAGCTGATCGTCGACAAAACACAGAAGACCTGCATGCAGGATATCCACCAGGTACCTCTACAGCTCAATCAGCGCGTCACAGTTGAAGTATTCGTGATGGATCAACGTGTCGTTCAGATACACTTCCAATCCGTTGCTGGCCACCGCCGCCGCGGTACAGGCCGTATCGCCTCCGAATATGGAAGAGATTCAGCAGCGCTCACGACCGCTGACAGGGCCAATCGGGATATGGGCGTTAAGTACCTTGTGAAAAGCCATACGAGTCCGTTCCGAAACCTGATGGGCGCCCCAGAGTAGGATCGTCTGATCTATATCGGAAAGTATGAGTTTGCAGCTGTGTCCGTTCATTGTCGTTTGGCTTTCCATACTTCACCTGCCTCCCTATGAGCCAGATCCGATGTTGTCTATCCTAGAGTATACCGCTTTGGTTCTTATCACCGCTAAACCTCAAGGGATGGTCAAACTCATGCACCTACATACTGGATATATGCCTTACCTCGGGCATCAGACCTACTACCGCGTTGTGGAGCCCAATGCTCCCGATTCACACCATAAGCCCCTCGTTTTGCTCCACGGAGGGCCTGGCTCCACACACAACTATTTTGAGGTGTTGGATGACTTTGCAGATAAGGATCACCGCACACTCGTGATGTATGACCAGATCGGCTGCGGCAACTCCTGGGATGACTCACTCAAAGGGCGCGACGACCTGTGGCGTAACCTCTCCACCTGGACCAACGAGCTCAAGAGCTTGCGCACCTACCTGAAGCTCGACCACTGCCATCTGCTCGGTCAAAGCTGGGGCGGCATGTTGGAGCTCGAGTATCTGCTCACTCTGAAACCTCAAGGCATTAATTCTATCATCCTCTCTTCCACGCTCGCCTCCAGTCCCCTGTGGGGAAAAGAGCACCACCGGTGCCTCAAGTACCTTTCACCACAAGAACAGGCCGCCGTGATGATGGCTGACCAAACCGGGAACTACGACACCGAAGAGTTCCGCGCCGCAGAGGCCCACTTTATGGACCTCTTCTGCGAAGGACCCCTCACCCCGAACTCCCCCGAATGCCTCAGACGCCCCACACGCTCAGGACGGGAAAGCTATCTGGCCACTGAAGGGGACAACGAGATCACCGTGACCGGTATCTTTAAAAATTGGGACGTGAGCGACCGCCTCGACGAGATCAGAGAGCCCGCCCTCGTTATCTCCGGCACCAATGACCTGTGCACCCCGCTCGTCGCAAAGCAGATATACGATGGGATCAAAGACTCCGCCTGGGAGCTCTTCGAAGGCTGCCGGCACATGTGTTTCGTGGAGAATACTCCGCACTACGAGGAGATTCTGCAGACTTGGCTCGATGCATACGACTAATACAGGCCGAATCCAGACATTGCGCACGCCCCAGCATATCTGGCAATCGTAGCACTGAAATATAGGTTCAGTCCTAATTCCTGTGGGCAGCCCCATCATGCACCGACCCCGGCAGTCTTCGAGTAGCGCCTGCTGGTATCGAATATCTTGAGGAAGAAGTACTCGTCGTTAGGGTATCCCTAGCCTGCCCTCCTGAGCGTCTTG
>ERZ773013.1175-NODE-1175-length-15819-cov-3.542883_pt1 | contig 15819 bp, 19 predicted proteins | sample MGYA00511670_ERZ773013 | MGnify/ENA primary metagenome ERZ773013 (study PRJEB29015, sample SAMEA2738120) | human oral metagenome | biome: human oral; feature: human-associated habitat; material: saliva | place: China | collected 2257 ... | reverse complement strand
TTTTCGTTGCAAAAATTAAAGAAAGGAGAAAAAATGTCAGATAATCCAGAATTGATGAGATATATTTAGGGAAATAAATTATATACCTTGATTCTATAATTTATTTGATTGTCCCTTTAAAACAGATTTTCTCATTATCCATTATGATATAGCTGTGAGTTAACACTAGTTTGTGACAAGAAAGGATTACCTATGAAACAACACCAAACAAAGGTCTCAAGGTTGACTAGAGACGTAATGATTTTAGATTTGATGAATACAATGGGATGGACTAAAAGCCGTGCTATTGCAGCTATTGAAGAGTTAGAACAAACTCATCTTGTCTATTTTCCTGAAGCTGGTGGCTTGAGATTACAAGTTGTAGGAGGCTACTAATGGCAGATATCACGATTGACCAACTAGCCACTCTAACTTTTTATCAAATTCCAGAAATCTTTTTCACCCGTATTCAACACAATGAGAACGGCTATGTCAAATTGACTAGTTCTTACACGGGTCTCTCATCTGATGCTAAGTTAGCTTATGGCGCTCTTTATAATCGTTGTAAATTAAGTATCAGTTCATTCCAGAAGGGAAATAGAGATTACGTTGATGAAAATGGAGCGGTCTTTCTAATTTTTACAGTTTCTGACCTGATGCTGCTATTGGATAAGGGAAAGATGAAGGTTACTAAGATCAAGAAAGAACTACAAGAACATGGTCTCTTACGAGAAGTTAGGCAGGGACTCAATAAGCCGAATAGACTTTATCTTCAGCTAGTCGATGCTAATTTAGAAATAGTGGAGCACTATTCATCTGATGGTGAGTTACTGAAGAGGGTTAATGCTTTTGGTAAAGTTCTCTATGAAAAAGTACCCCAAAGCCTTGATAATAGCGAAAGTATCAAAAACGGACGTCCGCAAAATGGACTTCAAAACGTCCATAAAACGGACGGAATAAATACAGAGAGGAGTCAGACAGAGTCCTCATACGATACTAATCGATACGAGGGCGAGTCATCTTTATCTGGTTTATCAATTTCTGAAGCATTTAAAATGGGGCAACATGGTTTTCTTTCTCCTCAACTAGTTCAGAAACTCAGTTTGTTTGGAAAAGATGCAAAAATTCTTGAAAATAAAATCTATCAATCGAAACGTCAAGTTGAGAAGAATTACAACAACCTCTTAGCCGGTCAGGAAATTTATGGAGAGGTTTGGCTGCAAGATCTTGAACGTGAGCTTGATAAATTGATTTTCAAAATTAAAACAGGAGAGGCTGAAGAAAAACCAATCCAGAATGTCCCAGCCTACTTCTACAAAATGATGATTCGCTTCTGGGAAATGGCTCTACTTATCGAAAAAGAGCAGGGCTTTATGGAGGTATCAGGACAAAGTGAGTATGCTAGAAAATTCCCTGGTGAGTGTCCAAGTCTGATTGCACGTTATTATCCAGATAAACTAACGGAGACGAAACTCAATAGCTATTTATCAGAATTATCCAAGGGAGTTGAAACATGTTAAAAGATGAATTTAGACCAATTGATGGCAAAGCACTAACGATAGGTCTTAGCCCGAAGGAGAAAATCTACATGATTCCTAAAGCAGTTTTTGATTTACCGAAAAAAGAAAGAGCTGAGAAACTCAGCCAAATTTTCTCATCATGGCAACAGAAAGAGAGTTGATTTTATGGGATTGTTTAATCATCAAGAGAGAATTAACGGAGTGCAAGCGATGAAAGCTACACCTCCCCAACCAGTTCAAGAGATTGAAATGATTGTAGAGTATTTTGATAAAACGGAAGAAAGTATTTCCATCACTTTCAACTTGGAGGAACTAGAAAAATTGGTATCAAGTTCATTTGGAACAGGAGCGAGCATGAATTTTACATCTGCGACTCCGCCGTTTTCTATCAATCCTCGATGGGTGAAGAAGATAACTTATCGGACAAAATAAGGAACGATATCAGGAGGATAGTAATGTTTAAACTAGTTACAATGGCTTTATTATTGGTCTTAGCTTATGGAATAGGGCTTGTCATGCTGGAGCTGAAGAATGCTCCTCTGATGGATGATGAAATACCATCAAGTCCAAATAATGAAGGAGACAAGTAGATGTGAGGAAACAAACACAAAATCGTATCAGAGACTTACGAAAAAAGGCCAGGTTGTCACAACAAGCCCTGGCTGATCAGATAGGGGTGTTTCGTAACACTATATCGAACTGGGAAACAGGATATAGTCAGATAAGTCTGGAGAATGCTAAAAATGTGGCAGAATATTTCGGGGTAACCATTGACTACCTGTTAGGGTCAGAATCGGACCAAATGTAGTCCAGTTAAATCCATTTTGACCGAGAAGTCATTAAACTACAGACCTTTGAAAACTGAATACAAGGCTTGCCCTGATACAGCGTGGCTATGGATAAAAAAAGAAACGGGGGCGAGCAGCAAACTAGAAAATGATATCTAGTCCAGCCACTGAACGAAAAAGCATGATAAAGATCATAAGCTGAAGGAGTAAGGGTTCCTAGACTATAAACCCAGCGCATGAAATACCGATGTAAAAATACGTTTTTACACAGCACGGCGTTATTTCGCCTTTCAACTTCAAGGAGAAATCTATGATAGATGAAACAACTGTCCGCTTAAGGGACTTAAAAAACTTAGGAAAACAAGGAGGTGCGACAGCTCGCTTAGAGGACGGAACAGACCTTATCCTGAAGCCAGACTATGCAGTCAAACAGGCTAGAGGATACGTAGACGGTGTTCTAAGGGATGTTGAATTTCATTTGCCTTATAATAAGGTTTATGATCAAATTCGCACTATCAAAAAAGGAAGCCACTTAGTGGCTAGGAAAGTCAGAAGTCCATCGGGAGTGGAACTTCGTTTGACAGGAAAAGGCTATCTGCCTAAGAATACTAAAAATTAGAAAGGGAAATCAAAATGAACAAGAACCAAGTATTAGCTGCACTAGTACTTTCAACTCTCGCACTTTCACAAGCTGGCTTTGTATCGGCAGACGAACTTGCACCAATTGATTCTTCAGCACCAACGACAGAAATCGTTTCTCCAACTAAGCCAACTACAACACAGACTGAAGGAACTGCAGATCAAACAACGGCTCCTTCAGTTACTCCAGTTGATCCAACAGCTCCCTCAGACAAGGATAACGCAGGAAGTCTTGACGGAGTGCCAGCTGATAAACCAGCACCTTCAGATAAGGCGCAAGACAAGGATAATGCAGGTAGCCTCGATGGTGTTCCAACACCATCAGATAAACCACAAGACAAAGACAACGCAGGAAGTCTTGACGGAGTGCCAGCTGATAAACCAGCGCCTTCAGATAAGGCGCAAGCTAAAGATAACGCAGGAAGCCTAGATGGTGTTCCAGATGAACAGCCAAAAACGACTGATCAAGCGAACCAACAAGGGAAGTCACAAGTTGATACAACTTCCAGTGTTACTGGTCAAGTCGTTCAAAATGTTTCGTCAGAAGCACCCATTCAAACCAACACAGGCGTTAAAATTGTCAGTACTGAAAATGGTCTAGTGAAGCTAAGTGACGGTTCTTTAGTCACTCCTGAAGCTGTAGGGGCTGTTACCAATGCAGACAAAACGATTTCAGTCACAAAGGCAGACGGTAAAAAAGCAACCTTGCCACATACTGGAGAAGCACAGTCCCTTTTGTCAGTCCTTGGTGCAGCACTATTGACTGTTGCAGGATACATTTTCCGTAAAAAACAAGCCTAATCAAAAAAACTACTGATGACCGAAATGTCATTAAACTAGATAAAAAATGAAGGAGATTCACATGAATCAAGAAACAAAACAAATTTTCTCAATCCGTAAATTCAAAACAGGAACACATTCAGCCCTATTGGCTAAATATGGTATTGCTCTAGCAGCTGCTATAGTCTTGATGGGTGCAGCTACTGTTTCCGCTGATGAGACAACCGCTACTCCAGCACAGCCAGCTACAGAAGTAGTTGCACCAGCAACCCCTAAAGTCGCTACTCCTGAAACTACACCAGTTCAAGTACAACCAGAAGTGAAAAGTGACATTCCAACAGCTGTTCCAGCCAATACCCCACAAGAACAGGCTGTTAGTGCAGTAAATGGAGCGCAAACAACTCTGAAAGATAGTGTTTCTTCTGCTAAAGAGGCAGGTGTTATCGTCAAGGAAGGCGACACAAAAGAAGTTGTTATCAACGATGGTAATGCAGTTGAAACGACAAATAAAGTTCTAACTGACCTGAATAAACAGGATCAGGCAGTAAAAGAAGCACAAGCTAAACAAGAGGCGAATCAAAAAGCCTATGAGGAAACAAGCGCAAATCGTGAAAAAGCTGTCAAAGATGGACAATCTAGCCTATCTGCTTCAACCAAAGAAGTGGACCAACTCATGGAACAAGCCAAAAAAGCAGGCTTACTGGTAACAGAAACCACTACGGACAAAACCCCCAACTACAAAGAGACGAAAGGTCTAACAGGTGATGCTCTTCGTAAAGCGATGGCTGAAAATGTAACCTTGTACAAAGAAGCTATTGAAGCAGGTATCGCTCTTCAAAATAAATCAGTTGAAGACTTGAAACGTGATTTAGCTCTTTATCAGGCGAATCAAAAAGCTTACACTCAAGCCAATACAGAACACAAAGATGCCAAATCGGCAGGAGTGGCTGATTTAGAATTGGCTAACGGTCGTCAAAATCAAGTTGTAGATTTGGCTAAAAAGAATGGTGTTGCTATTGCGACAAAAACTGAAACCACAAGTCCTACCTATGCGCCAGTGGCAGGATTGGAAGGCGATGCCCTTGTAAAAGCGATTAAAGAAAATATTGCAAAATATAAAAAAGTAGTTGCGGATGCAGTTGGTAAAGAAGATAAGTCTACTAATGATGCCAAAGCAAAATTGGAAGCATACTTGAAGGAACTTGCAGATTATCAAGCAGGCAAAGGAACACAATCAGGGATCAAATGGGCTGGAAATACGACAGTTGAAGCTGGTACAGCTCAAAAAATGACAGGAAATGAACCAGCGGTATCTTGGGGAAATCTTAAGACAGCAGCGGCGGATGCCATTCAGTCATTAGACCGTAACCAAAATACGGATGCTAACTTTGATAATCTTTTCAAAATCAATGGTTCAGGTACTGTTATTATCAAAAACACCACTAATGGTGATGTAACACTCAAAATTTCTAACATCAATGCATGGACAGCGGAAAATACTTATCTAGCTGTTTGGGGAGCTAAAGACGGTGGTATTGCTTGGGGTGTCTTTGCGACAACACACGGTACAGTATCTGCTGGTGCTGGTGAAGGCGCAACTGGTGGAAACATAGGCGCAACTGGTGCTATCCTTGCAGCTGTTAAGTCGTATGATTATGAAGTGTCAACTAGTAAAGAAGTGTCAACGGTTACCTTTAATGATATTGATAATAATCAAACCGTTAGTATGAATGGTCTTGACGGTTCAAAATTAGTTAAGGGACGTAATATCCAACAAGCAGGCAACAGCTATTCAGCTGGCGCTGGAGATGTCTCTCAAGCCTCAGGTGGGGTCATTGATTCAAATGGTGTACAGTTCAACTTTGATACGGCTCGAAAAGTGACCTTCAGCGGTAGTCATTATTTACCAGGTTACATCAATACATCCATTGTAGCAGGTATCTTTGGTGTGGCATCTGAAGTTCCAAAAGAACCAAAGAAACCAAGTTTGGAAGTTACTAAAACAGATGTGGCAGTTCCTGAAGCACCTCAAGCACCAAAACCAATCACTGTAGCGGTGAAGAAAGCAACCGTTGGAGCTCCTAGAGCAGGTGAAAAACCAGTTCCACCTACTGTAGCGGTTGAAAAAGTCACAGTGGCAGCTCCTGATGCCCCAGAAGCTCCTAAACCTGTGGAAGTTGACGTACACTATTACAAGATGACGACAACACCAACGCCAGTAACACCAACTACACCAGTTAAACCAGCAAGCATGCTTCCTTCAACAGGTGAAGCTGGTAGTAGCTTAGCGGTTCTAGGTAGCTTCATTCTTGCAGGGCTTGGTCTTGCAGGAGTTCGCAAACGCAAAGAAGACTAGTTTTCCCTTCGGCTTTATGGTATAATGAAGCCATAAAAAAGAGGGGGAAGAGAGATGAGAAAGGACACGAAAATGGATGCACATGTGACTAGAAGTGGATACAGATACTATACCCCAACTAAAACAAAATCAGAAGTAACCAAACCTGAAGAAGAGAAGAAGTGGAAAAAAGGCCTACGTTGGCTAGGAAAAGCCATCTGGTCAGGAATAAAAAACCTACCGAGTGTGATTGCGAGAGCTGCCGTTTTGATGGTTGCGACTCCACTCATGTTCCTCCTCTTTATCTTTAATCTGATTAAGAGCTTGATTGCGACAGCAATTGGTTGGTTTGTGTTTAAGACTGTATCTTTCTTCGCTATAGGTTTTGGATTACAGGGATATGTTTTCCTAACTAGGCAGAACATTCCTGCTCCAGAATGGTTTAATAATCTGATGACAGATTTTGTTTTCCCTCACGGGGTTCCAATCTATTACTGGTGGGAAACGACCATTATCGTTGTCTTGGCTGTGATTACAGCCCTCTCTCTAACCTTTCGTCCAGAGGATGAAAAATAGTATTAAATAAACAAAGTAGGTACTAGGAAACTTTCTTAGTACCTTTTTTATAAACAGAAAGTGAGAAAAAAGAATGGATGCAGTTGTAGATTTTATTAACAAAATTGGGAACATCGGTGGGATTATCGGTATTGGTTGGGCAGCTTGGGGTGCCTGGGACTTAGCGGTAGGAATCAAACGTGAATTGGATGACAAGAAGGATAAAGGAATCCAAAGTTTGATACTAGGTGCACTTCTTGGTGCCGTCCTAAAAGCCCTCTTTACCGCTTTGGCAACAGGTCTTCAATCTCTTAGCTAGTATGAGGAAGAAAAAGGAGGTGGTTTTATGAACCAATCCACACTTGATCAACTAACCATGAGTCTGAAAGACTATAATGCGACAGCCTATGAATTGATGGAAACTGTTTCGGGTTCGATGGAGAAGGTAGCGCTTTTGCTTCTTCTCCTTTTTATGGGGATCAACCTCATGAATTGGCACCAACAACTTAAAAGCAATGGTGGGGAGCTGTCTTTTCAGCTTTGGATTGAGGAGATTCTCAAGTATGCCCTCGCCCTCTTCTTTATTCTCTATGTGGATGCGATTTTTGATGCTTTGTCTTGGTTGTTCAATGTTATTATCAAATCTATTGCTAGCTTGGGAATTAAAGAGATAAAAAATGATGCTGAGTTCAGTTGGACAAATTTGAACTGGATGGCTAAGTCAATGCTACAGTTTATTTATAATGTTGTTGATTTCGTTGGTCAGATCTCAACTAAGTTATTGATCTTGTTACGCTCCTTTACGCTTTACACGTATAAGGGAATCGCTAAAATTATTGTCGCTTGTTACATGGTGGATAGCTTACGTCCAATCTGCTTCGGTTTCTTTAAGCTCTATATTGCAGCTGTCCTTCAGGGATTGATTTTAGTGGTTATTATCATGCTTTATCCAGCCATTGTAACTAACGACCTGTTGACGGTTGATAAGACTGGAGCTTGGACAAGTGCCTTAGTTGCCATCGCAAAGGGAATTATTTACATCATAATGCTATTTGGCAGCCAACGCATGGCTAAGAATATCATGCAGGTGAACTAGGATATGGTATAATGAAGAGAGAATGCTGAAGGAGGGATGGTATGGCTGTTTCAAAGTTTTATGCAGTATGGCGGAAAGAATCCGGAGAAGAAGAGATTGTGAATGCTTTTCAAGCACTCGCTCTAAAGGGGCGAGCACAAATTATCACGACACCAAAAGAACAGGCGACTCTTTTTGATTTGGAAACGGGTCTCAAGGTTAATCCAAGAAGTAGCCAGAAAAAAGATGGTCGCTATGTAGGTCAACCATACTTTAGTTACTATCCAGGTGAAGAAAGTCCGCTAAAAGGAACGGAAGGCAGTTTTGAGTATTCGTCAGAACTTAATGCCTTTATCGAGGCTTTCAAATCAATCAAAAAGTTTCAGATTGGCTATGGCGAGCGTACCGCCTTTATTTTTCCTAAAGCCATCTATCCCATGAAGCGAGTGGTTTTTGAAGATGAGGACTTTGTCATTTTAAAGTTATGGATTGAGATTGATGAGACCTATCCCTATTCAGAATACTACCGCTTAAATGGTCAGTTAGGCATTGAATTTTACAAAACAAAGCGTCCAGAGCCTGTGAAACGGATCAAACTAGCCCAAAGAGGAGTGCCTTTGCTGGAGGCAAAAGCCCAATTTCCTGAGTCCACTAAGATTTATGTTCCTGAAGAATTTGTCTCATCCGAACAAATCAGAGGTATTGCGGAGAGAGTTCGGGAGGTTTACCAGGAGAGAAATTATAAGCTTTACGGAACCTTTGATAAATACCACCTAGAAGCTTTTGTCTTTTTAGATGACAATGAAAGGAAGTACCACACATTGAAAACGTATGAAGAACAGTGCCAGGAACTTGAGGCAGAGATTAAGCGGTTGGAAGCTTGCTTCAGTCAAAAAGACGCTAGGGTTAATCAACTGCGAGAAGAAATCAAGCAAGCAGAAATCCGATTACGCCACTACTGCGAAAAGGAAGAATATTACAAAAAGTTGGAGAAGGATAATGAACTCCTGAAGCAAGAAAAGGCACAGCTCCGAACAGAACGTCAACAGCTAACAGAACAGTCGCGACATTTACGTGAAGAAAGAGATGCTGCTCAAGAAGAGACCAAGTCCTTGCGTAGTCGCTCTTTCTGGCAACGGCTTTTCAATAAATAGTAACCTAATCAAACAGTTCTAAATCAAGGACTGTTTTTTTGATGGAAAGGATAAAACATGAATTTAGAAGAACTCAAGACAAGACGAGATGAACTCATTGAAGATAATGAGTGGATGGATAATTTGATTAAGGAAAAAGAGGAAGAGTTGTGGGAATTAAAAGTAAGAGGTATTGCAGCTTCAGAGTTGGCTCGCTCCGCCATGCAGTCTGCTCTACGGTCAGCTGGTATTGTTGACACCTTCTATGGTCCATACCATCCTAGTAAAGATGAACAGGGAGAGAAGGCATGACACGACTAGGTAGTGAATTTTTAAAGGCTTTAGATAGCTACGAAAGGCCAGTTTTAGGGTATATGACACTGAGACAGTTAGTGCTACTATTTGGTATAGCATTGACAGTAGTTGTCACTACTATCCTCTATTGGCTGAAGGCACCTGATATAATCCTTTATGGCGTTGATATTTTATTATTAGCGCCTTTTGTTATTTTCGGGTGTTATATTGATGAAAAAATTAAAGATGAGGTTCGTTTCCTTTTGACCAAGCAGGAACGCTCTTATCAGACAGATTATGACAGAAAGGAATATACAAGAAATGAATTTATTCGGCCGAAAGAAAACCCAGAAACTCTCTAAGGAAGAACGGGAACGGGCCAAACGTCTAAGACGTACCATGACGGCATCTACACAGAATAGTCTTAATTATCAATGGTTGATGCCTGATGGGCTCATGAAAATTACAAATGATCAATATTCAAAGACCTATCGTCTAGGTGATACAAGCTATATTACTGCAACAGATGATGAGCGAATTGATATCATTGAAACAAACGCTGATATTTTTAATTCGCTGGACATTGACAATGATATGCAGCTATTGATCCTGAATCGTAGGGTAGAAAGCAATAGCTTATCTTCTATCCGCTATGATTTGGTTGGAGATGGATATGACGATTATCGTAAAGAATACAATGCGATGATCAATGATCGTTTCTCTCAGGAACAAAATACCTTTAAGGTAGAAAAATATCTGACGATTACAACCCAAACAGACCAGGATCATCAAGCTAGAAGAATTCTTGATGATACAGCCAGCGTTATTGAAAGTCAATACAGTGGCTTAGGAATCTCCTTTAAGGAGCTAGAGGGATTAGATCGTCTTCTTATCTTCCGAAAACTCTTAAGGCGAGAAGGTTTTATTGATTTTAATTATGAAGACATCGCTATTTCTGGATTATCCACCAGGGACTTTGTAGCTCCAAACTATCTGAAGTTTGAAAAAGATCATATGAAAATTGATGATTGTTTCGCAAGGGTGATGTATGTTAGACAATATCCTACCTTCTTGAATGATAAACTGATTAAGAATATCCTGGATACAGGAATTGAACTGGCTATCAGCCTACATGCGAAGCCCTATGATACTGCAGATGCCCTGAAGAAAATCAAGACAGTCAAGTCAAGTGTACGCAGGGAAATGATCAAAAGTCAGAAGACTGCCGCAAAAGAAGGTTATGGAAGTGACCTGGCCGTTGGTGGGAAAGCTGTGGAGACATCTCGTGAAACAGAGAAATGGACGGAGGAACTCCAGGACAATGACCAAAAAATGTTCTCAGGTGTCATGACGATTTTCTTCATGGCTGACAGTCTGGAAGAATTGAACATCTACACAGAGCAGGTTCAACGATCTGTCCGTAAGAATACGGTAGAACTGGATAAGTGTTATTTGTACCAGGAAGAATCCTTGAATACGATTCTACCGATTGGGATTCCATTTATCAATGTGAAACGCCGTTTTATGAGAGATATGACTACCAGTAACTTGGCCACACAAGTTCCATTTACCAACGTAGATCTTCGGTCTGACAGTCAGCGTGCAATTTATTATGGCCAGAATCAGCTATCTAAGAACGCTATCACAGTTGACCGTAAAAAAGACTTGAATACAGGTTCAGGTTGTATCTTTGGGATTTCAGGAGCTGGAAAGTCAGTTCTTGCTAAAGGAGGAGAGATTATTCCTACCAAACTACGTTACCCTGAAGATAATACCATTATCGTCGATCCTGAAGATGAATACACTGGTATTGGCCGAGAATTAGGTGCTGAAATCATCACAATCGCTCCTGGATCACAACATCACTTCAACTTGTTGGATCTACCTGATAAGGATAAACTGCAGGCAGAAGATAGTGACCCGATTGGCCAAAAATCAAACCTCTTATCAACCCTGTTTGAGAATATATTCTCTGAAGTATCAGACGATGAATTTGCGATGATTGACCGTGTAACGAGAAAGACCTATGAGGAATTTGAAAAACCAACATTTAAGGATTGGCAATCAGTTTTAGAACGTCAACCTGAAGATGTGGCCAAGGAGTTGGCGCTGAAGGCAGAACCTTATACTATCGGTTCAAACGATATCTTTGCTCATCCTACAAATGTCAATATGAATAGTCGCTTTATTATCTTCAATCTCAAGCAGTTGAGTGGTAAATTGAAGCCATTTGCTCTCTTGGTGATTCAGGATTTCATCTGGAACCAGGTAGTCAATAATCAAGGAAAAACTATTACATGGTTATACTTTGATGAGTTGCAGCTATACTTCAAAAATAAACTGCAAGCAACCTTCTTTACAGAGCTATACTCACGTATTCGTAAGTACGGGGCTATTCCAACAGGGATTACCCAGAACCCAGAGACTGTTTTATCTACAGAGGAAGGTAGAAAGCTAGTCGCAAACTGTGAGTTTCTAGCCCTCCTGAAGCTGAAGCGGACAGACCTAGATGCCCTGGAGCAGGTAATTCCTCTTACACCTTCGCTGGAGCGATTTGTTTTGCGACCAAAAGCAAAAGGTACTGGTTTGATCGTGGCTGGAGATACGATTGTTCCATTTGAAAATCCTATCCCTAAAGATACCAAGCTATATCAATTGGTTGCGACAGATAGTTAAAAAATAGAAAGAGAGGTGACTTCTTTTGTTTGAAAGTGATCCCAAACAATTAAACCAGGAGCGTAAGAGGAGAATCAAAGAAGGATCATCCCTCAATAATAAAAAAGCTCCTAAAGAAGCACGTTTAGACTCAAAAGTTGCATTTAAAGAAGCTAAGAAGAATTATCGCTTAGCGAACAAAGATTATAAACTACATAAAGGACCTCAAGCAACAGCTAGAGGTCTTTTCTTTAAGCAACAACGTGATCGAGCAAAGTTGGAAAAACAAATTGCAACAACGCTCTATAAACGAGCTAAAAAGGCAGATGATAGTTATATTCCCAATCGTATAAAGAGACGAACAAAACAAAGTGCCAAAATGAAGCTGAGACACGATGTTGAGAAGACAATCAGAGATAATGATATTCTTGGAGATTGGGTTCAAGCTAGACAAAATATTCGGCAGTTCAAGTACCAGGTAAATGCCTCTAAAAGAGCTGCAAAAGTTGCAGGAAAGCTATCTAAGTATACTATTAAGCATAGTTATGGTCAGCTTAATAAAAGCTATAATTTTATCAGAGGGCGAGGGTATACTCGAACACCTAAAGAGTTCTCCTGGGAAGGAAAACTCAGCAAAAAGATGAAACAGGCTAGAAAACGTCTAGCTCGTTCAAAATTTGGGAAGGTATCAAGAGAGACAGGAAAGGTTTCGAAGGTTGCGACAAAGCCCCTGCGTTCCATCCTATCCAATCCATTAGCAGTTAAATCCTATTTCTTGATGTTCCTCATCTTTGCTGTTTTAGGGATATTTATGGCCATATTTGGAGGCGGTGGTCCTGTCCAACAAAATGAATTTGACCTGAATAAGTCCTGGCTTCAGATCAGTAAACGAGATCGAGAGAAGTCCAATGATAAGGTAGACTATTGGACAAACATCGATGACATGATCTTTTTCATGAACTATCGCTACGGCAGTGAGTGGAAACCAGAAAGTAACTGGAATGAGGGAACTGGTGGAGAATGGGCTGGGACATTAGGTTTCAATCACTATTCGGATGCCTTGAATGATCTTTGGAATCATTTGAATGATGATCCTCATAATTTGAAAAAGATGGCTGATTTATATGGCTCCTCGTCAGACCTCAAGTGGGCTAAGTTGAGTGATAGCGAGTTAGAAGAGTATAAAGAGCTAGAGGAGTTGACTAAAGAGGTTGGTCGATACCCCTCTTATCAAGAATTAGCTAACCCCTTTTACCAGGAGGATGACCCTTCTTATCAAGCTCCTCTAGTTATCCTGAAGCGGTTTGGTTATACCTCTAAGAGTGAAATCTATGAGAAAACACAACTAAAAGCTTCAACAGGGCAAGCTATAAGAGCTCCTCTTGAGGGTAAAGTCAGTGTGACAGATGATACGACTGTATCAATCAAAACAGATAAAGCCATCTTTACTTATGAAGATGTAGGAAATATCCGTGTTTCTGATGGTGATCAGGTTAAAGCTGGAGACGAGGTTGGGAAGGTAACGTCAAATGGTTACCAGGTCATTCAGTATCAAAAATTGGAGGAAAAAGAGTCAAAGGATACGAAAGAAAAGTGGACATCAGTCAATCCAGGATTTTACTTTCAATCTGTCACCTACAATCAGACAACCTCAGTCATTACTACACTTGATGGTGATTTAGGACAAAAATCACGAGCGATAAGAGACTACTTGAAGCAAAAGGTACCAAGGCTAACAGATAATGGTTTGGCAGCCATGCTTGGGAACTTTGCAACTGAAAGTAATATCAATCCTAAACGTGCTGAAGGAGATTATCTTAGCCCGCCAGTAGGGGCTGATTCTTCCTCCTGGGATGATGAGTCTTGGTTGGCTATAGGAGGACCTGCCATTTATGATGGAAGATATCCAAATATTCTTCATCGAGGTTTAGGATTAGGTCAGTGGACAGATACAGCAGATGGTTCCACTAGACACACTCTATTATTGAATTACGCTAAAAGCAAGGATAAAAAGTGGTATGATCTGGAACTGCAGCTGGAGTTTATGTTGGAGGGAGATAGTCCCTATTATGTCACTGAATTGACATCAATTCTGACTAGCACAGAAGACGTAGCAACACTTACAGAGCGTTTTTTGGTCAACTGGGAAGGAAATTCTGGAGACAAGGTCCTAGAGCGCCAAAACAAGGCTAAACAAATCCATGCATTTCTTACACAACAAGTTCGAGGAGGTGGAGCGTTAGCGTCTTCCTGGAATTTCCCTGCAGAGTATCAGTCGAAAGTGGATCACCCCCCTACACAGGCTTCTATGACTACACAACAAGGAAGTGGCTACCCAGTTGGTCAATGTACTTGGTATGCCTATAACCGTTTAGTTGAACTAGGAACGATTACGGACTTATCAGGAACTTATGGTTACCTTGGCAATGGTCAGGATTGGGTAACAAACCTAGTCGCAAAAGGATGGCGATATAGTACGTCTCCAACGAAAGGAGCCGTTGTATCAGTTCTAGGTGGATTTGGTGGGACACCAGGGGGATACGGGCATGTTGCGATTGTGGAAGCTGTGAACCCAGACGGTTCATTCCTAGTTTCGGAATGTAATATCCAAGGTGTACAGGATAAGGTCCATTTTCGTGTTCTCTATCCAGCTTACTACTATACATTTGCGACACCGAATTAAAAAAGAAAGAAGGTAAATCATGAAAATGATAGATATGGAGAAATTGAAACTCCTTAAAATAGGAGGGATCCTTATAGGAGTTGTGTTAGTTCTAGGACTCGTATTCTGGATTGGAGCAGCAACCTCAGCGCAAAATAAAGCTAAACAGGAAGCTGAAACTACGCAACAAGAAACCAAAGCAGAGGGAAGCGAACTAACGCAAGAATATGTAAAGGAATTTTTGACGGCTTACTTCAATAAGCAGGATCTTGGAGAAAATAGAAATCGCTATTTGCCCTATATGACAGAAGCTGCTTACAATCAGGAAGTGAACTCTGAAGAAGAACCAACGGTACAAACCTATAAGGGCTATGTAGTGGATACACAGATGAAGTCTTCTACCATCTACATCGATCAAGAAAATAATGTTGTCCTAGCTCAAGTGAGATACACTCAGACACAGTTACAGAAGAAGTATGATTATACTAACGCCCAAACAAACGTAGGATCTTCAAGAACCATACGGATTCGCTTCAGCAAGCAAGATGGGAAATACCTGGTAAATCATATTGACCCCATTTTGATTGTGGACAGCTTGAACGCCAGCGAAAAGGCGAGTATTCCATCGTTAAACAAACCAATCACTAACCAAACACAAAGTACAGAAGGGAAAAAGGAACAATGACAAAATTAGAAACTTTGGAAAAACAAAAACAGAAAGCGGAAGACCGCTTAGCTGACTATATGACCAAGGCCAAGAGGGAAGAAGAGAAGCTGCAGCAGCTAGAAACTCAAATCATTCTGGCCAAGCATGAGGAACGATCAAACTACTTGGCCAAACATAATTTAACCTGGGCTGATATTGAAACAGCTCTTGCTGAAGGAAAATTGAAAGGAGCTGAAAAAGATGTACCGTTTAACCAATCTGACACAAAACATGACCACAACGTATAAAAATCGGGACCTTGTGTATCAAGCGCTGGAGCGAGAAAATGCTAAGGTTAAACACCAGGAGGCAGAGGCCGTTTTATTGGTAGAGGAACTGGATAAAAAGAATGTAGTGGTGTACCAAGAAGATGTCTATTTGCCGTTTGAAGGGATCGCAGATAGCCTCTTCCTGAAACCTGGTATGTTGAATAACAAGGAGGCTACAGTAAAAGAATCAAAAACCTCACTCTTTAAGCGCCAGGCTAAAACAAAACGTGGAGCACAGATTCCTGAAGGAAAAGTAGAAGTTCCTTCCTTGAAACATGAAACTCCCAAACCTCCAACCTCTTCTAAACGCTCTTTTTGGGTGTATTTAGGAAGAGTTCTGGTGTTGTTTGGTCTAGTAGGAAGTCTGACACTTGCTGGTTTATCATTTACGCTAGTTTACCATCAAGAAAAGCAACTCTCGGCCGTATC
>ERZ773013.1171-NODE-1171-length-15851-cov-5.717207_pt1 | contig 15851 bp, 10 predicted proteins | sample MGYA00511670_ERZ773013 | MGnify/ENA primary metagenome ERZ773013 (study PRJEB29015, sample SAMEA2738120) | human oral metagenome | biome: human oral; feature: human-associated habitat; material: saliva | place: China | collected 2257 ... | reverse complement strand
CGGGGCCGCGGCGGCCGAAGACGTGCACGTCGGTGACCGGGGAGGCGGCCAGGACCTCGGCGACGTTGGCGGGGATCTCGGTGACCATGAGGTCGGCGGCGTGCTTGGCCAGGATGCGCGAGATGTCCAGGGCCACATTGCCCACGCCGATGACGGCGACCTCCTTGGCGCTCAGGTCCCAGGTGCGCGGGTGGTCGGGGTGACCGTCGTACCAGGAGACGAAGTCGGCACCGCCGTAGCACTCGGGGGCGTCGACGCCGGGGATGTCCAGAGGGGCGTCGGTGTCGGCGCCGGTGGAGAAGACGATGGCGTCGTAGTGCTCGTGGAGCTCGGCCACCGAGATGTCACGGCCGACCTCAACGTTGCCGATGAGGCGGATGTCCCCGCGCTGGAGGATCTTGTAGAGGGCCACGATGATCTGCTTGATGCGCGGGTGGTCGGGGGCGACGCCGTAGCGCACCAGCCCGTAGGGCGCAGGAAGCCGCTCGAACAGGTCGATACAGACCTCCATGCCCGACTTCGAGAGGATGTCCGAGGCGTAGATGCCTGCGGGGCCTGCTCCGATGACGGCGACATTGAGAGGACGTGCGTTCACTGTTCTTCGTTCCTGTTTCAGGGGACGTGGACGTGGCACCCGCGTTCCCGCTGCCGGGAGAACCGGTTGTTCCGGTCCGGGGCGACGACGGCGGGGTACCGCGCCACAGTCTATGGAGGAAGGCAGGGGCTCCCCCAGGGTGTGGGCAACAACGCGGCTTTGAGCCGCGTCACGTCGGGGAGGGGTGGGAGCGAGAGGCGGGTTTAGAAGAGCAGGGTGAGCCGTCCGAACCGAACGTCCTGAACCGGATCGCCCGTGCCGAGCGCCTCGAACCTGCATCCTTGAACTGGCCTACCCGCACCTGCTCACCCGCACCCGACCCTTCCGAACCTGTATCCGCGCACCCGGCCCTCCTGTACCCATGTCCCCGCACCTGGCCTTTCCGAACCTGTGTCCCTGAGCTGGCTCACCCGGGCCGGTTAGCCGGCTCGGCTGGGCGGATTTGGGGTGCGGGTGTGAGGCCTGGTTGCGAGTGTCGCCAGGTTTCTGTGCACCTTCGGTCAGGAAGGTCGGCGCCGTCGGGTTTTCGTTGCTGTGCCGGTGATTCTGGGTGGCTGCCTCAGCGTGCGGGGAGCGGGGAGTCGGGCTATACTGTACATATGTTCGAAGGTGGTGTGCTTCCTCGCGTCCCGGCCGGTGGTGCGGCCGGGACGCTGCGTACGCCTGGCGGGAACGCGTCGGCGGAGGCCGTGACCTGCCCTGAGAGCGTGGCGGGTCTGCTGGGGTCCTTGGCCGCTGGTGGCGAGCTGGCCGGTGTGGTGGAGGGGCTGCTGGCCCGCCTGCTGGTCACCGCCCAGAACCACCACGACGACGAGCTTGATGCCTGCACCGTTGACGGCGGTGGTGAGGGCTCCGTCGCTGACGGCGGTGGCGGTGTTGATGGTGAGGGCTTGTTCGCTGGTGAGTCGGGTGCTGACGCGACGTTGGTGGCTGCCGCTGAGGGACACAGGGTCGTGTCTCTGGAGGAGGCTGGTGCTACTGGGTTGCTTGGTCTGGGGGCGCGGGGTCTGGGGGAGCTGGCGGCGGCCTGTCACCGGCTGGTGGCGTGGGCGTCTTGGGGTGAGGCCCTGGCGGCGGCGTGCCTGACCGGGTGCGCCGAGCTGTCGACGCATCCGGGTCAGTGGGGCCCAGACGGTGCGGTCTCACCGGTGGTGGGGTTCGAGGAGCGGCGGTTCAACACCACCTGCCTGCTATCGGCCCGCCTGGGCGTCTCGCGGAGTCGGGTCGGTCAGATCATCGATCACGGCAGCGCGCTGATGGACGTCGGTTTCGAGCCCACCGAGGCCATGGAGCGGTGCGGGGTACTGGACTCGGCCAAGGCGTCCTTGGTGACTCGCCGCCTGGAGGGCGTGCCGGCTCCGGTGGCGCTGGCCGTTCAGGAGCGGGTCCTGCCTCAGGCGCCCAGGCGCAGCGTGTCCCAGGTAGGACACGACATCGAGCGGGCCCTAATGGAGGTCGACCCCGCCGGGCATGCTGAGCGGGTGCGGATCAATGTCTCCCGGCGGTGCGTGACGCGTCCCAGGCCCGCCGGCGAGGGCATGTCCCAGGTCCGCCTACTACTACCGACCATGGACGCGCTGCTGCTGGACGCCACCCTGGACGCGATCGCCGCCAGCGCCAGGGCCTGCGGTGAGCAACGCACACCAGCCCAGCTACGCGCCGACGCCATCACCGCCATGACCCTGTCCACACTACGCACCAGCCAGCAGACCGCCTACCACAGACCCACACAAGCCCCCGACGACGACACCAGTGGTGGCACTGGCGGTGGTGGCGGTCTCGGCAGCAGCACTGGAGACTTTGGCGGTGTGAGTGAGCTGGGTTCAGTGCCTGCCTCGTTCTCTCCTCCCAGGCGTCCTGCCTCCCTGGGTCGTCTGCTACCTGACGGGGTGCCTTTGGAAGGGCTTCTGGGGGCCTTGAGCTCCCTGGTGGGATCCGCCAGCCCGTGTTGGACCCCCTCAGGCACCGGACACCTCCCCCTCCCAGAGGGCATCCACATCGATGTCCAGGTCACCGTCCCCCTGACCAGCCTGACCGACCCAGGTGGCCTGGCCCAGCCAGAAGACGCCACCGGCAGAGGTGACCCCAGGGGCAGTGAGTGCTCCGAGGCGCCCCGCCACCCGAAGTCCGGCAGAGCCTCCCCAGACCAGAACCCCACCGTCACGACCGATCCTCTCAACGGTGCAGCACCCCGGGACAGCAGGAGAAGTCTGCCCACCACCAGCAGCAGGAGCCTGCCCACCGCTGACGGGAGGAGTCTGCCCGGTTCCAGCGGGAGGAGTCTGCCCGAACCCACCCCGGCCACTCCCGCCTTCCAGCCCGCCGCCTCGCGCTCTGCTGCTCACGACTCCTCGCCCGCCGCGTCGTGCTCTGCTGCTCCCAACGCCCAGCCCGCCGTTCAGCCTGCTGTCTCGTTGTCCGCCGCGGCTACCGGGGTTGCTCAGGTGCGGGTTGGGGTGCGCAGTGTGGCGGTGCCGGCCCTGACTGCCTGGGCCCTGGCCGCGGGTGGGACCTGGAGGCGCCTGGTCACCGACCCAGCAAGCGGAGTCGTGATCGACGTGGGACGCACCAGGTACCGTCCCCCGGCCGGTCTGGCCGACCTGGTGCGCGCCCGCGACCGGGCCTGTGTCTTCCCCACCTGCCAGACCCCCGCCGAGCGGTGCGACATCGACCACCTCACCGCCTGGAGCCAGGGCGGGACCACCAGCCTGGACAACCTCGTCACCCTGTGCGAGGCCCACCACCGCCTCAAGCACACCCCCGGATGGGCCCTCACCCGAGACCAGGCCAGCGGGATCCTGTCCTGGCACACCCCCGACAAGACTGTCTACCAGCGCCACCCCAACGGCACCATCACCCGCCTACCCAAGAGGATCGGGCCCCACCAGCACCACGTCCCCGGCGCCGTCGTACCAGCCGACCTGAGCAAGCAGATCAGCCCCGACATCCTCGACCGCCTTAACCGTGCCCTTGACAGAGCACCCGGCAACCACACCGGTCCCGGCACCGGCAGGCCCCGCCTCACAACCCGCGGCCCCCAACCCGGCCAGAGAGCCGGAGCCTACGAACCCACCCCCTACCCCAAAGCCGCCCACACCCTCCAACTCGCACCCCTCATCGACCAAGCCCCACCCTTCTAAGTGACCGGGCCACTACGCGTTGACGACCGGGATGTCGGTGAGACGGGCAGCAACACGTTCCCAGACTCCCCCGCCCGCGGGCAAATCCAATGTGACAGAGTCCTCCCCCGTATCTGGCCACACAACCGGAAAACGTGTCGCCTCACCGGGCTGGATCTCAAACACGAAATCATTGGAAAGCATCACCCAACTCCCATCAGAATACGAATAATCGACCCCCAGATATCGCTGACCAGCACTAAGAAGCGTGAGGTTATAGACACCCATCATCCAACCAGCCCAAGAATGAGGCCCCTTAATGTCCGGCGGCATCAGGAACTCCCAGTTGTTGACGTAAACCTTCTCCGATGCAGTCAGCATGAGAGTTCCCGTGAGGTACTCTCCTACGCGGGTGACGCCATCGATCGACATGTGGACGGTCTTATTATTGATGGTCACATCCACTCCTTGCGCACCTTTACCTACTGGTCCGGCAGGTGTGGGAATCACTCCCGACGACGCAGAAGCCGTTGCACGGGGAGCGGCTGCAGCCTCTGATGGTTTCGACGGCGTCAGCGTGATCTCCACGCGGCGGTTGGCCTGCCTGTGCTCATCGGAGTCGTTTGTTACCCGCGGCGAGGACTCCCCCTTGCCCGAGACCGACTCCTTCCATGTGGACAGGTCCGCCAGCTTCTTGAGCCGGTCCGACACCGCCTTGGCGCGCCGCTCCGACAGATCCTGGTTGTGCGCATCATCAGCCACGTCGTCGGTGTGACCCGTGATCGTGAGCTCCCCACCCGAGGGGTACTTCTTGATCTGCTCCACCACATTGGCCAGCACGGCATCAGCCTGGGCCGAGAGCTGATCGGAGTCAGTCTCGAAGGTGACATCCCCATCCACCGTCACCGTTGTCGACTTCTCATTCTTCTTCGTGTCAGACGAACCGTCAGCAGAAAGAACAATGCTATTCATTGCAAAGGGGCCGGGATCCGCCTCATCGAGCTCCGCCTTGGCGAGGACATCATCAACCGAGTAGTCGACAGCACTAGCTTCCACAACCGGAATCCCGATCGCCACTGTCATCTGCGGCATGAACAGCTCAACTGTCTTCACACCGTCTCCGGGCGCCATGAAGACCGGAAACAGTTCCACAGGCTTGTCCTTCGTCAGGGAGTCGGTGAGCCCGTCACTCCTTGTACTCAGCTCCGGGAACACCAGCCCCTTCTCCATCGACAGCATTTTCAGGCCTCGCATCGAAGACCAGTTACTTTTGGTCTCGAATGTCTGACTGACAGTCAGATCCTTCGGAACACTCTTGGCCTTTGAACTCACCACGATGCCCAGACGCACGATTGCGTACTTGTCCTTGACGACGGCCGGCCCCACCTCAACCGAAAGCGGCACACCCTTCCATCCCGCATCCAGCATGATCCCGCCGTGGGGGCCAGTTGCAGTGGCAAGAGCAGCGCGTGGGGACGCAGTCCCCGAGCCCTTCCCCGAGGAGGCGGAGCCGCCCTTCTTCAGCATCCCGCACCCCGATAGGACAGCCTCCGCACCAGCGAGGGCGGGCAGGGTCAGGACACCACGTCGGGTCAGTCGGGCGCAGGCGTCAGGAGACATCGGCGTGGAGGACGGCATGTCGGGAACCTTTCAACGCATTGGGAACACGTACTTGGCACCCTATTCGCCGCAATCCACTACCCACGATGGGGAACTACCCATCACTCCCCATTTGCTCCCCATGAACCCATGGGGAGTCATGGATAGTTGCGGAGCCTCATCAGTTCTCAGGCCTGCAGGTCAGGCGGCCCGGTCCACGAGGATGCGGGCGAAGTCCTCCATGGCCGCACGCACCTGCCTCACTCGCTCACCGGCGTCAGCCTCAGCCGCCATGGCGGCCTCGCCCTCAATGCCAGCCTGGGCCAGGCGCTGCCGGGTACCGTCAAGGACGGCCTCCTCCAGTCCCTCCAGGCCCTCCACTGCCTGAGCAGCCCAGTCCATGGCCATCTCGCGGGTACGGGCCAGGACGGGGTGCTCGCGCAGGCGAGCGACGACGTCGGACAGGAAGGCGTCATCGGACAGGTCGCCGCTGGACAGGCGCGAGAGGATGGCCTGGCCGGCGGCGTCGAGCTCGCCGGCCGCCAGGGCCTTGCGCAGAAGGAGGACCGGCATGGTGTCCACGCCCTCGCGCAGGTCGGTGCCGGGGGTCTTACCGGTGGTGGCCGAGTCGCTCATGAGGTCGATGACGTCGTCGGCCAGCTGGAAGGCCACGCCGATCCGCTCGCCGAACTCCTCCACGATCTGCTCGGTGTGCGTCCCGGCACCAGTGAGCATCGCCCCGTAGCGCGCGGACACTGCGATGAGGGAGCCGGTCTTGTCCGCCAGGACCTGGATGTAGTGGTCCACCGGATCGGTACCTGCCGGGCGTGGCAGGGTCTCGTGAAGCTGGCCCATGCACAGGCGCTCGAAGGTCTTGGCGTGGGCCATGACGGCCTCCGGGCCGAGGGCCGCCATCAGCTGGGAGGCCCGGGCCACGAGGACGTCGCCGGTGAGGATGGCGGCGGAGTTGCCCCACACGGTCTGGGCACTCGGAGCGCCGCGGCGCAGCGGGGCCTCGTCCATGACGTCGTCGTGATAGAGGGTGGCGATGTGGGTCAGCTCCACGGCCACCCCGGCGTCGCGGATCTCCTCACCGGTGGCCAGGGCCGGGTCGCCGAGCTGGGCGGTCAGCAGGGCCAGGACCGGGCGCAGGCGCTTGCCCCCGGCCTCGGCCAGGTGCGAGGTCGGCGGGTTGATGGTCTCGTCGGCGCTGGTGACCACCTCCATGAGGCGGTCCTCAATGGCCTGGAGGGCGGGGATGATGCGCGACTCCAGCTCGGGGGCGCTCAGCGGCAGTGATCCGATCACGGAAGGAGCATAGCCGTCTGGTCGAACAGGTCGAAGGCGGTCTGCGGCAAAATGCCCAACCCGATTGTGGCCATCACCGCAACGCTGACCGCCAGGATGATCGGGCCGCGGCTGCCCACGACCACGGAGCGCTCGCCGTCGGGCTCATGGAAGAACATGAACACGATGAGCCTCATGTAGAAGAAGGCGGTCACGGCCGAGCAGACGACGGCGAGGATGACGAAGGGCGTCCCGTTGCCGCTCAGGCCGGTGGCGAAGAGCCGGAACTTGGCCATGAAGCCGGCCGTCAGGGGCACTCCGGCGAAGGACAGCAGGAAGACGGTCATGGCACCGGCCGCCCAGGGGCTGCGGCGTCCCAGGCCCTTGAAGGCATCCAGGTCGCCGTCCTCACCGCCCACCGAGCCGTCGCGGTGGGAGCGCACCAGGGTGATGATGCCGAAGGCTCCCACGGTGGCGATCCCGTAGGTCAGGGCGTAGAAGCTGAGCGCGGAGATCGCCGCCTTGGAGTAGGCCCCGATCCCGATGAGCATGAAGCCGGCGTGGGCGATGGCCGAGTAGGCGAGCATGCGCTTGACGTCGCGCTGAACCACCCCGACGACGGTGCCCAGGAGCATGGTCAGTGCCGCCACGGCCCACAGGGCGGGGGCCAGGTCCCAGCCCATGGCGCCGGCGATCAGGTAGTAGAAGCGCACCAGGGCCAGGAAGGCGGCGGCCTTGACCCCGGCGGCCATGAACCCGGTGACCGGGGTGGGGGCGCCCTGGTAGACGTCCGGGCTCCAGGCGTGGAAGGGCACGGCCGCCACCTTGAACAGCAGGCCGACGATCACCAGCATGAGGCCGGCCAGGATGAGCCAGTCCTGCCCCGCCGCGCTGCTCACGGCCTCGCCCAGGGTCTTGTAGTCGACGGCGCCGGCCACCCCGTAGAGCAGGGCCGAGCCCATGAGGAGGAAGGCGGAGGCGAAGGCCCCCAGCACGAAGTACTTCAGCGCCGCCTCCTGGCTGAGGAGCCGGCGGTGGCGGGCGGTGGCCGCCAGGATGTAGAGCGGCAGGGAGATCATCTCCAGGATGACGAACAGCGTGATGAGGTCACTGCTGGCCCCGAAGAGCATCATGCCGCCCAGTGAGAACAGGGTCAGGGGGAAGATCTCGGTCGTGGTCCAGCCGGCCAGGATGGACTCGCTCTCCTCCGCGCTGCCGGGCCGGTCGGCGGCCTGGGCCGCGAAGGCCCCGTCGCCGACCGAGGTGCGGTCGGCCATCACCAGGACGGCCAGCAGCCCGATGACCAGGAGGATTCCCTGGGCGGCGATGGAGAAGGGGTCCTCGGTCAGGCCCGCGGACATGCGGGCGCCCGGCAGGAAGCCCTTGGGGAGCTGGAACTGGGGCACGGCCGCGGCGGCGGCCCCGGCGGCCTTGACCTCGCCCCAGCGCAGGAACAGGGAGACCCCGGAGGCCAGGATGGCCAGGAAGCTCAGCGTGGACTGGATGGCCAGACGGGCGGGACGGGCGATGAAGGCCTCCACGAGGACACCCAGGACACCGGCGCCCAGGATGATGAGGACCGGCGTCAGGGCGTCCCAGTTGACGATCGGGGCAGTGGCTGAGGGGCTCACTTGGTGTTCCCTTCCGTAGCGGTGGAGGCGGCCGGAGCGTCAGTCCCGCCGGCATCGGGGCTGTCACCGGCGCCGCGGGCTGAGGCCTCAGCCTGCGAGGAGCTGGTGACCGTGAGCGCGACCTGCCGGGCGACGTCGTCGAAGGCGGACGTCAAGACGCCCGGGGCCAGTCCGAGCGCGAGCATCGCGGCGATGATGGGGACGACGACGAGGCGCTCGCGCCCGTCGAGGTCGGGGCTGCCCACGCGCTCGGGGGCGGGCGCCCCGGTGAAGACCCGCTGGTAGGGCAGCAGCATGTAGACGGCGGCGATGACGACGCCGACGACGGCCGCACCGCCCAGGGCCAGCGAGACCGAGAAGGTGCCGGTGAGCACCATCCACTCGGGCACGAAGCCGCTCAGGCCCGGCAGGGCGATGGAGGCCAGGCCGCACACGAGGAAGGTGCCGGCCACCAGCGGCATGACCCGGGCGATGCCGCCGAGCTCGCTGATGGCGACCGTCCCGGTGCGCCGGGCCATGAAGCCGGTGACCAGGTAGAGGCCGGCGATGGACAGCCCGTGGGCCACCATGTAGACCATGGCGCCGTTGGCGGCCACCTGGTTGCCGATGAAGATCCCCAGGACCATGAAGCCGAAGTGGCTCACGGAGGTGTAGGAGATGAGGCGGTAGAGGTTGTCCTGGGCGATGGCGGCCAGGCCCCCGTAGATGATGGAGACGACCGCCAGGACCAGGATCACCGGGGCGGCCCAGCGGGAGGCCTCCGGGAAGATCGGCAGGACCAGGGTAATCATCCCGAAGGTGCCGATCTTGTCCAGGATGCCGATGAGCAGCACCGAGGTGCCCGGGGTGGCCTGCTCGGCGGTGTCGGGCAGCCAGGTGTGGACCGGGACCAGCGGCGCCTTGATGGCGAAGGCGATGAAGAAGGTCAGGAAGATCCAGTGACCGGCGGAGGTGGACACGTGCAGGTTGGCCGCCACCGAGTCGATGAGGAAGCTGGGGACGCCGTTCTTGGCGGAGTGCAGGTGGACGGCGATGACGCCGATGAGCATGATGAGCCCGCCGGCCAGGGAGTACAGGAGGAACTTCAGGGCGGCGCGCTGGCGATTCTGCCCGCCGAAGCAGCCGATGAGGAAGTACACCGGGATGAGCATCGCCTCGAAGCACAGGTAGAACAGGAGCAGGTCCCGGGCCGAGAAGATGACGACGACGAAGAACTCCAGCGTCAGGACGAGCCCGGTGAACAGGCCCTGCCGGTCGGCGGGGACCTCACCCCAGGAGGCGAGCAGCACCAGGGGCGTGACGAAGGCGCCCAGCAGCACCATGGACAGGCCCAGGCCGTTGACGCCCAGGGCCCAGGAGGCGCCGATGGCGGGGATCCAGGAGTGGGTGTCGGTCAGCTGGACGGTGCTGGCTTGAGCCAGGTCGAAGGCGCTCAGCGCCCACAGGCCCAGGGCGAGGACCGCCAGGGAGAACACGAGGCCCACGGCGCGGGCGTGGAGCCGGCGCAGCGGCGGGACCAGCCACAGCAGGAGCGCCCCGGCCAGCGGCGTGACCGCCATGACGGTCAGGACGGGCAGCGATGCGGGAAGAGTCGGCATGTGTCGTGTCCTCTCAGAACCTGGCGGCCAGGACGGCGATGAGTACGAGGACCGTTCCGGCCAGCATGTAGCCGGCGTAGGAGCGCACGTACCCGGACTCGGTGCGGCGGGTCAGGCGGCCCAGGGCGCCGGTGCCCGCGGCGGCACCCTCGATGGCGCCGTCGACGACGTAGCGCTCGACGGCGTCGGTGGCCAGGACCAGTCCCTGGCCGGTGCGCATGGCCAGGGCCTCGTTGATGGCGTCCTGGTACATGTCCTTGCGGGCGGCCTCCACCAGGGGGTTGGCCGGCTGCAGGACGACGGGCACCGGGCGGCGCACGTACATCCACCAGGCCACGAGGACCCCGACGACGACCAGGGCGAGGGTGGCGCCCATGATGACGGTGGCCGGCAGGACCGGCTCGCCGTGCTCGGCGTGACCGGTGACCGGCTCCAGCCAGGTGACGAACATGTTGTTGTAGGTCAGCAGCCCGCCCAGGCCCGCGGAGAACACGGACAGGACGATCAGGGGCAGCGTCATGAGCCAGCCGGACTCGTGGGGGTGGACCTCGCCCTCCAGGTCGTCCTTGGTGGTCCAGCGCTGCTTGCCGTGGAAGATCATGAAGAACAGGCGGGACATGTAGAAGGCGGTCAGGCCCGCACCCAGCAGGGCGATGGTTCCCAGGATCCAGGGCTTGGCGCCCTCGCCGACGAAGGCGGCCTCAATGAGGCGGTCCTTGGACCAGAACCCGGAGAAGGGCGGCACCCCCAGGATGGCGAGCCAGCCGATGCCCATGGTGGCCCAGGTGATCGCCATGGCGCCACGCAGGCCACCGAAGCGGCGCATGTTGACCTGGTCGCCCATGGCGTGCATGACCGAGCCGGCCCCCAGGAAGAGCTGGGCCTTGAAGAAGCCGTGGGTGAGCAGGTGGAAGATGGCGAAAGCGTAGCCGACCGGGCCGAGCCCGGCGCCCAGCATCATGTAGCCGATCTGGCTCATGGTGGAGGCGGCCAGGACCTTCTTCATGTCGTCCTTGGCGCTTCCGATGACAGCCCCCAGCAGCAGGGTGATGGCGCCGATGACGGCCACGGCCGTCTGGGCGCTCGGGGCGCCCTCGAAGACGGCGGCGGAGCGGACCATGAGGTAGACGCCCGCGGTGACCATGGTGGCGGCGTGGATGAGGGCCGAGACCGGCGTGGGGCCGGCCATGGCGTCACCCAGCCAGGCCTGGAGAGGGAACTGGGCGGACTTACCGCAGGCCGCCAGGAGCAGGAAGAAGCCGATGGCAGTGAGCCAGCCGGTGCTCACCGAGCCGTCGAGGGAGGCGGCGGAGACGGCGTCGAAGGAGACCGAGCCGACTTGGCCGACCATCGTCATCATGGCCAGCAGGAGGCCGACGTCGCCCACGCGGTTCATGATGAAGGCCTTCTTGGCGGCGGCGGCGTTCTCGCGGCTGGTGGCCTGCTCGCCCTGGGGGGCGTCGGCGTCGGCGGTGTTCCAGAAGCCGATGAGCAGGTAGGAGGCCAGGCCCACGCCCTCCCAGCCGACGAAGAGCACGATGTAGGAGTCGCCCAGGACCAGGGTGAGCATCGCGGCGATGAAGAGGTTGAGGTAGGCGAAGAAGCGGCGCCGGTCGCGGTCGTGGGCCATGTAGGCCACCGAGTACAGGTGGATGAGGAAGCCGACGCAGGTGACCAGGGTGACGAAGGTCAGCGACAGCGGGTCCAGGCGCAGGCCGACGTCGATACTCAGGTTCCCGGCGGAGAACCAGTGGTAGAGGGGCAGGCCGATGACGCGTTCCTCAGCGGGCAGGCCCAGGACCTGCACGAGGATGCCCACGCCCAGGCAGGCGGCGGCGAAGGAGGCGGCCAGGCCCAGCCAGTGGCCCCAGGCGTTGGAGCGGCGGCCGGCCAGCAGCAGGAAGGCGGCGGAGACCGCGGGGACGGCGATGAGCAGCCAGGCCCAGGAGGCCAGGCCGGTGGCCTCGGTCAGGGGCGTCACGACGGCGGTGACAGGAGCGGGAAGCATGTCGGTGGTCTCTCCCCTCAGTTCTTGAGCAGGTTCTCGTCGTCGACCGACGTGGACCTGCGGGTGCGGAAGATGGATACGACGATGCTCAGACCCACCACGACCTCGGCGGCGGCCACCACCATGACGAAGAAGGCGAAGACCTGGCCGGTGAGGTTGCCGTGGATCCGGGAGAAGGTCACCAGGACGAGGTTGACGGAGTTGAGCATGAGCTCAACGCCCATGAGCTCGATGATGGCGTTGCGGCGCAGCAGCACCGTGAGCGCCCCCAGGGTGAACAGCACCCCGGCCAGGATGAGGTAGACGGTGATGGGGAGACTCACTTCTCCTCCTTCTGCTCCGGGGTGGCCGAGTCGGCTGCCCCGTCATCGCTGAGGACGGGCTGCTTGACGGCGGGGGCGGCGGCGCCCGGCATGGAGGGCATCCCGGAGCGGCGGGCGTCCCGAGGGCCGTCGGCCTGACCATTCTCACTGGCCCCGGCCAGGCGGGAGACGATCGTGCCCGAGCGCTGGGCCAGTCCCATCTCCGGGGAGACGTCGGACAGCTCCAGGCCCTGGCCTCGGGCCCGCAGGACCCGGGGCACGGACTCCTCGACGGCCTCGCCCTGGGCGTCCAGGGCCGGGGCGGCGGCGGAGTTGGTGGAGGCGTAGACGCCGGGCATCGGCTTCTGTCCGGGGTGAACACCCTTGGAGGCGTAGTCCCGCATCTTGTTCGCGGCGATGCGGCGCTGGCTGAGCCGGGCCCGGATCCGCTGACGGTGGGTGAGGGTCAGGGCGCCGACGGCGGCGACGATGAGCAGGATGGCGGTCAGCTCCATGGTGACGACGTGGTCGTGGTAGAGCGTGACGGCCAGCAGGTCGGGGGCGGCCTTGGCACCGTCCTTGAGGCCGGCCGGCGTCGGTAGGGTGGAGCGCCACACGACGGCGGTCAGGGCACCGGCCAGCCCCAGTCCCAGGAGGATGAGGACCGGGCGCCTCATGACGGTACCGGCGGCACCCACCGGCTCGTCACCGCCGACACCCACGAGCATGATGACGAACAGGACGAGGGTCATGACGGCGCCGGTGTAGACCACGACCTGGGTGATGCCCATGAAGGGCGACTCGTTGACGATGTAGAGGACGGCCAGCGAGATCATGATGCCGATCATGTTGATGGCGGCGTTCACGGCGCGCTTGGCGGTCAGGACGCCGATGCCGCAGGCCACGGTCACCAGGGCGACGACGCCGAAGACGATGGCCTCGCCCAGCCCCAGGTGACCGTCCTGAGTCAGGGCGGTCGGGGCGACGGCGGGGGCTCCGGTCATCAGCAGGGTGCTCATCGCAGGGCTCCCTTCACGGTGTGGCGGCTGCCCCGGCCGGAGGCGGTGGGGGCGGCCTTGGCGCGGGCGGACTCCAGGCTGGGGTCCTCGGGTCGGTGGCTCCGCACCCAGTCGATCTGGGCCTGGGTGGAGCCGACGACCTTCCCGCGGTAGTAGTCGCCGTCCTCGGTGCCCTCGACCATGGGGTGGGGCGCGGACACGGCACCCTCGGGCACGGGGGCCAGCAGGTCCTCCTTCTCGTAGATGAGGCCCTCGCGGCCGGGGCCGACGAGCTCATCGAAGTCGGTGGACATGGTCAGGGCCCGGGTGGGGCAGGCCTCGATGCACATGCCGCAGAAGATGCAGCGCAGGTAGTTGATCTGGTAGACGCGCCCGTAGCGCTCGCCGGGCGAGTACTGGGCGCCGGGCTCGTTGGAGGCGGCCTCGACGTAGATCGCGTCGGCGGGGCAGGCCCAGGCGCACAGCTCGCAGCCGATGCACTTCTCCAGGCCGTCGTCGTAGCGGTTGAGCTGGTGGCGCCCGTGGTAGCGGGGCATCACCTGCGGCGGCTCGAAGGGGTACTGCTCGGTGACCACGGGGCGGAACATCGAGGAGATGGTGACCCCGTAGCCGGCCACGGGCGCGAAGGCCCGGGCCAGGGCGGAGGGAGCGTCACGCAGCCACTTGTCGTGCTGCGAGCCCCGGGAACGGTGGGGGCGATCAGTCATCTTTTCCCTCCTGGGGTGCCTCAGCGGCCGTGTCTGTGTCCTTGCCGCCGGCCGGGTCGGCCTTGAGGTCAAGGGTGAAGGTGGGCAGGGCGGTGGCCGCGTCCGCACCGGGCCGGGTCGGGCCGGAGACCTCGTCGGGACCGGCCGAGTCCGGTGAGCCGGCAGAGGCCGCGGAGTCGGCGGAACCGGTCTCATCGTCCTCGGAGTCGACGTCGTCCAGAAGACCGACGGCGGTCGCCGGACCGTCCTCGAAGCCGTCGGTCCCTGAGACCGGGGAGGCACGGCGAGCGCGTGGCGAGGGCGGCAGGGACTGGCCCGGCAGCGGCGGGACGGGGAAGCCCTCGAGGAAGGCCACGTGGTCGTCGTCGGCGCTCATGACCTCGACGTCGTCGGCCTCCTCGTCATACTCGTCATCGTCGTAGTCCTCGTAGAGCTCCTCCTCGTCCTCCTTGTCGGGGATGAGGAAGAGGATGAACATGATGACGCAGAACACGACGGCCATCGGCAGCAGCAGGGCCTGCACGGAGGCGCCCGAGAAGGTGCGGAAGGCGCGCACCACGGCCACCAGCACGAACCAGACCAGGGAGATCGGGATGAGGACCTTCCAGCCCAGCTTCATGAAGTGGTCGTAGCGGATGCGCACGAGGGTTCCGCGGGTCCAGATCATGAAGAACATGACGGCCCAGACCTTGGCGACGAACCACAGCATCGGCCACCAGCCGGAGTTGGCGCCCTCCCAGAACAGGCTGAGGATCGCCGAGCGCCAGCCGCCCAGGAACAGGGTGACGCACACGGCCGAGACGTTGAACATGTTGATGTACTCGGCCAGGAAGTACCAGGCGAACTTCATCGAGGAGTACTCGACCATGTGGCCGGCGACGAGCTCGCCCTCGGCCTCGGGCAGGTCGAAGGGGAGGCGGTTGACCTCACCGACCATGGAGATGACGTAGATGATGAAGCTGGGCAGCATCGCCACGGCCCACCAGATGCGCTGCTGGGCGGTCACGATCCCGGAGGTGGACATGGTCCCCGAGGCCAGGAAGACCGTGAGGATGGACAGGCTCATGCTCAGCTCGTAGGAGATGACCTGAGCGGCGCTGCGCACGGCGCCGAAGAGCGGGTAGGTGGAGTGCGTGGACCAGCCGCCCAGGATGATCCCGTAGACGCCGAAGGCGGTGATGGCCAGGATGTAGAGGACCGCCACCGGGAAGTCGGTCAGCTGCAGGGGCGTGGAGTGGCCGAAGATGCTCACCTGCGGCCCGAAGGGGATGACCGCGTAGACCATGAAGGCGCTGAAGGCGGCGATGAGCGGCGCCAGGAGGTAGATGACCTTCTCGGCCCCCTTGAGCCAGAAGTCCTCCTTCATGATGAGCTTGCCGGCGTCGGCGACCGCCTGGAGCAGGCCGAGGGGGCCGTTGACGTTGGGGCCCAGGCGGGTCTGCATGCGGGCCAGGCCGCGCCGCTCCACCCACAGCGCCATCATGACGCTGACGATGAGGAAGGCGACGATGAAGCCGGCCTTGATGAGGGTCAGCCACCAGGTCTCGGCGGAGAAGTCGGCGGTCACGCCCCCGTTGGGCAGGGCGTCGTCGGCAGCGGCCTGAGCCGCGTAGATCGGGTTCACCTCAGTACCTCCGCTGCATGGGTCACGGTGACCTGGGAGCCGTGCCCGGCGCCCAGGGTCTGGTGGACGGTGGAGCCGGCCGAGCACTCGGGCAGCCACACGGTGCCGTCGCTGACGCCGCCGACGACGGCCGGCAGGGTGATCGAACCGGTGGCGGTCGACACAGTCACCTCCTCACCTCCGGCGAGCGACAGGCGCCGCGCGAGGTCGACGCCCACCTTGGCGACGGGACGCAGGGCCGTGGCGGCCAGGAAGGGCTCGCCGTCCTGGAGGCGTCCGGCGTCGAGCATGGGCTTGTGGGTGGTCAGGAGCGCCTCCACACCGCCGCCGACGAACACCTCGGCACCGGTCACCGGGGCGCG
>ERZ773013.1170-NODE-1170-length-15872-cov-4.691155_pt1 | contig 15872 bp, 7 predicted proteins | sample MGYA00511670_ERZ773013 | MGnify/ENA primary metagenome ERZ773013 (study PRJEB29015, sample SAMEA2738120) | human oral metagenome | biome: human oral; feature: human-associated habitat; material: saliva | place: China | collected 2257 ... | reverse complement strand
TGCGCGGGCCACACCCATCAAAACTGTCGACGTGGGTTTTATCGATCGAGTCCCACCCGGCCGACCGCCTTCCACAGGCTTCCAATCACAGCCGCCCCGGCGATCGCCTTAATGATTCCGCCCACGATAAAGGGCGTGAATCCTGCATTCATGGTCTGCACGAAAGACATGCTGACACCACCCATGCGGACAATAAGCCACATGTAGGGGATGCCGACCAGGAAGGGAACCAGGGTTGCACCACCAAAGGCCGCAAGAGACAGCCAGAGGTGACGATCCCATGCGCGCTCAGAGAGCTTTCCGATCAACCACGCGGCCGGAATGAAACCAATGATGAAACCAAAAGACGGCTTTGCAAGTGCAGCAAGACCGCCACTTGCGGAGGAGAACCATGGCACTCCAGCAAGGCCAAGCATCAGATAAGACGTCAGCGAGAGGGCCCCGCGACGTGCGCCCAGAACAGCGCCGACCAGCAGAACACCAAGAGTTTGACCGGTGATGGGAACAGGCCACATGGGAATGGCGACCTGTGCCAAGACGCCTACGAGTCCCGCGCCCGCGAGAACGGCAAGAGCATCTCGACGCAGCGATGCGCTACCGAAATGGTCAGCGAGTACCGGTGAGAAAGTCGATGAAGCCAGTGGTGTCGTCATGAGAAATCCTTTGAAGAGTCTGATTCGGATGGGTACGCATGAATCCATGCGATCGCGTAGTTACCGTCGTGGGATAAAGAAACAAGCCATGTGAGGGAAGCTGAAATCTCGCGTTCTGTTTGTTTAAGTGCGGCGGCAATTGCTCCGTGGAAGCGCAGGGAAGGGCGCCCCCAGCGGTCATTCACCACTTCGATTTCGGCCCAATTAACCTGGTCGCGCTCAAGCGGATCCTCGCGACCGTAGTACAGGGAGGACCAAGCCTTGATGAAGGCCTCCTTCGCCGCCCAGCGAGCTGCAAGGGACTGAATCGAACGCATTGACATAGAACGCATCGACAGTCCTGAACTCGCGCCGGAAGTTGGAAGGCCCTCAGAAGCTTCGCTGGCGGGTGCCCCCTGCTCGGGAGTGAAACGCGCTGCTGCATTCCACTCCCGAGCAGTGAAGACTCGATGAAATACCGAGCCTTCCTGGCCGAGCTGCTCCCCGAAAGAAGCAACATCGACCAGGTCGACACCGATAGCTGCCGGATTCATGCCGGTTCTCAGTTCTGAGCTTCCTGCGAATCCGAAGCCGCCGATGCGTAGGTGCCATCTGCACCCAAGCGAGCGGAAGGATCCAGAAGCAGGGCAACCTCGGCCTCGTGGGTGTCGGTTGCCGGAAGGCGACGTCCCTCAATGGGAACGAAGAGCTCCGCGTGTCCGATCATTCCCTGCTCCAGGTGACGACGTCCCTCTTCCAAGCGCTTCTGGGCGCGTTCACGCCACTGAGCCAGAGCGGCCTCGCCGCGCTCGGCACGCAGCGCAGCCTCAAAGGCGGCGGGGTGAACAAGGACGACCATCGCGGCGATGTGGCCAAAGCCCAGCGAGGTCAGGACACCGGCGCGGACTGGGGAAGCAGACATGTCCAGCGGCTGGCGCAGCCACAGGAGCGGCATCCACTGAGCCATTTCCGGATCCAAGCAATCCAGCGCGCGGTTTGAGGGCAGTTCCTGGCGACGGAAGATATCGATCAAACCTGCCGCCTGGAAGAGCGCAGCGCCACCCTTTGCGTGACCGGTCAGGGTCTTCTGCGACACGACATACAGCGGGTTGCCCGCTGAACGTCCAAGTGCAGCCGAAAGACGCGAGTGAAGCTCGGCCTCGTTCGGGTCATTCGCACGAGTTGAGGTGTCGTGCTTGGAGACAACCGCGATATCGTCCGCGCTCAGACCGAGGTCCTCGAGGGCGCGAGCCAGCTGGGAATTGCGACCACCGCGTGCAGCCGCCAAGGCGCCGAGGCCGGGGGCAGGGATCGAGGTGTGTGCACCGTCTGCGAAGGAACGCGCGTAGGCGACAACCGCTTGGACCGGCAGACCCAGATCCGCTGCGATATCGCCGCGGGTGACCAGCAGAGTGCCACCTCCGGCTGCTTCGAGGAAGCCCGCTCGACGACGGTCTCCAGCGCGAGAGAAGTGACGCGGGGTAATTCCACGTGCTTCAAGCGCGGCGGACTCGGCGGTCGCGTTCATGTTGCCAAAGCCGGTGAGCGATTCGACTGAAATGTCGTCGATACCGCCGGCGACAACGAAGTCGGACTTGCCCAGACGAATCTTATCGACAGCTTCCTCGATGGAAACCGCGGCAGTTGCGCAGGCACCCACCGAGTGGATCATCTGGCCGTAGCCGCCAATGAAGGACTGCATGGTGTGTGCGGCCACAACATTGGGCAGGGCCTCTTGAAGGATGTCCTGCGGGCGATCTTCACCTAGGAAGCGCGAGAGGAAGACGTGGCGCAGGGACTCCATGCCACCAATACCCGTGCCCTGTGTCGAGGACACATCTGCCGGGTGGACGGTCTGCAGGAGCTCAGCGGGGGAGAAGCCCGACGAGATGAAGGCATCCACTGCGGTGACCAAGTTCCAGACAGCAATGCGGTCCAAGGCCTCGACCATGGAAGCGGGAATTCCCCACTGAGCCGGATCGAAGTCTTCGGGGATCTGGCCGCCGACCGTACGGGTCAGAGTTGCACGCGCGGGGACCTGGACGGGGGAGCCAGCGGACTTGGTGACATGCCACGTACCGTTTTCTTCCCAGATCGTCGTGTGCGAAGGATCTGCCAAGACGTAGTCTTCGGCTTCGGCCTTGGTGTCCACGGTGAAGGTCTGCTCGCTGGTCAAGAAGACCGTGCGAACGTCGTTTGAACCGCAATCGACCATGTTTGAATCGTCGTTGAAGCGACGGATACCCGAGCGGGCCACGACCTCATCGCGGAAACGATCGTAGATCTCGGCCTCGTCAACCGGTGCGCCAGAAGCGTCGTACCAGCCGGGCTGCGGGCTATCAGACCAGTTGATGAGCTTCATCATCCAGGCCATCTCCAAGACGCCAGCAGCGGTCAGATCAAAGTCCTGACCGAATTCGGCCTCTTCGCGGGTACGTCCCGAACCCCAGGTACCGATCTCACCGGTGCCAACAATGACGATCTGATCGCGCAGGTGCGCGCGAGGAGTTGCCCACTCGATCGGTGCAGCCAGTGAAGGAACAACCGGGTTGGGCAATGCCCGCAGGGTTGCTTGCTTCTCCGCCTGAGTGTCCTGTGCCGAGGCCGTCGCCTGCTCGCGTGCTTGGCGAGCCAGCGCGGGAAGGTCAAGTCCCGCCTCGGCCAAGCCGCCGGTCAGATCGGCGTGAACGGGAGCCTGAGCGGCCTGCTCGCGGACCTCACGGGTGAGGAGCTGGGCAAGTTCGCCGGCGATTTCTTCGGTCGTGTAGACGTGCACACCTGCCGCCTCAGCCGCGGGAACCAGGATGTCGTTTCCGCCCATGAGGGAGGTTCCCTGAACCCAACCGATCAGCGGGTGAGCGATGCTCGTGCGCGTCGGCCAACCGGACTCGTGCTCCCACTTGGTTGCAATCGCGTCGAAGGCAGCCTTCGCTTCGCCGTATGCACCGTCGCCACCGAAGATTCCGCGGTTCGGCGAACCGGGAAGCAAGATGTGCGTGCGGTGGTTGGGAGCCGTGTCTGCACCCAAGCCGGAGAGCAGGTGGATTGCGCGTTCGACACTCCACAGAAGCAGGCGTTCTTGAGCAAGAGCACCCTGAGGATCCGAACCAACGGTCCCGGACACGCGAGGCGCTGCGAAGGGAACGAAAAGATCGGGAAGAAGCGCGGGCTTGACGACCTCGGTCGTTGCTCCGTGCGTCTCGGTCTGTTCGCTACCAACCCAGGAGATCAGCGCGTCAACATCGCGGAAGGATGCCATGTTTGCGGGGACGATCCACAGGGTTGCGCCGATTGCGGCGTGTGTGCGGTACAGCTCCTTGGCGAATGCCAGTCGTGCATCGTTGACTCGCGATGAGGTCATGATGACGGTTGCGCCACCGGCAAGAAGCTCACCGACGACTGCAGCCGCGATCGAGTGGGGAGCAGCGCCGGTCACAAGTGCGACATCTCCGGCGAAGCGGCCCTCAGCTGCCTCAAGAGCAGCCTGGGCGACGCGGGCGAAGTAGTCCTTGAGAGCTGCATCCGAGGTGTTGGCGCTGTACCACTTCGCCAGTTCGCTCAGCGATTCTCCTGCACCGCGTAGGCGCTCAGGCGCAAGGCTTTCAGCGGAAGCAGCACCAGCAAAGATGCGGGCGAGGTCTTCGCGAGCAGTTGCCCAGCGATCGTCAAGAAGGACCGCGCGGCCCTCATCAAAGGCGGGACGCACGGAGGCTTCCCAATTTGCTCCGAGCTCGGCCTCGACGGCCGCGATCAGAGCGGAGGAATCTTCGCTCTCCACTGCTGCGGGGGTAGTAGAGATGCCCAAAACCTTGAGAATGTCGCGTGCTTGGTTGGCCAAGATGCCGCGCTCACCCAGAATGCGATCTTCCAGGTCGCGCAAAGCCGCAGAATCAACGACCTCACCGCTGGCAGCGCCACCGGAGCTTGGACGCGAGAGAGTCAAGCCCTCACGTGCTGCGATCAAAGCCAGAGCCTGATCGATGAGCGCCGAGGCGTCCTTCGCAGAGGAAACCGAGCCCGGCAGGGTCGAGAGGCTACCACCGCGAATCGAGTCACCTTCACGGGTGCCCAGCAGGATTTCTGCGTTCACGCGTGCGGCCCACTGCTCGCTCAGGCCCCAATTGTCCTTGACGTAACCGGTCGTGAAGCTTGCGGGAAGGCCGGCAGAACCGAAGATCTTGCGCAGCTTGGAGTTGATTGCGTCGCTGAGGACCGGGCCAAAAGGCGTGTAGCTGGGAACCAGAGTGTCGATGGTTGCGAAGAGATCGCCCATCGATGCTTCGGCCGCGCCTTCGATGGTCGAGAGCGAAAGCTCAGCGGCCATGTCCATGAGCAGCTGGTTGCGCTTTGAAGACACGCCATTTGTCAGGGTTTCGACCGTGTCAGAGGCATCGATCTGCTCGGGGAGGAGCTTGTTCGAGAAGGCCAGAAGAACGCGGATAGCATCCGAGGCCGAGAGCGGGAGTTCCGGCATGGTTCCGCTTGCTGCAGCCGCGGGGGCTGTGGCCGGTGCTGCGGAAGGTGCTTCAACCGCGGGGGTGCTTGCTGCGGGGACTTCCGCTGCCGAGGCGTTGCTTTCGGGAGCAGCGGGAGCGGCCTCGTCGCTGGGCGCTGACGCATCGGATTGTGCGCGCTCGGGCTGAGCAACCGCGTCCTCATTGCGGGCACGTGCGGCGTCGCGCTCGACGTTCAGTACATCGATATTTGTCTGCGCGAACTTAGGCTGTGAAAGCGTCCGCGAGGCCATATTTGCGAGAGTCGGTGAAGATGCCAAGCCGATCTCAATTACGCGCTCAACGCCCAAGCCCTGCGGGGGAGCGCTGAAGAGCAGATCCTGCGTCTCAATCCAGCGGACCGGCGACGCAAACTGCCACGAGAGGAGCTCGATGAGCAGGGTGCGTGCGGTTGCCTGCGGATGAGCGATCGCTTCTTCCCAATTGTCGACGATCTTTTGAGTTGCCTCAGATGGAACAACGTCAAGGATCGACTGAGCAAACTCTTGAGTGAGCTCGAAGGGACGAGCAACCAAGTTCGGGATGTAGCGTCCTTCAAGAACCTCGAGGTTGATGTCCTGAGGAAGCAAAGAATCGAGCTTGTTGCGGAAGGCCGGGACACCAGCGCGCAAGCGCGAGGAGTGGAAGGGAACGTCGATTCCGGGAATCATGATGAGCGCCCGGCGGCCACCGTGTTCGCGGGCACGCTGTGCGGTGTCCTCTTCCAAGGCCTTCAAGCCGGCGACCGTTCCAGCAACCGAGTACTGAGAACCAGCGAGGTTGTAGTTAACGATCTCCAAGAACTCGCCGGACTTTTCAGCGATCGAGGCCACGTAGTCGCGGACCTCTGCGTCGCCCATACCGAATTGGTTGGGGCGAAGAGCGCCCATTGCGTAGTTCGATCGACCCTGCGCGTCGCGCTCGACCAAGTGGTGCATGGCCGAACCGCGCTGGAACACGATTTCCAGAACCTGCTCGAGGGGGAAAATCCGTGCGTAGGCAGAGAGGGCGGTGTATTCGCCCAAAGAATGTCCCGCGTAGAAGGAGTGATCCACAAGGGCGTTCTCTGCGCGGAGTTCCTCGGTCTGGGCGTAGGCCAAAGTCGCCAGAGCAACCTGGGTGAATTGCGTGAGGTTGAGGACGCCCTTGGGGTGGCGGAAGACCTCATCGCCGACGCGAAGTTCGGTCGGGTTTGTGCGAACAATGGCCTCGATGGAGAAGCCCAGAGCCTTGCGAGTATGCGCATCGGCCTGTGCCCACACCGCGCGAGCGGTTGAGCTCATGTGCTCCAGGCCCATCATCTTTCGCTGGATACCCTGACCGGGGTAGACATAAGCGGTGCGGGGTGCGCGAGTGAGTGCACGTGCGATGGAGACGACCTCATCGCCAATGCGGCATGTGGCCTCAAGGACCAATTCGCCACCGATACGACCCACGCGCTCAATGGTGATATCCACGATGTCTGAGAGCTGAACCATACCGAACATGCGGTAGGACCAGGCTTCGATCTCGACCTCGGGCATGTCAACGGATCGAATAACACCCAGTCGATCAGGGCTGTCAACCGGCTGAGTCGAGTGAGCGCACAGCAGATGCTGAACGGTCGCCGACAGCCACATTCCGTGAACCAGCGGAGCCGCAAGACCGGAAAGACGTGCAGCAGCATAGGAGGTGTGGATTGGGTTGAAGTCTCCGGAAACAATGGCGAAAGCCGTCATGTTTTCGGGAGCCTGAACGCGCACGTGACGCAGGAAGGAACGCGGCGTATCCGTGTAGGAATCTGCGACCTCAGGTGCCGGTGCGGGCGGCTGGGTCGAGGCGATACGGCCTCGGATGGCGAAACGCTCAACCAGGCGGGCGAAAACTGTGCCTTCAGCGCTCAACTCAAGTTCGACGCGCACCACGCGACCGGCAGAAGACTCGGCGAGCTCAGCGCAGCGTCCCACGACCTCGACGCGGGTTCCGTAAGCGGGAAGCGGGGCATCGAAGAAGATTGAGTGGTCCAGGTGAACGGCATTGACCAGGCCTTCAATGACCGGGACTCCCTGGTACATTGCCGAGCCCAGTGCGGCGTAAATTGCAGGCCAGCAGGGGCCGACCAGGGCGTCGGGAACTCCCGAGGCGAGCTGCGTCGACAGTGCGCCACCGGTCACCGCGCCGTGAGCGTAGCCCAGGTTCTCGGTGAAAGTGAAGGAATCGCGAACCGTGCCAAAACCTTCGCCGGGGATGACAGCGGGCATCTTCTCGATGTGGTCGCCATTCACGGTCGTCGTACCCACACCAGCAGCGCCGGCAAGCAGATCGTAAGCGGTCACGGACAGTCGCGACATGTCAACAACCGGGTAAGCACCGGTCATGCAGGCGCTGGAGAGAAGAACGGGGATGTCGATGTACTCAACTGAGTGGTGAGAGCTATTCGGGGTCTCATCCCACATCGAATCGCAGTGGATACGAATCGAGTATCCGCCCTCATCGTGAAGGATTTCCGTGGCCTCAACCGAGGTGTAGGCCGGGTTATCGACCAGGTTGCCCGCCCACTGGATGTGGGAGATTTCCCGCAGGAACGAGGCCGCGTCAGCCAGATCGTGGAAACGAGACCAGACCTGGGGAACGCGCGCGTCGTCTGTGGAGACAGCATCGACGACAGCCTGCTCGAAACGGGCAAACATTTCGCCGATGGGCTCATCAACGCGATCAATTCCGGCAACCGAACGCGGGCCGGGGATAATGCGGACTGCGTCTGCATCAAAACGCGCGTCTTGAGACTGCCACAGTGTGTCGGTTCCCCACCAGCGAGCAAGATCGCCGTCCAGAACGGGAACGAAAGGCATGGGCTTGTGGTGCTTGCGGCACAGGACCGGGAACCATGCGACATCGGCGGGAATTACGCGAGTGGTCTCGGCCTGGGGGTAGGCCTCGAGCAGGCGGGCCAAAGCGGCCTGTCCGTCTTCAAGATCATCGCGGCTTTCAAAGAGAGTGGGGATATCGCCGTGGTCGGCCGGGTTCAGGCGGGACTCAATACGGTGGAAAAGATCCAGAGCGCGATCCGTCCAGGTCCAATCGGCCCAGGGATAGGACAGGTCAATGACGCGGCGTGCCCAATCGGCGTAGGTCATCTCAGAGAGCTCACCGAAGTACGGCTTCGCCGTCTTGTTCATGGCTTCAATGAGTTCATCGCGGTGTGCGTCGATGGACTCCTGGTCGGAACCGACCTCGTGAATCAGGCGCGAAGCGCGAGCAGAGGAGTTCTCAATCTCATGCATGTCCGCGTTCAGGTGGGACAAACCGGAGGTCATACCTCCGCGTACCTGGCCGGTACCGACCCAGCCGTCACCGCCAACACCGGGGGTGTCCTTGAGAAGTTGCTTCACCTGAGGAGAAGTTTCGGCTTCCAGGGTCGCCATCGAGGCCGTACCCACCAGAACAGCATCGACGGGCATCGGTGCCGAACCCAGATCCACGGACCACTGTCCGGTGATGTAACGAGCAGCCTCCGCAGCCGAACCAATACCGCCACCAACAGCAAGAACGAGGTTGGGAGTGCGACGGATTTGCGCGTAGGTAGCCAGAAGCAGATCGTCGAGGTTTTCCCACGAGTGGTGGCCGCCAGAGTGGCCGTCTTCCACCTGAATAATCAGAGTTTGATCCGGGTTCGCCTGTGCGATACGAACGACCTGTTCGATCTGCTCGACGGTTCCGGGCTTCAGACACAGGTACTCGAAGCCATCGGCGCGCAGCTGCGCGATCAGCTCGCGGGCCTCGTCCAATTCGGGAATACCGGCGGCGATCGTCACTGCATCGATGGGAGCACCTGCACGGCGTGCCTTGGGAACAATGCGGTTGACACCGAATTGCAGGTTCCACATGAAACGATCAAAGAACATCGTGTTGAACCCCGCGGTACGGCCGGGTTCAAGGAGCTTTTGAAGCTCAAGACGATGCTCGGTGAAGACCTCTTCGGAGTACTGGCCGCCACCGGCCATTTCCGCCCAGTGACCAGCATTTGCAGCCGCAGCAACAATACGAGGCCCAACGGTCGTGGGAGTCATACCCGGAAGGATGATGGGAGAGCGTCCCGTCAAGCGGGTGAATGCCGTTGAGACCACGCGACGTCCGTCGGGAAGAGCAACAACCTTGGGAGCGAACTGTGACCAGTCTGCTGCCGCTTCGATTGACGAGCCTTCTTCATCCAGTTCGGTGCGGCGCGAAGCAGTCGAGGCATCCACGATCTGTGCGCCGGTTCCATCCAGGAGGTCCTGGGTCATGCGGGTGAGCATATTCGAAGGCCCAAGATCAACGAAGGTCTTCACGCCCTGGCTCAGGGCTGCGGAAATCGCTGCAGACCAGTCATCGCGCTCAACGAGGATTGCGCGGGCAACGCGCTCGGCCTCGGCGTCATCAATTCCGTGACCGGCTGCTGCCAAGCTCCGCGCCCACGAAACCACCTGCGCAACTGCTTCCTCCAACAGAGGCGAATGGAAGGGGGCAGAAACTGGCAGGAACTCGACGATTGCCTCAAGAGGAGTGCCACCAGTCAGGTGCTCTTCCAGCGCGCGGTTCGAGGCTGCAACCTGAGCCTCAAGCTGACGGCGGCAGGCTTCAAGATCACCGGGGCGACCGGAAAGAACGACGGAACGCGGGCCGTTGACAACGGCCAGGGAAACGGGAGAACCCTCAACGGCCTCGGTAATCATCGAGGCCGGCAGTCCGCGAACGGAAAGCATCGGGGTTGCTTCGCCCAAGTTCGTCGCGCCCAAACGGATGCTGACTGATTGTGCAGCGGCACCGATGAGCGCTGCGAGGGCCAGGACGTGGGTGAGGCGCTGGTCATCGCGGGCGATCCATGCGCGGGCGACCTCGGCGCCCAAGATGCCCTGGGAATGCCCGAGCAGCAGGGGAGAAGTCGTGTGGACATCCAACTGGGTTGCATCAAGATCTGCCAGAGCAGCCAGCTGAGCCAAGGTGATACCCGGTACGGAAACGGAGGCAGAACGGTCCAGCGGAAGGTCCTGAGCGTTGCCGTCCAAAAGCGCGTTCAGGCGCTCCAATGAACCGGGGGCGCTGGTCAGAAGCTCGCCCGCAACGGGAGCAAGAAGCTCACGCATCGCCTGGTAGTGCTTGCGCAGCAGTGCGGCGTGAGGGGGGAAAGACAGGGAGGTCGAGAGAGCAGGGCGCCACGCGGACCCCTGTCCCGCAAAAGTCAGTGCGTAGGGAGTGGGGATTTCGGCAAAAAATGCGGTCATGACTAATCTACTTTCCTCATCACATAGGGGCGTTATCGTGGACGCGCGGGGTCGTTACGGTGCGGTCCTTCAGATGGAGGACCGATAGGGCTCGGCAAATGTTTTGGCGGGTTGTGGAAGGCTCGATCAGTGCGTCGAGCTCTCCGTTTTTCAGAGAAAGATTCGGGTTCATCGCCTGGCGCTCATACATTTCCTGGTAGTGCGCACGCTGCTCAGCAACATCGCGCCCTTCCTTTCCGGCCGCGGCAAGCTGTCGGCGGAAGACGATGTCCACCGCCCCTTCAGAGCCCATCACGGCAATTTGAGAGGCCGGCCATGAGAAGTTAATATCTGCGCCCAGCGACTTCGAACCCATGACGATGTAGGCGCCGCCGAATGCCTTGCGCAAAATAACGGTGATCATGGGGACGGTTGCGGTCGCATAGGCGGTGATCAATTTGGCCCCGCGGCGAATGATTCCCGCTCGTTCCTGTTCAGAACCGGGACGATACCCGGGGACGTCAACAAGGGTGATGATCGGGATTCCGAAAGCATCAAGGAACTGGACGAAACGCGCGGCCTTTTCAGAGGCGTTCACATCCAGAGTTCCCGCATCAATGCTGGGCTGGTTGGCAACGATTCCAACCGGTCGTCCTTCAAAGCAGGCGAAGCCAACAATGATGGAAGGTGAGAACAGGGGCTGAACCTCAAGGAATTCCCCGTGATCGACAAGCGCTTCAATGACCTCGACCATGTCGTAGTCCTGCTTGGGGGATTCCGGAACCAGGGATGCGACCTCACGTGCGCGTTCTTCGGTGCCATCGTTTTCGAAGAGATAGCGCGGAGGCTTCTTATCGCAGTTCTGCGGCAGGTAGGACAGCAGAGTGCGTGCGTAATCCAGGGCCTCGTGCTCATCTTCGGCAAGGAAGTGCGCAACGCCCGAGACCGAGTTGTGCAGGTCGCCGCCACCGAGGTCTTCAGAGGAAATTTCCTCGCCGGTCGCAGCCTTCACAACGGAAGGACCGGTAACAAACATGTACGAGGAGTTCTTCGTCATGATGATGAAGTCGGTGAGTGCCGGCCCGTATACCGCGCCACCCGCGCAGGGGCCCAAAATTACCGAAATCTGAGGGACGACTCCCGAGGCCTCGGTGGTCTTGCGGAAAATTCGACCGTATTGCGCAAGCGCGGTGACGCCTTCTTGGATGCGAGCACCGCCCGAATCCAAAAGCGCAATGATCGGAATTCGCATCGAGAGGGCGCGATCCATGAGGAGAAGGATCTTATCGCCTTCAACCTTGCCCAGTGTGCCGCCGCGGATCGAGAAGTCCTGGGCGTAAACGGCGACAGGCCGGCCATCCAGCGTGCCGATACCCGTGATGACGGCAGAACCGAGCTCACCGGCCTCGATGTCGCCGCCGGCGTAGCGATTGAGCTCGCTGAAGGAGCCCTCGTCAAGCAGGTAGTCCAAGCGCTCGCGGGCGGTTTGGCGTCCGCGAGCATGCTGTGCCTTGCGTGCTTTTTCTTCCGCCGCTTCCAAGATGCTGTGCGTGCGATCGTAGAAGTTTCGGCGGCTGATGGCTTCGTGCTCTTCGGTCTCGTCGATTCGCTTGGCGCTCGATGGGGTCATGCTTCCTCCTTAATGCTCACCAAGACGTCTCCTGCTTTGACGGTGTCGCCCGCGCAGACGTGAATCGCCGAGATCGTTCCCGAGCAACCTGCGTTCAGGGCCTTTTCCATCTTCATGGACTCAATGACTGCAACCAGTTCGCCCTCTTCGACCTCTTGGCCTTCTTCGACGGCGATGCGGATAACGGTTGCTTGGATGGGGGAGGTAACGTTCGGCCCCTCGTCGTTTGCCCCAGTGCGTGGGCGCAGTGAGCGTCGCAGTGGTTGACGAGGCCGAAGCGCGCGGCCCCCCGATTCACCCCCGGCAGCGGCCAATAGTTCCGCAGGAAGGCTCAGCGTTGTGCGCTTTCCGTCAATTTCGATGACGAAGGAGCGCAGTGAGCGTGCTTCGCTTCCTTCTTCCGAGGCCTCACGTGATTGCGTGCCGCCCGCAGCCGAGAGCTCGCGTGCAACCTCTTCGAGAACTCCTTCGCGTTCCAACCACTGGGTATAGACACCCAAGCTGTCGCTTTCTTCGCTTCGAAATTCGGGAGTTGCCAGGATATGAGCGAGTAGGGGAGCGGAGGTTGGCAGACCCTCGACGCGAAATTCATCCAACGCGCGCTGAAGGCGAATAATTGCCTGAATACGCGTCGGTGCATGAACGGTGATTTTTGCAATGAGAGAGTCGAAATCGGTTCCGATTTCCTCACCGGGACGGATGAAAGAATCGACGCGGACTCCGGGGCCTCCTGGCCATTGGATTGCGCTCAGTCGACCGGTTGCGGGCATTAGTTCTTGAGCGGGATCTTCACTGGTGACTCGCACTTCGATTGCATGACCGTGAGTAGAGGGGATCTCGCTGAGCGGAAGACCTTGAGCAATTCGGATCTGTTCGCGAACCAGATCGATTCCGGTGACCTCTTCGGAAACCGTGTGTTCGACTTGCAGTCGAGGGTTGACTTCCAAGAAATAGGCGTTGCCATCTTCGACCAAGAACTCGCAGGTACCGACACCCACGTACTGGACTGCGTCAAAGAGTGCGCGGGAGTACTCCTCAAGTGCTGCGTGGAGTTCTTCGGAGATGAAAGGAGCAGGTGCTTCTTCAACAACCTTCTGGTTGCGCCGCTGGACCGAGCAGTCTCGCGTTGAAACGACTGCGAAGGTTCCGAAAGAATCGCGAGCGCATTGGGTTTCGACGTGACGACCGTGAGAAATGAATTTCTCCATGAAGCACAGTGTCAACGTCGACGGATCGATCAGGTTCGTGTAGAAATCACGGATATCTGAGTCGGAATTCATGCGAGTGATTCCGCGTCCGCCGCCGCCATCGGCACGCTTGATCAGGACTGGGTAGCCAATGGACTGGGCCAGCTCAAGTGCGTCCTCGACGCTGCTTCCTTCCAAGGAACGCCCAGTGATCGTTGGGACCTTGCACGAATCAGCCAATTCGCGGGCCCGAATCTTGTCCCCCAAGGCCTCGATGGCCTCGGCGGAAGGGCCAATCCACACCAATCCGGCTTCTGCGACGCGGGAGGCGAAATCGGCGTTCTCGGAAAGGAAGCCGTATCCGGGGTGGATTGCTTGCGCGCCCGACTTTGCGGCGGCCTCGAGAATCGCTTCCGGATTCAGGTAGGTCTCAGCAGCGCTCTTCCCACCCAGGCTGTAGGCGGAAGTAGCGAGCTCGCAAGCCAGGGTATCCCGATCGGCCTCAGCGTAGACGGCGACGGAATCCAAACCCATTTCGCGAAGGGTGCGAATGACGCGAACCGCAATTTCACCTCGGTTCGCAACCAAAACGGGAGAAAGGGCAATCGTCATGACTGGTGTCCTTCCACTAGTGGGGTGGGGGAAATTTCCCCCGTGGTGACGGTGAGAATTTCGCCTTCCGTGGAGCGGCAGATCAGATGTGCGTGTTCATCGATACTGATCGGAGTCGCGGTGAAGCGAATACCTCCGGGAAGGTGCAGTGGGCATTGAGTGCCGAAGATGCGCATGTGGGAGCTGTACTCATCGCGCCAAGATTCGGGCGCGCCCGGTGCAGCGAAGAGCAGCTCGAGGTTCATGCGCAGTTCGCGGATGAATGATTCGCGTTCCTCGCTGCTCAGTGAGGTATCGAAGCTTGCGGCGAAGTCACGAACTTCAAGCGGTAGCGCGCCGATGTTTAACCCGATGCCAACGATCACGCGATGGGTGTCGCCGCTTGTGTCGAGGTGCTCGCAAAGAATTCCAGCGGCTTTACGTCCGTTGATGAGCAGATCGTTTGGCCACTTGAGTGAAAGTGCATCCTTACCGCTTGCTGTCGCGTCGAGTCCTGTACTGAGGATCGTGCGCAGGAGTGCGACTCCGGCCAGTGCGGTCAGCCATTCCAATTCGCTTTCGGAGGCCTCAACCATGAGAGAGAAAGTCAGTGCGTCATCGGAAGAGAGCCAGACGCGTCCATCGCGTCCGCGACCCTTGTTCTGGCGGCTTGCCCACAGTGCTATTCCCGAAGGCGCAGTTGACCCCTCGCCGAGCACGATGTGGGCAAGGTGAGTGTTCGTTGAGTCAACTTCGTCGCAGTGAAGGACAGGTGCTTCTTGATCAATCTGCATTACACCCATCGTTCAATTCGCCGCATGAGCGGACAAATACAGGGGTGCATATTGTGAGGACTGGGCCTGGAACGCAGATAAAATGCTATGAGTTTTTGGCGTAATTCTGCGACTCTTGAAGTTTCCTTCGAAAACGCTTGAGAGCGATACCGATGTGTATTTTCAGTCGATCTCGCGCGAGCAGGCGTAGAGCAGGACCAGGACGACTTCGAGAATTGAGCGGGTTGCCGGGCTGGCCTGTGAGGCTGTGTGGGCAGGTGGGACCGGGGGGTGATCTTCACGAGGCGCTGGCGCGGGGTAGCCGGAGTTTGCGGTAGTTACGTGCTTACTGCGGTACTCGCGAATGGATTGACGCCAACCCGCAAGGCCTGCGGCGCGCATGACAACACCGATGACGCTTTGGGTAAGGGCGCCAATGGGGACCGTGAGTTCGCGGCCGGCGGCCGTCAGGATTGTTTGCAGAACCGAACCGAGCTGATCTGCGAATTGACGGTTGAGGTCCAGTAGTCGCATCCCCCACTCGGGGTCGCGGATTGAGCGCATGAGCATCTCGGAGTGAAGGATATAAAGTCCTTCGTCAATATGGATTGCGTCCAAGGCTTCGTAGAGCAGGTTTTCCATGAGGAGGTGCCGGTCCCCCTCACCTCCCTGCGACGCGGGGGTTTGGGCGTTTTCCCACAGGAGGACGCGTTCACGTAGGCGTTGGATCAGGTCGGAGTATTCGCCTTCGGCCAGGATTCCCAGCAGTGAGTCTTTAGAGGAAAAATTTGAGTAGAAGGCGCCGCGGGTAAAACCTGCGACTGCGCAGATGTGCTCAAGTGATGTGGCTTCAATGCCTTCGGTGATGATGATGTGTCGAGTTGCTGCAAGGAGACGGTCCTGGGTTTCGGCTCGTTTTCCCATATGTAACCGCCTCTTCCTGCCGACACCGAGTGGAACATGCATGGGGTGAAGGCGATGCGTCTTCACTGACATGTTCGTTTAGAGCTGAGGGCTCTATTGTCTCACGACCATCGTGCCCAGTGTAGGGTGAATGCATGATTGGTGGACTTCTTACGCTACTGGGCAACCTGATTCTGATCGTTGTTATCGGTGTTGCACTGATTTCAGCTGCCTTCATTTTCTTTGTCCGTCGCGCGATGCGTCGGGGGATGGGCCAAGATGCGCCTTCGCGCTACGGATCCCCGCGGCCGGGTGTGCGCGTTGTTGACAGCACTGTGGTTGATGAGCCTTCCACCGGTGCTTCTGGGAAAGCTGCTCCTCGCGCGGCTGATATCCCAGATTCCGCTGAAGTTCAGATCATTGAGGTTACGACTCGCGAAG
>ERZ773013.1169-NODE-1169-length-15874-cov-2.730261_pt1 | contig 15874 bp, 11 predicted proteins | sample MGYA00511670_ERZ773013 | MGnify/ENA primary metagenome ERZ773013 (study PRJEB29015, sample SAMEA2738120) | human oral metagenome | biome: human oral; feature: human-associated habitat; material: saliva | place: China | collected 2257 ... | reverse complement strand
CCTGCCGCCATAATCCCGGATCATCATTTGCATGATACGGGGGATCTGGCGCATGAGCCGGGAAGGGCCGCCCTGGAGTTACAAAAACTCTGATGAAATGTGGGGTTTTTGAAGATCATCTGATTTGCGTGGGTAACAGGAACGTGCGACGTTGCGACATTTGGAGGGGGACCAGGATATGCTTGAAAATTGCAACACTGTATGATACAGGACTTTAACGCCTGGCAGATTTTTTATACAGGTCATTTTGTTGCGGCTATCATATTTTTTTCTTACCTTTGTGGTAAATAATCAAGCCATGAAAATCATATTCACTATTCTCATCTTCATGATTTCGCTCGCTGCGTCGGCACAGTCGTACGGCCAACTGTGGCAGAAGGTGGACGAGGCCGCGAAGAAAGACCTGCCGAAGTCGCAGCTTGCGGTCATCAGGCAGATTGCCGCCAAGGCAACAAAGGAGAGGCAATATGGTCAACTGATCAAGGCACAGTTGAGAGAGGGTGCCGTGCTGACCTCCATCTCCAGTGACTCCCTCAAGCCGGCACTGGCCCGGGTGGAGCAGACCTGCAACCGCGTCAGCGACCCGGCTCTCAAGGCGGTCTATGCCACGGCGATCGGCAAACTGGTTCAGCAGAATGGCTCCCCGCTTTCCGAGGATGAGGAAGATGCTGATACGATCTGGTTCAACAAGGCTATAGAAGACCCTACCTTTCTCGCTTCCCATAAATGCAATGGTTATGAGCCTGCGATGCTCAAAGGTGAGGACAGTGATATCTTCAATAACGACCTGCTGCACGTCATCGGCATGGAGACCGGACGTTACGATGCTCTGCGTGACTATTATACAAAGCAGGGCAACCGTGCGGCTGCTTGCTATGCCACCGTACTGGCGCTTCAGAAACAGGCACGGAATGGTCATCCACTGAATACTACTGAGATTGACTCTCTGCTCAAGACTTATGGCGACCTGCCCGTGGCTTGTGAGCTCGCCATCCTCCGCCTCCAGGCAATGAAAAACGAAGGCGCAACAGCGGAGAAGCAAGTGGCATTCATCAATGGGGCTTTGAACAAATGGGGGTTGTGGAAGCGCGCCAACAGTCTGCGCAACTCGCTGAGGCTCCTTGAGCAGCCTTCGTATAATCTAGTTTTAGACCACATCGCACTGCCGGACAAGGATATAACGTTCAAGATTCGGTCAATTCGCAATCTTAGTGCACTGACGGTCAACATCTACAAGGTCAAGGTCAATGGCAATACCGACCTCGACCCCTCTATCAGCGCCCAGTATGCACAGTTGAAGCGTCACATGGACAGCAGCCCCGTAGCGACCTATTCAGCCAACTATGCAGGCAAGGAGCCCTGGGAGGAGATTTCAGACACACTCCTTGTCAAGGGTCTTCCCGTCGGTGTCTATCTCGTCGAGGCAAAGACTGACAATGCTGAGATTGCTCCGCGCCGCGTGTTGCTCCGCGTGAGCAATGTCTTCGTCATCCATGAGGCCTTGCCGGACAAGAAGATCCGCTTTGCTGCTGTCAATGCCACCACCGGCGCTCCGTTGGAAGGTGCGACGATAGAACTTACTACCCGTTATTATGACGAGAAGTCGAAAAAAGTGAAGACTACCCTCACGGCGGACAAGAACGGTGAAGCGGTCCTCACTTATAAAGACAAACGACCTAATCTCATCTATGCCTATACGGCTGCAGACAAGGCCAGTGCAGAAACCTCGCTGGACGATTATTACAGTTATTGGGCCGGTTCCGACGACCCCAACTGCATTGCGGCCTACACTGACCGCTCTGTTTATCGTCCGGGCCAGACCGTCCATGTGGCTGCCGTGGTGTGGAATGCCGACAAGAAGACATTATCCTCGAAGGTGGTGGAGAATAAGCCGTTGTGTTTTACGCTCTTAGATGCCAACTCCAAGGAAGTGACGAGGAAAAAGGCTACGACTGACGACTTTGGTACGGCTTCCGTAGACTTCACACTTCCTGTACAAGGTCTGACAGGAAGTTTCCAGGTGGATGTGCGGTCGTCGGGCAATGAGCGTGGTACTACGACAAGCTTTGATGTTCAGGAATACAAGCGTCCCACGTTCCAGGTGACGTTCGACAAATATAAAGGTACGTATCAACCTGGCGACACCGTCAGTCTCCGTGGTGTGGCAACAACCTATGCGGGGGTGCCCGTGCAGAATGCTAAGGTGAAATATACTGTCACCCGCTACGAAGGTCTCCGCTGGTTCTGGTGGGGCCGCAACGATCCGGAGAAGATTGCACAAGGTACGGTATCGACAGCCGATGACGGCTCTTTCAAGGTGCGTGTGCCAATGAATTATCCCGAAGGATTGAGAATCAACGGCTCGGTTTATTATGATTTTGACATCGATGCGGAAGTAACAGATATGGCGGGTGAATCCCATGAGGGTCAGATCTCGCTGCCGTTGAGCAACTGTACGGCGATGCTCACGAGCAATCTGCCCGACAAATCTTTACGCGGCAGTCTGCGCAGCGTGACTTTCTCCTATAAGAATCTTCTAGGCGAAGAGGTCGAAGACAACATAAAGTACCGTTTCGACCATGGAGCGTGGAAACTGGCAAAAGCCAATACCGCAATTGCTCTCACGGAGAAGTTAGCTTCGGGCGGACATTATCTCGAAGCCGTCTGCGGTAACGATACCTTGAAGAAAAACATCGTGGTGTTTACCTTGCAGGACAAACATCCGGCCACAAAGACACACGACTGGTTCTATATCTCAGCTATGCAGTTCCCTTCTGACGGCTCCCCTCTCTATATTCAGGTAGGAGCCTCAGACAAAGGCACGCAGCTCTATTATTCCATCTTCTCTGCCAATAAGGAGCTGGAGAGCGGAACGAAGACGATCGATAACAGTGTCTTCACGCGTGCTTTCAAATACGATTCATCGATGGGCGACGGCATCACGGTTACCGCGGCATGGGTCGTTGACGGCAACCTCTGCACGCATCATGTGCAGATTGACCGCCCCGTTCCCGACACCCGGCTGCGCACGGAGTGGAAGACGTTCCGCGACAAGCTCGTACCCGGTCAGAAAGAGACGTGGACGCTCCGCATCCTCTCGCCGCTGGGGAAACCGGATCAGGCGCAGCTCATGGCGACGATGTACGACAAGAGTCTCGATGCCATCATTCCGCATGGCTGGAGTTTAGACAACGATTTCCATTTCTCCACGCCCAATGTCTCATGGAGTGGTCCGGATCCTCGCGCAGCCTGGCTCTCAGGCAGTCAGACATTCAGCAGTTTGAGTCGCAAAAATTTGTCGTTCACTCGTTTTGATTCCTCACTGTTCAATTGGTACTATTCAGATCGAAACATTAGGGTCAGAGGCGGTATGAGGTGCGCTACTGCTCCCGTGATGATGCAGATGTCGAAAGCAAGTGCCGATGCACTTGACGATGGAAATATAAGGGATGAGGTCTTGGAAGAGGATGAGTTAAAAATGATCTCTAAGCCCGCCTCTTCCTCTGAGCAGTCAGATGTTCAGCTCCGTGAGAATCATGCGGAGACAGCCTTCTTCTACCCCTCCCTCTCCACGGATAAGACTGGATGCGTGAACATCTCGTTCACCCTTCCCGAGAGTGTCACGACGTGGAGGTTCATCGGACTGGCCCACGACAAGGTAATGAATTACAACATCCTGGATGCCGGGGCGGTCGCTTCCAAGACTGTCATGGTACAGCCTAACATGCCGCGCTTCCTCCGCGAAGGCGACAAAGGCCGGATCTCCGCGCGCATCTTCAATACCTCCGACAAGGCTGTGAACGGTACGGCCCGCCTGCAGATTGTGGAGTCAGGGTCGGGCAAGGTCCTCAAGGAGCAGTCGGCTCCGTTCTCGCTCGCAGCCAACGGTTCCACGACCGCTTCCTTTAATGTTGATGCAGCCGAACTGCTGAGGCTTGCCGGCGACAAGACACTGCTTGCCGCACGCATCACGGCAGAGGGCAGCGGATTCAGCGACGGCGAGCAGAACTGGCTCCCGCTCCTTCCCGACCGCGAGTTTGTCACAACAACACTGCCTTTCTATCAGCACCAGCCCGGTACAAAAACGCTCGATATTGCTAAGCTTTTCCCCACAGACAGTAAGAACCGCAAGCTGACGGTTGAATATACGTCCAATCCCTCGTGGCTTGTGCTTCAGGCTATGCCGACACTCGCCAACCCATTGAGCAAGGATGCAGCCTCACTTGCTGCGGCTGTCTATGCCAATGTCATCGGTCAGAAGGTGCTCTCCTCTTCCCCTGTCATCGCCAGGACCATCGCGCAATGGAAGCAGGAGAAGGGCACTGAGACCTCACTGACGGGCAGTCTCACCAAGGACAGTGAACTGAAGACGCTGCTGCTCAATGAGACGCCGTGGATGGCTGATGCGGAGAATGAGACTGACCGCAAACAGCAGTTGGCCGGCTATTTCGATGTCAATGCCCTCGCCTGCCGTCGTTCCGACTTCATCAGGAAGCTCCGTGCCCTGCAGAAGCCTGTCGGCTCCTTCTCATGGTGGCCAGGCATGGAAGGCAGCGAATATATGACAGTCAATATCGTCGAGACCCTCGTGCGACTCAATAAGATTGCCGGAAAGCAGGCTGACCTCAACGATATGATCAACAAAGGATTCTCTTATCTCGACGGCTGCATGAGTGAGGAAGTCGTGGAGTTGAAAAAACTGGAAAAGAAAGGTCATAAGAATCTCATGCCGGGTGAGGCCGCTTGCCATTGGCTCTATGCCTCGGCACTGGCAGGGCGCAGACACACGGCAGATATGGATTATCTCGTCAACCTGCTCGACAAGTCAGCCACACAGTTGACCATCTACGGCAAGGCGGGATCGGCTGTGATTCTCGCGCAGTATGGCAAGATGAGTCATGCCAAGGAATACCTTGAGAGCATCCGTCAGTATTCGGTCTACAGCGACGAGGCAGGCCGCTATTTCGATACACCAAAAGCTCAATACACCTGGTGCGACTACCGCATTCCTTCCGAGACCTTCGTCATTGAGGCGCTTCATCTCTTGGAGCCTAAAGACACCGTGACGATCCGTCAGATGCAGCAGTGGCTGCTCCATGAGAAGCGCACGACGTCGTGGTCGACATCCATCAATGCCGTGAATGCCGTGTATGCCTTTATGCTCGGCGGTGGCGGTGAGCGCTTGGAGAACACGCCGGGGAACGGTGAGGCTGTGACGATGAGTCTCGACGGTAAAGCACTGATCTTGCCTGCAGCAACCGCAGGTCCTGGATATGTCAAGACGACCGCCGATGGCAATGATGCTCATTCGCTCCTTATTAATAAGAAGAACAACGGCACTTCGTGGGGCGCTGTCTACGCGCAGTTCACGCAGCAGGTTTCGAAGGTACAGAAGGCAGCTTCCGGACTGTCCATCAAGCGGGAGCTCATCAGCACATCTTCTGCATCGAAAGGCAGCAACAAGTCCTCACTGAAGGTGGGCGATAAGGTGAAAGTACATATCACACTGAATGCTGACCGCGACTATGACTTCGTGCAGGTCGAGGACAAGCGTGCTGCATGCCTGGAGCCTGTCAGTCAGGTGAGCGGTTATCAGTGGGGGTATTATTTGGAGATGAAAGACAATGTGACCAACTATTTCTTCGATCATCTGAGCAAGGGCCGCCACGTCGTTGAGACCGAGTATTATGTGGACCGTACGGGTGATTACACATCGGGCATCGCCACCGTGCAGTGCGCATATTCCCCGGAATATTGCGGAAGAGAGAGCGGAAAGGTGATTAACGTAAAACAGACCCCATTGCAACCGTAAATGTCGCACGTCGCAATAAGGTGTTTTACAGTGAATATTTGAAATAATGCGAAAGATAATATTGTTTGCGGTGGCTTTCATGCCGGTACTCATGCATGCCCAGGCCATCTCACTGCCTTCCGACACAGTCAACTGTGGGCAGGTGGTATTCAGACACCCCGTCAAGGCGGAGTTCAAGATGAAGAACAGTGGTGACAAACCGCTGCTCATCAGTGATGTGAAGACATCGTGTGGCTGCACCACTGCCTCTTATCCCTCCGCAGCCATTGCTCCAGGCAAGACCTTCACGGTGAGTGCTGTCTACGATGCCGGACAGATGGGCCATTTCCAAAAGGAGATAGGCCTCTACAGCAATGCCTCCGGCAAGCCTCTTCTGCTGACGCTCAAAGGTGTGGTCGTGGAGAAGAAGAGCAACTTCAAGGGCGAGTATCCTTATACGCTCGGCGACATACACGCTGACAAGACCGAGCTGTTGTTTGACAATGTGAACCGCGGTGACATGCCTGTCCAGCAGGTCCATATCCTGAACAACAGTGATGAGACGATGGTGCCGCAACTCATGCATCTTCCGCCTTATCTCCGTGGCGAGGTCAAACCTGCACGGATTGCTCCAGGCCGTCCGGCTACAGTCTCTCTGCAAGTTGATTCCAGAAAGTTGGCGGATCTCGGACTGACACGGACGAGTGTCTATCTCGGTGCGTTCCCCGGTGACAAGGTGTCGCCTGAGAAAGAACTGGATGTCAACATCATTCTTATCCCCAGTTTTGAACAGCAGACCAAAAAGCAGTTGGCCGCCGCGCCACGTCTCCGGCTTTCCAAGGGCCGCATAAATATCGGGCCGTTTGACGGAAAGCCGAGGAAGAAGGATGAACTCGAGATTACGAATATCGGAAAGTCACCTCTTGTCATCCGTTCGCTGCAGATCATCGGCACTGGCCTGGAGGTGTCGCTCAACAATCAGCATATTGAGGCTGGTGGGACAGCAAAACTCAAGGTCACGGCTATCCGCAGTATGACCGGTATCTCCCGCTCCGTGCCCAAGGTGCTGATGATCACGAACGACCCGACGCAGCCGAAAGTATTGATCAATGTGGATTTGAAATGAACTTAAAGATAGAAATAGACAACGGCAGCGGCTTCTGCTTCGGCGTCACCACCGCCATCCGCAAAGCTGAGGAAGAGCTTGCCAAGGGCAGCAGACTCTATTGCCTGGGCGACATCGTCCACAACGGCATGGAGGTGGAACGGCTGCATGAGCAGGGCCTTATCACCATCGGCCACGAGCAGCTTCGCAACCTGCACAATGCCAAGGTACTGCTTCGTGCCCACGGCGAACCGCCTGAGACTTACAGGATAGCCCGGCAGAACAATATCGAGATTATCGACGCCACGTGTCCGGTGGTCCTCGCCCTGCAGAGTCGCATCAAACGCAAATGGAATGACAGTCCCGGAGCGCAGACGGTCATCTTCGGAAAGAAAGGACATGCTGAAGTGCTCGGCCTCGTCGGCCAGACTCATGGAGAGGCCACCGTCGTGGAGAATCTTGACGATGTGAAAGGAAAACTCGACTTCTCTAAAGACATCAACCTCTATTCGCAGACAACGAAGAACCTCGACGAATACCGGCGCATCGTCGATTATATCCAAAACAGCATCTCCCCCACCGCCGCTTTCAAGAGCTATGACACCATCTGCCGCCAGGTAGCCAACCGCATGCCGCACATCGCTGAGTTTGCCGCTCACCACGACGTCATTCTTTTTGTCAGCGGACGCAAGAGCAGCAACGGCCATGCCCTTTTCACGCGCTGCAAGGAGGTCAATGACAACAGTCATCTCATCGAGCGCGAGGAAGAGATCGACTGCTCCTGGTTCAAGGGCGCGCAGACCGTAGGAATCTGCGGGGCTACGAGTACGCCGAAGTGGCTCATGGAGGAATGTCGGGACGCCATATTGAGGTATTGATTAAGGGTATCGCTGATTTATATCAAGTGACTTGATAAACATCAAAATAATGACTGTTTCCGCGCACAATATGACGGAATGTTTGTTTGCAGCCGATAATCCATGTAATTTTGCAGTGTCAAGAAGATAACAGAGGCAACCCAAAGGAAACCTCACAGCAAGAACAATGGACAAGCGAGGTCCGTTAGGTTTAACATTAAAAAGAAAGGATAACACGATGAAAAAGATTGTATTCACACTCGCAGCTTTGATGACTATGACTCTGGCTTTCGCTGAGGGCGAGACAAAGACAAACGCAGCTGTCGCTGCTGAACAGGCTAAATATGAGATGAACATCAATGTGGGTGCACTGGCCCGTACACTGGGTCTGGACCCTGATGAGATTGACGCCGTGAACAACATCAGCGATGACCTCAGGAAAGACATGAAGAAGGCGGGTGCCGTTGAGGGCGAGGATCGTGCCAGGCTCTATCAGAAGGCTATCAGACACAACCTCTCCTACATGCACGCTGTGCTCGATGACGATCAGTACCGCACATACGTGAAGCTGCTGAACGTTACGCTCAACAACCGCGGACTGAACAAATAAGGTGACAGGTGGCAGATGATAATGGCTACGTTGGCGTTGCGGGCCAAGTGCCATTATTTTTCTTCCACCCACTTCTCGTCATATTTCACGAAACCTTTCTCCTTGGCACGTCCGAGGAGCCACAGGGCCTCCTTATGGGCACAGTTGTAGTGGTCGCGCAGTGCTTTCGTGAAATCGGCGCGTGGCATGATGTGATCGGGCTGAAGGCCAAGGATGTTCTTGACCACTTGGTGGAGGTCTTCCGTGTTGAAGTAATGCTGGCGGTGATGGTAGCGGTTTGCAACTACTAAAACCAGGCAGATGATGACAACAGCCAGCATGACAATAGTTGTTGTTTTCATAATCTCGGGGTTAATCAGTTTTAATTTGCCCTAAAGTTAATAAGAACTTTGTGAACTTGCAACGATTCACCCTGGAAAAATGTCATTCTTTAACTTTTTCTTTCAATTCTACTCAGTGCAAATGTTGCAATGTCGCACGTCGCAGTAAGGTGTTTCCGGTATCCATAGCATCACCTGGTGCAGTACCCCGGTACGGGATCGGCCACTGCACTGATACTAGAAGTCAACAACGGTTATTCCTGCTCCTCCAAACCTTACATCTTCGTCATGATAATGACTCACGGTGGGTTCTGCCGAGAGATACTGACGGATAAGTTGTCTCAGGATGCCGTTACCCTTGCCATGAAGAATGCGGACTCGCTGCACACCCATCAGTACAGCGTCGTCGATGAAATAGCGCACGGCCTGTAGCGCCTCGTCACCTCGCATGCCTCTCACGTCGAGGTCTGGATGGAAATCTTTACGGTGGTCATCGATGGTGCTCTGGGTCACTTGCGACACGTGGTAAGCCTGTAGCCCTTCCTTGAGGGCATCCATCTTGCTCTTCGGCTCAGCAGGGGCCCTGGCGGCCTGCTGCTCCTTCGTAACGGGCTCAAGGCGTGAGACAGGGACCTTTGTCCGCATGCTGCCAACGAGAACTGTTGCCGTCTTACCCGATAGTCGCTCCACGGAGCCCTGTGAGCGCAAACCTCTCAACAGTACCGTGTCGCCCACGACGATAGGGCGGTCAGTGGCTGTCTTTCCCTTGCCTGTGACATCGCGCAGCACCGCAGCAGCCTGCTGCTCATCGGCCCTCTTCTTTTTCTTTCGGTCTTCATGCCGTTGCTTACGTGCCTTGAGCCGATCCACTTTCTTCTGGAAGTCCTCATCGGAGAGAAATCCGGCTTTCTGCCTGTTCCTCGCAGTGTCTTTCCAGTTGCCGTCCTCCACTTCCTGCCTGAAGGTGTCAAGTCCGGCACGAATCTTCCGTGTCTCCTCCTTGGCAGCCTGCTGCTCACGAATCTCGCGAATGGCATTCTCAATGCGTTTATTACTCTCCGCCAGCAGTTCCTCAGCCTCTTGCCTGGCCTTGGCGAGGACGGCCTTGCGCTCGGCATCAACGTCCGTGATGCCTTTCTCATATTGTTCGATGCGGGCCTGAAGCTCTTTCTCCTTCTGATGTACCGTCTGTCGTTTCTGCTCCCAGTATCGCTTGTCACGGACAATGTCCTGTAAGTATTTGTCGCTCTGGATATAGTCGGAGCCTACAATCTCTGAAGCTTGTTGGATAACTTGCTCGGGCAATCCTGTCTTGCGTGCTATCTCGATGGCAAAGGAACTGCCTGGACGGCCGATGGCCAACTGGAAGAGCGGGCGCATCTCGTGGCGATCGTAGAGCATGGCGCCGTTGGCAACGCCATCGTGAGAGTCGGCAAAATGTTTGAGGTTCTGATAGTGGGTCGTGATGACCGCCCATGCCCCTTTCTTACAGAACTGGTCAAGCACGCTCTCAGCAATGGCGCCGCCGATCTGCGGCTCTGTGCCCGTACCGAACTCATCGATGAGAATCAGTGTCTTGTTCGAGGCCTGCTTCATCATGCTCTTCATGTTGAGAAGATGAGACGAATAGGTCGAAAGGTCGTTCTCAAGACTCTGTTCATCGCCGATGTCAATCATGATATCTGCAAAGACACCGCATTTGCTTCGCCCGTCTACAGGGATGCTCAGGCCGCATTGCAGCATGTACTGCAGCAGTCCGGTGGTCTTGAGACACACAGATTTACCACCGGCGTTAGGTCCTGAGATGACAAGAATATGCCTCTCAGGTGTCAGCATGATGTCAAGCGGCACTATGCCGTTTCCGTTCTCTTTCCTGAGATGTTCCTCAAGTAATGGATGGCGTGCCCGGATAAAATCGATATAAGGCGAGTCCTTCACCTTTGGCTCAAACGCATCCATGTCTTTGGCAAGGCGGGCTTTGGCTTGGATATAGTCGATTTGTGCAAGAAACTCGTAGGAGTCGAGCATCTCCCGCACGTGAGGGCGGATACGCTCCGCCATCCTCGTGAGGATTCGGATAATCTCCTTGCGCTCCTCACCCTCAAGCTCCCGAATCTTGTTGTTGGCCTCCACCACTTCCGTCGGCTCGATATACACGGTGCGGCCCGTGGCACTCTCGTCATGTATGATGCCTGATATCTTTCGCTTCCGTCCCGGGGCAACGGGGATGACGAGGCGCCCGTCGCGCATTGCGGGTGCAGCATCCTTGTCCACGATGCCCTCGCTCTGCGCGGAGTGCAGGATGTTGTTGAGGATACGTGATACGGAGCCTGCCGTATGGGCCATCTCCCGGCGGATACCCAACAGTTCCGGAGAAGCGTTGTCACGGACATGACCGAGATTATCGATGATCTGGTCTATCTGCCGGATGATGATAGGAAACGTGGCTACGCCGTCAGCGAGGTTATGCAGAGCGGGATAATCCCATTTTTTCAGTACAACATCACTGCCGTCGTCTTGGTCCGGCTGCTCCTCACCACGGTAGAGGAACTTCACGAGGTCATCGATGGTCTTCAGCGAGCGGCGCAGGTCGAAGAGCTCACTCTCCTCCATCCATGTGTTCTGTAGCCGTACGCGTCTCAGGCTGCCGCGCACGTCGAAAAAACCCGTGAGAGGAAAGTCATCCCCCCTCTCCCCTATCTGACGCATCTCGCGCAGTTCCTCCATCCAGATATTGATATGTTCAGCATCATCGGAGAAAGACATTGCATCTACCAAGCCTTTGCCTAATGTGGAGAGACAGGCGGTGCCCAGCTTGTCCTTTATCTCGTCGAACCCTATCTTCTTTTCAAAGTTCTTTGGATATATCATTATCGTGATTATTATCGTGTGTGTTAATCGTTTTGTTTTGCGGTGGCCGTTCCATTCGTGGGCACTATCCGCATGGTACTGTTTCATCTTCCGTCATTTGTAAGACGATGTTGTGAAAGGAACATCAGAGGAAGAAAAATGTGCGGCAGCCCTTCCTGCTTCCGCTCAAACAGGCGTGCACTCTCTGCAAATTTACAAAAACTTTTCTGTCTATGCCTAAGGGCTCAATTATTTTTTTCAGATTATTTGTCGTTACGGATTAATCTGATTATTTTTGCGGACGGATTATGAACAATAAAGATTAAGTAAATGAAGTATATCAACGACACTGTCCGTCGTCAGGACCGACTGATGGATGAAGAACGCGCGAGAGAGATATTGAAGACAGCCGAGTATGGCGTGTTGTCTCTCTCTGACGGTGACCAGCCCTATGGGATCCCTGTTAATTTCATCTGGGATGGGAAAAACAGCATCTATATTCACTGTGCGCCGGAAGGCCGCAAACTGCATGTCATCGAGAAAAACCCGAAAGTGTCGTTGTGCGCCATCGGACGTGTCCATCTGTTGCCGCACAATTTCACTACGGAGTATGAGAGCGTTGTAGTTTTCGGTGAGGCACATATTCATCTGCCGGAAGAAGAGCGGATGGATGCCCTCCACCTGCTCATCAATAAGCTGTCGCCCGACTACAAAGAGATAGGTGACAAGTATGCGCACGCCAGTTTCCATCGCACGGAGATTATCCGTATCGATATCACGGAATACTCGGGGAAATGCAAGAAAGTGAAGACGGCTGACTAAAATGTAGCGGATCCCTTCCCTAATCCAAGGATTATTTGCTAATTTTGCATGAGGTAAACAAACAAACAATGAAAGTATTCAAAAAGATTGTAGATCTTCAGAACGAACTTTTCCTTGTTCGCAAAGAGGGTAAAGAGACAGGTCTCGTCCCTACGATGGGAGCTCTTCATGAAGGGCACGCCTCTCTTATCAAACGTAGTGTCAAAGAGAATGGCGCCACAGTTGTGTCTATTTTCCTCAATCCTACACAGTTTAACGACAAAGATGACTTGGAGCGCTACCCGCGTACACTCGAGGCCGACTGTAAGCTCTGTGAGGAGTGTGGTGCCCAGTATGTCTTCGCTCCATCGGCAGAAGAGATGTATCCTACACCTGATACCCGTCACTTTGAGTTTCCGCCGCAGACGACCGTGATGGAAGGTGCCAAGCGCCCCGGCCATTTCAATGGCGTGTGTCAGGTCGTGAGCCGTCTCTTCTTCATCGTTAAGCCTAACCGTGCTTATTTCGGAGAGAAGGACTGGCAGCAGATTGCTGTGGTGAGGCGCCTCGTAAAATACATTGGTTACAATAAACTTGTACATATCGTCGAGTGCCCCATCGTTCGTGATGCCGACGGACTCGCCAAGAGTTCCCGTAACACCCTCCTCACTCCCGAAGAGCGTGCCATCGCTCCGCGTATCTATCAGGCAATGAAAGAGAGTGTAGACTTTGCCAAGACACACACTGTGAAAGAGACCCATGACAAAGTTGTGGCTGACATCAATGCGGTCGATGGACTCGAGGTTGAATATTTTGAGATTGTCGATGGTGACACGCTGCTGGATGTAAACGATTGGGATGACAGCAACTATGTCGTTGGCTGTATCACCGTCTATTGTGGACATACCCCTATCCGTCTCATTGACCACATCAAATATAAAGAATAAAATGTTAATTGAAGTATTAAAGGGCAAGCTGCACTGTGTCACAGTGACCGATGCCAACCTTCAGTATAGAGGCAGTATCACCATTGACGAAGACCTGATGGATGCTGCCGGTATGATTGCAGGTGAGAAGGTGCAGATAGTCGACAACAATAATGGTGAGCGCTTCGAGACCTATATCATCAAAGGTGAGCGGGGATCGGGCTGCATCTGTCTCAACGGCGCTGCAGCGCGTAAGGTGCAAATTGGAGACACCGTCATCATCATTGCATATGCATTGATGGATTTTGAGGAGGCCAAGACCTTTAAGCCCACTATCGTCTTTCCGAAAGAAGGAAACAGACTTTAGAGAATCAGTATAACTGCAGGGGCGGGCACAAGGCTCGACCTTATGTTATTATGGGGGGTCAGTAGCTCTCTTCCGCATCGGGGAAGTCGAAGGTCTTGACGGCTTTTACGTAGGTCCGCACGCCATCGGTCATACATTGGCATACATCAGCGAAATGGCGGAGAAACTTAGGCCTGAACCCTTGTGTCATGCCTAAGGCATCAGCATAGACCAATACCTGACCATCGGTGTCGGGACCTGCTCCTATACCTATCGTAGCTGCTTTCACTTCTTTTGTCACTTGTGCAGCGAGTTTTGCCGGTACTTTCTCCAATGTTATAGCGAAGCATCCGGCTTTGTCAAGGGCATAGGCGTCGGCGAGCAGTTGTTGTGCTTCTTTCTCCTCCTTGGCACGCAGTCCGTAACCGCCAAATTCATGAATGCTCTGAGGGGTCAGTCCTAAGTGACCTACAACAGGGATACCCGCTTCAACGATGGCTTTCACTGTCTCTGCGATACGCCTACCGCCTTCGAGTTTTACGGCATCCACGCCTGTCTCTTTCATGATACGGATGGCATTACGTACGCCCTCTTCCTTACTGACCTGATAAGATCCAAACGGCATGTCGCACACGACGAGGCAATGACTGCACGCACGCGCCACACTGCGGGCGTGATAAATCATCTGTTCGAGTGTGATAGAAAGCGTATCGGCATTACCTGCCATAACGTTGGAGGCTGAGTCGCCGATAAGGATAGAGTCGATGCCGGCACAGTCAAGAATGCTGGCTGTCGTGAAGTCGTAAGCTGTCATCTGGGCAATCTTCTCGCCAGTGGCTTTCATCTGTAAAATGGTCTTGGTGGTAATCTTTTTCTTGTCTGTCGTTAAGTAACCCATGATTATTAGTTGTTATCATGTGCAAAGTTATATAATTATTTCGTAACTTTGTAGCGTATTAAGAAAACATATCCGATAAATAGCTGATAAAATGCTTAAAGGGGAAAAAATTGTCCTTGGAATCACCGGTTCCATCGCCGCCTACAAAGCTTGTCTCATCATCCGTGGACTTATCAAACGCGGCGCTGAGGTACAAGTTGTCATCACTCCCGCCGGCAAGGAGTTTATCACCCCTATCACGCTGAGTGCATTGACCCATAAGCCTGTTATCAGTAAGTTTTTCTCGCAGCGTGATGGTACGTGGCATTCGCATGTCGACCTCGGTTTGTGGGCTGACGCTATGCTCATCGCTCCTTGTACGGCGAGCAGTTTGGGGAAGATGGCCCATGGCATTGCCGATAACATGCTTATCACGACTTACCTCTCCATGAGGGCTCCAGTGTTTATCGCGCCCGCCATGGATCTGGATATGTATCGTCACCCCTCCACTCAACATAACCTTGAACTGCTGCGTAGCTTTGGCAATCATATCATTGAGCCGGGCACCGGGTTCCTAGCCTCGGGACTTGAAGGCAAGGGCCGTATGGAAGAGCCGGAACGAATCATCGAGATGCTTGACCGTACCCTTGAGCCGATGGGACCTATGACGGGTAAGCATGTACTTATCACGGCCGGTCCTACCTATGAGAAGATTGATCCCGTGCGTTTTATCGGAAACTACTCCTCTGGTAAGATGGGGTTTGCCTTGGCTGAGGAGTGTTATCGGCGCGGAGCTGACGTGACGTTGGTCACAGGCCCTGTGTCGTTGAAATGCTCGTCGGGTATCCATCGTGTCGATGTAGAGAGTTGCGATGAGATGTATAAGGCGGCAACAAAAGTATTTCCACAGAGTGATGCCGCCATTCTTTGCGCAGCTGTTGCCGACTTCAAACCTTCTCAGGTGGCTGACACGAAGATTAACCGTGGAAAAGACAGACTGCATGTCGACTTGCAACCCACACAGGATATAGCGGCTTCATTAGGAAGAATGAAGAAAGAAAACCAGCGGCTCGTCTGCTTTGCGCTTGAGACCCATGACGAGGAACAACACGCAGAGGCGAAGTTGAAGAAGAAAAATGCCGATTTCATAGTGCTCAACTCTACACGCATCCCCGGCACAACCTTTCGGAGTGACAATAACCAGATTGCTATCATCTCATCTGCAGGTCGCATTGATTATCCCAAGAAACCGAAGGCGAAGGTTGCCGAGGATATCATCGATCAGTTAGAGCATTTATTCTGAATAATATAATTTTTCATGAAAATAGCAATAGGTATTGATGTTGGTATTTCCACGACGAAGATAGTCGGGATTCGGGATGGACAAGTAG
>ERZ773013.1168-NODE-1168-length-15876-cov-4.339865_pt1 | contig 15876 bp, 9 predicted proteins | sample MGYA00511670_ERZ773013 | MGnify/ENA primary metagenome ERZ773013 (study PRJEB29015, sample SAMEA2738120) | human oral metagenome | biome: human oral; feature: human-associated habitat; material: saliva | place: China | collected 2257 ... | reverse complement strand
TGTCTTTGTACCACAAATTGCCATTTGTCCCACAAAGACCCTTACCCCAAAGGGGATTAAATCACTCCAAAGTCGTGATTAGAAAATAAACATAACAATACGATTATATTAAAATTAGAAATAGCCAATAATAACCTCTACGGACATCAAAAAACAGAAGAAGTACATCATTGTGACAGATGAGATACCCGTATGTCCAACGTGAAAGACCAACTGCGTGCCTTTAATCTGCACAATAAATCGGTTGCAGTAAGCAAGTCTAACTCTATGCGTATCTTGGGAGAGATTTTCAAGGTGATTACGGTAGATAAATCTGCCGTGGAATATAACAGAAAGTTCTCAGAACTGACAGTACAAATCCATAAAATAGATGTTTCCAATAATTAAACAGTACAATCCATTTACCTTTATCATAGCGTGAAAACCGCTCAAATCTTGCTTGAAAAATTGAAAAAGCTATCGGTTCAAATCGTCGAACTTATAAATCAAGCAATCAGCTTAACCATTGATTACCGCACAAAATAGATACTAGTTAAGACAAGATGAAACAACAGATCAGCTCAATTGTTTGTGATTAAACACTACGCTTTGTGTTTATTCGTACGCTAGAATTTATCACAAGTTTCATTTTTTTTCACCGTTGGGTTTTCTTACTTAAAAAAAATCTATTTTTTCTTGAAATTTATTTCTTTTTTTTTAATTTGTTTGCATATCTTTGCAACAAGATACACTTATATAAACACATTCTTATGTACCTGAGAAAAACAATTCACAGTTATGTATCCTGTTCACTGCATTGGAGTGGTACCAATCTAAGAGATATGTCAACAACTGACAAATGTATTGCTGCGGTCTCATCATCTATCTAATTACTAATTTAATCACCTATCAGCATCATGAAAAGATTCTATATTTGTTTTATAGCATTAATGGGAATCCCACCCCATCTTAGTGCTCAAGAGAAACTGCAAAAGTGTACTAATATACCTCGTCCTGGAGATAGGATATTTAAACAACAGGTTGAATACAAACATCCTGGCAAGAGTGGGAAGGACGTGTTCTGGAACTTCGGTAAGTTAAATGCAGTTGACAAGAAGTACAACATCCGCTACCAGGCAGAAGGTAGCACTGCGGACTCTGTCATCGGAACGGAACATCAGACGAGCTACTATTACCGCTCGCATGGCGATTCCCTGATGCTGGCAGGGTATGAGAATCAGACGACAATGATGGACTACTCACTACCCGAACTACTACTACATTTTCCCGTTGCCTACGGAGATAGCATCGGAAGTTACTATTACGGTACAGGAAAGTATTGTGGTAAGCTGGACATGACGTCATGTGGATCATCCAAATCCATAGCCGATGCTTACGGTATGTTGATGCTCCCCAGTGGTGATACGCTTCGTCATGTAATGCGGGTTCATACCATCAAGCTAATTTCGGAAAAGACACGGTTAATTTCTAACCAGGATATGCTGGATGGGAAGGGTACACATGTGGATAGCCTTTCTGCCGAAGCTATCCAACGGCATTTAAATACTGACAGTGTCATCCTATTGGTGGATTCCTACAAATGGTATGCAGCAGGCTATCGTTATCCTATCTTTGAAACGGTTACTACCGGTAATCTCCGCGATGACGGTAAAACACCATATTTCTCAACGGCCTTTTATTATCCTCCCACAGATCATGAGTATCTGGCTACGGATGAAGAGAACAAGAAAATACAAGATCGATTAAATAAAGAAGATCTGAGCAATGGGGAAAATAACAAGGATACTACAATGGATGAAATACAGTTCCGCTATAATTTCTATCCTAATCCTGTACAGACGACGCTTTCATTTGAATATTTCATATCCAAAGCTGCCATAGTGTCGTATGACTTATTTACTCTCTCTGGAATGCTTGTTTATAAGACTAATCCCGAAAAGATGCAGGACGGAGCACATGAACATCAAAATCGCGCTGCCTGTGGCGATTGTGGTTGCTCTCGTTATTGGAGTGGTAATTGGTCATTTCCTTCCCATTCCAGGAGGAGCCGGAGCCACTTCAGTACTTGGTAAGACCGCTGTTTCCGAAGCCGAGCTTGATTCTCCTATCGGTTCATATACGGTTGACGGAAAGACTGAAAACATCACTGCTCGACAGGTTCTTGAATCCTCAACCGGCGTAGATAGCGCTAAGCAGAAAGACGGTACGTACACGCTTCCGTCCATGGATAAGGCTTTTACCTATGCCCGTAATCAGGTTATTCTCAAGGGTGCCGAGGCAGCCGGTTTTTCCGCATCCGACGATGAGATAAGCGAATACGCCAAGAAGAACCTTCAGACCGATGATTATGAGGCTATCGGTAAGCAGTACGGATTTTCAGCTGATGCTACCAAGGAACTTCTCCGCCAGGCGGTAGTCATACAGAAGTATCGCGAGTCCGTTATTACTACCAAACTTCCTGCTACTCCTACCATGCCAACCGCACCATCCGACGGCAAGCAAGATACGGCAAACGCGGATTATGCCAAGTACATTATCGATCTTGCAGGCGACGAGTGGAGTGCCGATAAGAATACGTGGGCTTCTACCGATGGTCCTTATTACAAGGCATTGAATGGCTATTCCATTTCTAACGATTCTGCAACGTATGAGGCAGCTTTGGCAGCCTACAAGGTCGCCGGCAGCAACTACCAGCAGGTGGCGGCTCAGGCAACTGCAGAGTGGCGCGATGCGGCAAATAAATTGCTCGAAAAGTCCTCCGTGTCTATCTACTCTCTCGCACTATAGTCTGAGTTTTGGTGGTTTATGCTCTGCGAGGGGGTGCGGACGAAAAGTTGGACCGTCAAGGGCGGTCGGATTGGAGTTCGCATGTATAGCAAAGAGAACGTAGAGCTGTTTTTACTTGCAAGAGAAGACGGGATGAGTATCAAAGGAGCAGCAGCCTTTGCCAAAGTTAACTACAACGCAGCGAAGGACTGGATCTACAAGGGTCTCCCGCACAGCTATACCGGCGCCTTGAGAAAAAGTCAGTGCGCTAGAATACAGAAGAGCGCAAAACCCTCAGGTGAAAAGGAGTATCTCATGTCAGCGAGCCCCTACGATCCTCCGAAGTCAGGGCCGCTTGCCGGCCTTAGTCCTGACCAGATAGAAAATTTGCTTCTAAGGGCGGTGTTGGCCGACCTAAAAGCGGTCGGGTGGGACCCGGCTTTGATCTCGAACAGGAGCAAGTGCGGGCTCGGCGAGAGATTGAGGCAGGCGACAGGGCTGCCCCTCCGCTTAATCATCGCTTTCTTGAAGATATCGAAGAGCTCCTATGAGTACCACCGTAGCCGTCTGGGTCAAGACAAGTATGAAAGACTCAGGACACAGGTGAGATCTGTGTTTAGAGAAGGCCAGAGGCGCTGGGGCTACCGAACCGTACATGCCAGGCTCAAACGAGAAGGTACACACGTCTCCGAGAAGGTCGTAAGGCGCATAATGGCTGAAGAGGGGCTGAAAGTCGTCTATAACAAGAAGCGTCCGCACAGCTGGAGCTCCTATGTCGGTGAGATCTCCAAGGCCCCAAAAAATCTCATCAGCCGTAACTTTCACGCTTTAGCCCCAGATGAGCTGTGGCTCGCGGGCATCACTGAGTTCAGGCTCCCCTGCGCAAAGATCTATCTGTCTGCGATAATCGACTGCTTCGACGGCAAGTGCATCTCCTGGTCTATCGGGCGACACCCCAGCAAACAGCTTGCCAACTCAAGCCTCACCAAGGCGCTCTCTCAAAGACGCCCGGGGTCTCATACCACCATCCACTCTGACCGTGGCGGACACTACCGCTGGCCTGAATGGATAGCGATATGCAATGAGAGCGGGCTGAGAAGAAGCATGTCGGCGAAGGGCTCAAGCCCGGACAATGCGGCCTGCGAAGGCTTCTTTGGGAGACTGAAAAACGAGTTCTTCTACTACCGCGACTGGAAGAACATCTCGCCGGAGATCTTCATGGCTGAGCTCGACGCCTATCTCACGTATTATGATGAGGGACGCATCAAGCGCTCACTGGGCTGGCTGAGTCCGAACGAGTACAGAAGGGCCCTGGGCTATATGGCCTAGTGGTCCAAGAAAATGTCCGCACCCCCCGATGTATGTCGTGTAATTTTTAGGGCAAAATCATGTAGGTACTAATCCATAAAACCTGTAATCAGTATCATGATTACAGGTTTTATTTTGGAGATGGGAAGCGTGATGAAGGTTGTAATAAGCGCGTGTCTGCTTGGCTTTCCCGTTCGATATGACGGCGGTGCAAAAACATCCCGTGCGGTTCAGGAGTTTGCTTCAAAAGTTGAAGCAATGCACTTGTGTCCGGAGGTTCGCTCCGGACTGCCAACTCCGCGGCCGCCGGCAGAACAGCGGGATGGTCGTATATGGCTTAAGGACGGCACTGAGGTTACCGACAGCTTTCGGAAGGGAGCGCTCTGCTCTCTTGTCACCGCTCAAGAATTTGGAGCAACGCTTGCCGTTTTGAAGGCTAAAAGCCCGTCTTGTGGCGTGCATGAGGTCTATGATGGTACATATTCAGGAAAACTCATTCCCGGTGAGGGTATTTTTGCCCGTCACTTAGAAGAGGAGGGGATTTGTGTGGTTACCGAGAAGACCGTCGAAGAGATAAAGCCATCCGTTGAGCATCCTGTTGCTCTTGTGTTGGGAACCGGTCTTGGACATTTAGCAAACCTCGTGAAGCCGGTGCGTCGCATTGATTACCGTGATATTGAGGGATTTCCGGTAGATGCTCAACCGGTTACCGGACATAGCTTTGAGGCTACCATAGGAACCATCGACGGCGTTCCCGTTGTGGTATATCCGGGTCGCGTACATCTCTACCAGGGATATTCCGCAGCCGAAGTTACGGCGTTGGTGCAGCATGCACATCATTTGGGCTGTCGTGATATCATTTTTGCAGGTGCCACGGGAGCCGTTCCGGGAAATGCCGGTACCGGTCTTGGTATTATTACCGATCAGATTAACCTTACCGGCACCAATCCTCTTGCTGAGTGGGCCGGCCTCAAGAATGTTGAAACTCCCTTTGTTGATATGAATGATGCGTATTCTCCCTATCTCCGTACGCTTGCACGAGGCGTGGCCGACGATCTGGGTATTACGGTAGAGGAAGGGATTTTTGCCGGTCTTCTCGGTCCTAACTTTGAGACACCGGCAGAAGTGAACATGCTACGAGCCATGAATGTCTCATACACGGGCGTTTCAACGGCACTTGAAGTTATTATGGCTCGCGCGCTGAACATGAATGTGTTGGGGCTTACACTGGCTGCCAATCCCGCCGGTGCTCGGGGTACTACGCACAAGAGCGTTCTTGAAGCAGCCGAGCACTACGCGGATGATTTTGAGCGGCTTGTGAGGGGTATTTTGCGTCTTCTCTAAATTATGGCTTGAAATGTGCCGGTATTCCCCGTATAGTTGTTAGCCGCATATGCTTGTATGGTTTGTCTTAAGAGACTTTACAACGTATCGTGTGCCAGCTTAGCTCAGTTGGTAGAGCACCGCTCTCGTAAAGCGGGGGTCACCAGTTCAAGTCTGGTAGCTGGCTCCATGAAATCGCAGGTAGTCGCTTTATGGTGGCTACCTTTTTTGTGTGAGTGGCTTGAGCTCTTTGATTGCTTTAGTGCTACTGAAACAGCGCTGCCGGAATGGTGCTGCCAGAACAGCGCTGCCGGAATGGTGCTGCCAGAACAGCGCTGCCAGAAATGCGCCAAGTTGGGTCGTCATTTTGGCGCTGCCGGAACAGCGCTGCCAAAAATGCGCCAAGTTGGGCGCAAGTTGCCAAACTTGCAGCAAGTATGGTTCAAATATGCCAAACTTGCAGTAAGTATGGCAATCCTAGCCATACTTGGCGCATTTCCGGCAGCGCCATTATGACAACCCAACTTGGCGCATTTTTGGCAGCGCCATTAATTCAACTTAGCCCAAAATAACCTCAAGCTCAAAGACGATCTTCTCGTCTTCAAACCAAAACATATCACACGAACGCGTACCTGCGTCGTTTACAAGTATGGCGGCAAGACGGGAGTTATCGACCCCTGCATACAGGCCCTCGCAGCTAAACGTTGCACCGCTCCCCTTGTACGCAGAACGAATGTGGTTCATGTATGCGCGTTTGCCTCGGATTGTCGTAGTTTTCCCGGCTTCTCGAAGTTCCCAAATAACATCCTCGGCAAGGAACGTCTCGTATGTTTCCCAATCGCGCATGTTTTCCGCTTGGAAGAACTGGGCGAGAAGCTCTTCGTTGCTAGAGGGAAATACCGCGCCGTTAGTAAGAAGTGCCTTATTACCGGACATTCTTTCAGGTACATCTGAAGTTAACTTCAAAACGGCAATCAATTCCTCGCCGTCCTTCTCGCCCGTCTCAACAAATCCAAACGAACGATAGAGATTCCGAGCAGCTTCATTTTCAGGTTCATAGGAAAGCCAGCAATAATCTGCCTTGCCACACGGGAAGGTGCGTATAAACTCCAGCGCGAGTTTGAGGGCTTCTTTCCCGTATCCTTTGCCCTGATGCTTTGCGTCTATCATCAGACGTCTGAGATCGTAGCTACCATAAGCTATCGCCGGAGCGTCGTCCCAGCAGTCGTCCGCGCCAAAGCCGACCATCAAAAAACCCACCGGTACAGCACCCTCGTAGATACCAAAGGGAAATACCTGTCCGTTTCCTGTTATGGAGGTATAGGCCTCGATAATGCTCACGTCGTTTCCGGCAACAAAAGCCTTCTGTTCCTCAGACACCTTGAGTTCAAGGATATCCCATACATTTTTTCCGTTTATGCGTTCCAGTCTTAGCACGGGTTCACCATTCGCTTGGGCGATTGCTTGTTGAAGGACGACTACATTTTACGATAGTGGAGCTTTTTGATACACGATGACTAGGCGCTACAAATCACTAGATAGTTTTACTATCTACAGCATATCTACAACAGTTGTCCGAATCTTGCAAATAAGGAAACACTGCTCTCTCACGTGGCTTCAATCTCATCCAGCTCAAGTTCTTGGCCTTGGATAAGCTCGGTCTTCTCGCCGGCGCAATACGGACACGTACGGCCATACTTAACGGTGGCATAGGTGCGATTGCAATCAAGACAGCGGGTTACTGCCGGTACGCTCTCAATCTCAAGCTCGGCCGCGCGCATTAGCTCCGTGCGGTCGGCCGCCCAACGCCATACGTCTTGAAGATACGACGGAATGACACCTGAGACCTCCCCCAGCCGCAGCTTTACGCGGGCGACTGAGGTGAGGTCATTTTGGCGCCCAAGATCCTCGACCATATCAATAATGTAAAACGCAATGCCCAGCTCGTGCATGAACCGTCCCTGATGCCTTCGCCAAACCAACGTCAGCTTGAAATGCCTGTACTGCCGGTCGGTACCGGATTGCCAAGCTCATCGGTGGTCACGTGCGACTCGGGTTTAGCGGATTTCACGCTGCGCTTCTTGTTCTTGATGATCTTAACGGCTCGCTTGCCGATATATCCCAGAATCTTTGTTTTCTTGTCTTCCGCGCGCACCATCGTGGAACACTCGGGGTTGTCCCGGAAAAGATGTATCGCATCAAATTCGCAGCGTGTCGTGCACAGGCCGCAGCCAATACATTTGTTGGCATCAACCACGGACGCACCGCACTTAAGGCAGCGAGCGGTCTCGATGCGCACCTGCTCAGGCGTGAACGTCTTGCGAACATCGCTCCAGTTATGACGAATACTCTCAACTTTTCCGCACGCAGGAATCTGCCTACCCGCATGATCGTACGAATCGGGATTGAGCGCAATCTCGCTTTTATCCAGCTCAACGTAATGGCGCTGATTGCGGCCGATGGTAAGCGATGACCCTGCTTGTACAAAACGATGCAGCGAAACCGCAGCTTCATGACCCGCGGCAATGGCGTTGATGACAAAACTCGGACCGGTATATACATCGCCGCCGACAAAAATATCAGGCTGCGCTGTCTGGTACGTCTTGGGATCAGCCACGGCACCCTTGCCGCGACCAAGCTCCACGGCCTCGCCCTCAAGCAGATTTCCCCACTCGATGGACTGGCCGATGGAAAGCACCACGTTATCGGCTTCAACAAAGACGGTGTCGGTCTCGTCATAGCGTGGCGAGAAGCGCTTGTTTTCGTCAAACACCTGCGTGCAGCGCTTAAATGTAACGCCACGGACACGACCGTCTTCCGTGGTTTCTATTGCGGCCGGACCCCAGCCGTTATTGATGGTAACGCCGTCTTCACGGGCCTCCGCAATCTCTTCGGGAAGCGCCGGCATCTCATCGGGCTGCTCAAGGCAATACATGGTCACCGCATCGGCTCCGCAGCGCATGGACACACGAGCGGCGTCAATGGCAACGTTGCCGCCGCCGACGACAACGGTCTTTCCGGAAACCTCATGCGCAGGGTCGTCCAGAGCCGTCCGTAAAAACTCAACGGCAGTACTTACGCCGACAGCCTCTTCTCCGGCAATGCCGGCTTTGCGACCTCCCTGGCAGCCAATGGCCACGTAGAACGCTTTGAAACCGTCCTGGCGCAGATCGTTCAAAGAGATGTCCTTGCCCACCTCAACGCCGCAGCGGATCTCAACGCCCATTTCACGCAAAACGTCAATCTCTGCGGCCACCACGTCCTTCTGGAGTTTATAGGCAGGAATGCCGTAGACCATCATGCCGCCGGGCAGCGCATTTTTCTCAAACACCACCGGATTATAGCCACGCTCCGCAAGATAGAAAGCACAGGAAAGACCCGCGGGACCGGCGCCGATAATGGCAATCTTTTCCGTAAAGCGACCGCGGTTGGAAGGAATCACCGGCTCAGGAACAAAGCGATGTTCTGCTTCAAGGTCCTTTTCGGCAATGAACTTCTTGACTTCGTCGATGGCAATGGCCTCATCAACCGTGCCGCGCGTACAAGCCGCCTCGCAGCGACGATTGCATACGCGTCCGCAGACGGCCGGGAAAGGATTTTCTTTCTTGATGAGTTCAAGAGCGTCACGATAGCGTCCCTCGGCCGCCATACGGAGATATCCCTGCACCGAAATATGGGCCGGACAGGCAACTTTACAAGGAGCAGTGCCGGTATCGTGGCACTCAATGCGGTTGTTGTTCTTATAATTCCAGTCCCAGTCAGCCTCGCCCCAGAACTTGTCGTCCGGAAGATCCTGCGTAGGATAGGTAAGCTGACCATGCACGGTGGAAAGCTTCTGCCCCAGCTGAGGCGCTCCTGCCGGACATACCTCCACGCATCCGCCGCAAGCCACGCATTTTTCCGCGTCCACATGAGCCACAAAAGACGAACGGGAAAGGTTCGGCGTATTGAACAGCTGCGAGGTGCGCAGGGCATAGCAAACGTTTACGTTACAGTTGCAGATGGCAAAGACTTTGTCCTCGCCGTCAATGTTGGTGATCTGATGGACAAAGCCGTTCTTCTCGGCACGCTGGCAAATGTCAATGACCTCGTCGTAGGTGATATAGTGGCCTTTGCCGGTTTCCACGCAATAATCGGCCATGTCGCCTATGGCAATGCACCAGTCCTCGGGATCGTCGGCACAACCATCGCCGCGGACGCGCTCGGCCAAACGACACGAGCACGGCGTTGCCGCATATCGATCATATTTTTTGAGCCAATGCGAGATATGCTCCACCGAAACCGTATGGTTAACCTGCTCAATGGAACGCTCAACGGGAATCACGTGCATACCTATGCCGGCACCTCCCGGAGGCACCAGCTTCGTAGCCATTTTCAGCGGCAGATACGTCATACGCTCAAACAGCGTTGCTATCTCCGGATGCTCCTCCAGCTGGCTCTCATTCATGACGGTAAACTCAGCGGAGCCGGGCACAAACATGGGTAGCACGTACTGTTTTTCTCGCTCGGCGTTTTCCCAGTTGTATTCAATGATGCCCTTGATGGACATACTGTCGAGAAGCTCCTGCAATTTTGGAGCCGCCAAACCGGTGGCACTTTGCAGTGCCAAGAAGGTCATGGGTACGCGCACTTTCATGTGCTTGGTAACGGCGGCTTCTTCTTCGGTCATCACCGATGCGATACCCCAATATTCAGGGTCATCCTTGGTCACTTTGTGGCCGAGGCGGTCGGTAATTTTTTGAACTTCGCGAAGAACACCGGGTTTCAAAGGCTCACCGGCAGCAGGGCCGGGTTCGTTCGGATTTGGTTTGCGGTAGGACACCACGTCTTTGTTTTCGGTAATGTGATTTTCTTTAATGTTGCGGATGGCCTCGCCAGCGGGATTGGTCACAGGCAATACATTGCGAGCCGCAATCTCCGCATCGGTTAAGTCTCCTCGCATAGGATTGCCGTCGGGCGGGGTTACACGTACAGGAATCTCCTCAGCCATTTCCTCTCCTATCTGGCCAGATGAAACCACTTTAACCTTACTTCTCTGTCTTCCACGCTGCAACGCGCTCGCGCAGCCACTGATACCACACGTCCATGCCGTCTCCCGTCTGAGCCGAAATGGGGATAACGCGTGCCTTGGGGTTGCGCATGGCGACGTTTTTGCAAAGGGCATCAAAATCGAAATCAAAATATGGCATGACGTCCGTTTTATTCACAAGCACCAGATCACAAACCTGATACATAAGGGGATACTTAAGCGGTTTATCGTCCCCTTCGGGAACAGATAAAATGGTGACATTAACGCCTGCTCCCGTATCAAATTCCGCAGGACACACAAGGTTGCCCACATTTTCCAAAAAGATTACGTCGGCATCGCCTGCGGCAAGACCTTCGAGCCCTTGTGCGCACATAGCGGCGTCCAGATGACACATACCTCCCGTATGAAGCTGAATCGTCTGAGCGCCCACCTCTGAAATAGCGGCGGCATCAACATCGGAATCAATGTCGGCTTCCATAACGGCAATATCAAGCTCACCTTTAAGTGCCTTGATGGTTCGACGGAGCATCGTTGTTTTTCCGGATCCGGGAGACGACATCAAATTAATAAGCAGTGTCCCTTTTTCCTTCATTTTGCTGCGAAGCTCATCGGCTTTCTGCTCGTTGGACGCCAAAACGCTCTGTTTAACTTCTATGACGCGATAGTCACTCATTATTGTCTCCCCCGATAATTACGTTATGTGGACAGTGCAGACAGACTCCTTTATTGCAAGTCTCCATCCACAAAACGTACCGTTCACAAAACTTCCGCTCACAAAATCTACTACCGTTTAATTTTACCAGCATACTTGAAATGACACCGAAATCACGCCGGTTTTCTCATCAATCGATGAACGGGGCTAGGCACTCGCAAAGTCATGCCGTATGTGCAAGGCTGACTCCGGTGCGCCTCAACGCTCGGCTCGCTCATGGAGGTGTGCCGCGCGTCTCGACTTACTCGTGGAGGTGTGCCGCATGCGCAAGGCCCACACTGATCAGCGTAATAACATGTTCGTCGGCAAGAGAGTAAATGACGCGGCGACCGTCTCTGTGAGCGGTAACCAGCCCTCTGTCGCGCAGGAGGCGCAGTTGATGCGAAGTTGCCGATTGTGAGACAGGAAGAAGGTCTTGCAGCTCCGTAACGCTCTTCTCGCCAAGTGCAAGCGCACCAAGAATTTGAAAGCGGGTAAAGTCCGAAAGCGCATCAAAAATCTGCGTTGCATCATAGATGACATCGTCGTTCACGAGAAATTCACGAAGCGCTTCTTCTGAAATAGGCTCACAGGTTGTGTGTAGTTCACTCATAGCTATCCACTCTATCTCCATCGAAATCGTTCCTTGCAAGTATACCTGCTTTACGGATACCTACGCGATATTTACATGGCACGTATTCGTCCTTCTCGCTCACTCAGCTCATTATCTGCCTATCCCCATACTCATAAAAAGAACCCCGACCAAAGCCGGGGTTCCTAAAGCATTGCTGTACGAAGCAAAACTACTTGGTCTTTTTGCCTTCTGCCTGTGCATCGAGACGCACAACCTGAGAAAGAAGGTCATCAAGCGAGCCAAGATCTTCGTTGATGATGTCCGAATCAAGATTATCGGTACTGCTGCTGCCAATGAGCTCAAGGTCAGAGCCTTCATGCGTTGCCGGAGCGGCCGTACCAAGCATCAACCCTCCGTCAGCATCCGGCGAGAAGACCATGTTAAGCAGCTGGGAAAGATCCTCGGCGTCGGCCTCGTCCTCATCGGGCTCAAGGATGTAGAGAAGGTTGCGGGCATCAAGACCCTGGCGGAGCTCCTCAATTGCCTTGGAACCAATGCCGTCAATGCGGAGAAGGTCTTCTTCGGTCTTACCAATCAGATCTCCAACCGTCTCAATGCCAACCTCGGAGAACTTATTGGTCCAGCGCTGGGAAACCCCAAGGTCGTCAAAGAGGTACAGCTTGGCATCCTCACTTGAAAGGGTACGCCCGTTCTTCGAGAAAATGCTCCCGTTGCCGTACTCGTCGCCAACCCAATCAAGCTGCTTTGGAAGCTTCTCCTCAATGTCTTTAAGGCTCTGTGGTGCCCAATCCGGCAGCACCTTTGCCCTATCGGACGTGGGCCCATCAATCTTGGTACCGTGATAGGTAAGCTCAACGTCGCTGTACGCGGAAAGTCCGGTACCTGCAGGAATCTGCTTACCGACGATGACGTTGGACTTGAGATCCAACAGGTGATCGACATCACCCTCAATCGCGGATGACGTGAGAACGCCCGCGGTACGGATAAACGAAGCGCTGGAGAGCCAGGAGTCAATGGAGCTTGCAACCTTTAAGGTGCCCAAAATGGCAGGTTCGGCCTCAGGCGGCGTACCGCCGGCAAGCGTGATATTCCTGACCGTATCCGCAAAGACATACCGGTCAACGTACTGTCCCAGCAGATACTGAGAATCTCCGGGGTTCGTAACCTGAACGCGACGAAGCATCTGACGGGCAATAACCTCAATGTGCTTGTCGTTCAAATCAACGCCCTGTGACGTATAGACGTCTTTAACGGACTCGACAAACGTGTGCATCGTGGATTCGATGTCAGTAAGCTTACGCAGCAAGCGGAAGTTAACAAAGCCGCGCGTGATCTGATCGCCTGCACGAACTTCCACACCCTCCTCAATGTCAGGCATGAAACGAACGGAAGCAGGAACGCGCCACTCCTCAAGAATGCGCGAGTGATCTTCACTGTCGACAATCCGAAGCAGATATTCGGTCGTCTCCGGCGTAATGAGAAGCGTACCCGAAACAGGAGCGAGGTCAGCCTCGCGACCGAGGATCTTCTCGTTAACATTACCGACAACGTCGAACATACGAGCGACCGTTGGGAGACCCTGCGTAATATCCTCGGCACCGGCAACGCCACCGGAGTGAATGGTACGCATCGTAAGCTGAGTGCCCGGCTCACCGATGGACTGAGCGGCAATAACGCCGACAGCCGTACCGATGTTGACCGGACGACGGGTAGAAAGATCCCAACCGTAGCACTTCTGACACACGCCGTATTTAGACTTGCAGGTAAGCAGCGCACGGAGGCGAATCTTCTTCAAACCGTGCTCAATAAGCTTCTTCAGATCGTCAACGGACTCTACGTAGCCACCGGCCGCGATAAGAACTTCGCCGGTCTTGGGATCGCAAACGTCCTCAAGCGTGCAACGGCCTACGAGATCGGCGTCAACGGAGCTCTGACCAGGCTTAATAATGGGATACGTGATTGCCTCATCGGTACCGCAGTCCTCCTCGCGCACAATGACGTCTTGTGCAACGTCAACAAGGCGGCGAGTCAGATATCCTGAGTCAGATGTGTGAGAAGCCGTATCGACAAGACCCTTACGCGCACCATAGGTTGAAATGAAGTACTCAAGTGGCTCAAGACCTTCACGGAAGTTTGCCTTAATGGGAAGGTCGATGGTCTCACCGGACATATCAGCCATGAGTCCACGCATACCAGCCAGCTGGCGAAGCTGTGTCTTGGAACCACGGGCGCCCGAATCGGCCATCATGTAGATGGGGTTATTCTCTGCAAAGCCCTCAAGCATCTCAGAGCCAAGCGTATCGGTGCACTCCGTCCACGCATTAACAACCTCGGTGTGGCGTTCGCGCTCGGAAAGGAAGCCATCCTCGTAGTACTCGTTAATCTGATCGACGCGCTTCTGAGCCTCAGACAAAAGCTGTGCCTTATTGTCGGGAATGACTGCGTCCCACACGGAAACGGTCAAACCGGCAATGGTGGCATAGTGGAATCCCGTTGCCTTAATGGCGTCAAGGATTGGCTCAACGTCTGCCATCGGGTAACGATCGCAGCAATCATTGACCAACATGCCAATGTCGGATTTCACCATCTTGTAGTTAATGAACGGGTAATCCTCAGGCAGGCATTGACGGTTAAAGATGATACGGCCAACCGTTGTCTCAAAACGCTGAGGATGCTCGGATACGTCCAAGTCCTCAAACTGGCCGCGACCGCACATAATACGGAAGATCGGACGGCCACCCTCGTCATGCGCATTCGCATCGGCCGAGCTTACGCGAACGACAACCTTCGCCTGAATATCCTGATCGGGATTTGTGTCAATGGCGAGAAGCGCATCGTTAAAGCTTGCAAACGTCAGCGTCTTGTCCTGCTCGCCGGACTTTTCCGAAGTAAGGAAGTAGACACCGAAAACCATATCCTGAGAAGGTACGGTAAGCACCTTGCCGGATGCGGGGCTACGCAGGTTATTGGACGAAAGCATGAGTACGCGAGCCTCGGTCTGTGCCTGAGTGGAAAGGGGCACGTGAACCGACATCTGGTCGCCGTCGAAGTCAGCGTTAAACGGAGCGCATACCAGCGGGTGAAGGTGAATTGCCTTACCTTCAACAAGAACCGGCTCAAACGCCTGGATGGACAGGCGGTGAAGCGTAGGTGCACGGTTCAAGAGTACCAAACGATTCTGAATGACCTCGTCAAGGACGTCCCAAACCGCAGGAAGACCACGGTCAATGGCGCGCTTCGCACCCTTGACGTTTTCAACCTTGTGCAGCTCAACCAAGCGGCGCATCACAAACGGCTTAAAGAGCTCAAGCGCCATGGCCGACGGAAGACCGCACTGGTGCAACTTCAGATGCGGGTCAACGACGATGACGGAACGGCCGGAATAATCGACGCGCTTACCCAGAAGGTTCTGGCGGAAGCGGCCTTGTTTGCCCTTGAGAGCCTCGGCGAGAGACTTCAAAGGACGGCCTCCTCTGCCGGTTACCGGACGGCCACGACGACCGTTGTCAAAGAGCGCATCGACGGATTCCTGAAGCATGCGCTTCTCGTTGTTGACGATGATTGCCGGAGCATCCAGATCAAGCAGACGCTTCAGGCGGTTATTGCGGTTGATAACACGACGATACAGATCGTTGAGATCCGATGCCGCAAAGCGACCGCCGTCAAGCTGAACCATAGGACGAAGATCAGGCGGGATAACGGGGATGACGTCAAGAATCATGTTAGCGGGATTGTTACCGCCCTTAAGGAAGGCGTCAACAATCTCAAGACGCTTGATGGCCTTCTCGCGCTTTTGCTTTTGAGAATCCTCATTGGCGATAATGGCGCGAAGCTCCTCGGCCTCTTTGTCCAAATCAACGCCACGGATAAGCTCACGGATTGCCTCGGCGCCCATACCACCCTTAAAGTAAATGCCATAGTAGCGCTTAAGCTCGGAGAAGAGCCCTTCATCGGTGATGAGTTCACGAGTCTCAAGCTGCATGAACTTCTCGTATGCCTCGCGACGAAGAACCTTCTCTTCCTCGTACTCTTCTTCAAGATCGGCAATACCGGCACGAATTTCATCCTCAGAAAGAGGCTCGAAGTCATCAAACTCCTCGCCGACAGGCTTTCCCTGCTCTTTGAGACGCTCATTTTGGTCGTCGCGCTCGGCATCAAGCTCTT
>ERZ773013.1165-NODE-1165-length-15889-cov-7.028672_pt1 | contig 15889 bp, 16 predicted proteins | sample MGYA00511670_ERZ773013 | MGnify/ENA primary metagenome ERZ773013 (study PRJEB29015, sample SAMEA2738120) | human oral metagenome | biome: human oral; feature: human-associated habitat; material: saliva | place: China | collected 2257 ... | reverse complement strand
CCAAAGAAATCCTCGAAAGCCTGACCCCGCGCGAAGCCAAAGTCCTGCGTATGCGCTTTGGTATCGACATGAATACCGACCACACGCTCGAAGAAGTCGGCAAACAGTTTGACGTAACCCGCGAACGTATCCGTCAAATCGAAGCCAAAGCCCTGCGCAAACTGCGCCATCCGACCCGAAGCGACCGCCTCAGAAGCTTCCTCGACAGCGAAGACAGCAAACTGTAAAACAGCAAACCGCAGGTTTTATACCTGCGGTTTTTTATGGGTAAGAGGTCGTCTGAAACAGGAATTGTACGTTTTCAGACGACCTGTTTTGCATTCATTGCACTATGGTCGGTTGAAACCCGTAGCGCGGGCTTTGCCCGCGGATAATAGAGAAAGTTTCGGCAGCCTTTTTTACTCATCATCTTCGTGGGTAAAGCCCACGCTACAAGGCGGCATCATTCTTGAATGGGTGTGCAATTAAAACATGATTGTAAAAAAGGTCGTCTGAAAAAACAGGAAACCGGTTTTTTCAGACGACCTTTCATTTGTTTTGACTCTTTAGCCCAATTCTTTCAATTTCCGGCTCAAGATGCCGTGTATTTCCAGCGCCGTTTCGTAGCGGTCTTCTTTGGCAGGAACCGGCTCCAGAAAATGCAGCTCCACCTTGCTGGAAGGCTGGCTGATGATCATGCAGATGGATTGCCACAGGCTGGTATCGCCCACATAAGCCGCCTGAAGGTTCGGACTGGTGCCGTCAGGATTGGGGTAGCGGCAGAGCATGGGGATAATGGAAGCGCCTGCATCGTAGGCAGTTTGGAAAAAGCTGGGCTTGAACGGGAGGATTTCATAACCTTCCGTACTCGTCCCTTCCGGGAAAATGGTTACGGTATCGCCGTTTTTAAGGGCTTCGGTTACCGTGGCGATTTTAGCGGTATTGCCTTTGGTGCCTTTATTGCGTGAAACGTAAACGGTCTGCGCCTGCGTGGCGAGATAGCCGACTACCGGCCATTTGGCGACATCGTCTTTCGCCACAAACCGACCCGGAAATGCGCCGTTGACTGCCATGATGTCCAACCAAGAGATATGGTTGCTGATTAACAACTGCGCCTGCCCTTCCTGAGGCAGCGTGCCGAAGGTTTCCAGCTTCATGCCGCATGAAGCGAGGACGCGCAGCGACCAAATTTGGATGGCGCGCAGTTTGCGCCGTTTGCTGTAAAAGGGAAACAGGAAGAACATTTCCGCCATACCGTAAAGCAGGCAAATGCCGATGCAGAGCAGACGGAAGGTAAAACGTAATTTGGCAATCATAAGGTTGTGGTGTGTGCAATCTTGGTATAGGGTGAGATCGCCCAAATTGATTATGGGTTGATTTCACAATAGTTGAGGTCGTCTGAAAAGGTTTTCAGACGACCTTTTGGTCTTTATGGTTTAGGGGCGAAACGTTGGAGGTAACGGTCTGCCAGGCGGGTGATGTCCATCATGATGAGCACGTCGGCGCAGTTGAACGCTTCATCGACGCAAGGCTCGCCGCAGAACCATGCGCCCGCATTGAGGTAGCCTTTAATCAGCGGCGGGACGTCCGGTTTGTCCGACGGGGTAATTTCGTCCCACTTGAGCGGATTGAGCGGCTTGACGCACCATTTTTCAGGCGCGAGGTATTTGGATTTCAGGGCATGATACAGACCCGCCGCATCGCTGCCGCCGTCGTGCATATCAATGCTGCCGCAGCCTATCATGAAGCGCAGGTTTTCGTCTTTCATGAATTTGACCAAACCCGACCACAAAAGCATGACCAAACCGCCGTTGCGGTAGTCGGGATGGGTGCAGGCGCGGCCGAGTTCGACGGTTTGCGGCAAGATGTCTTTCAAAGGGGACAAGTCAAATTCGTGTTCGCTATACCAGCCGCCGACCTTTTTGGCGGTTTCTTCGGTAATCAGGCGGTAGCAGCCGATGACGTCTCCGGTTGCGTCGTCAAAAGCCAAAAGGTGGTGGCAATGTTCGTCGTAAGGATCGACATCGCGACCGTCGTCGCTTTCGATTTCTGCACCCAGCTCTTGGGCGAATACCTGATAACGCAGGCGTTGTGCTGCTTCAATTTCCGCCTGCGTTTCCGCAAGGCGCACGCTCAGACCGATTTTGGGGCCGGTTTGGTTGAAACGGCTGGAGGACATTTGACTTCCTGTCGGATGAAAAGAGTTGATTATAGCGGATATGGCAGAGGATTTATATTTCTACCCCTTTGGATGCTTTCATTTGCCGGTTGTTAGACGGAAAGTGTTGGTAAAAGGTCGTCTGAAAACACCTTGGCGTGATTTCATAAGATTAACCAGTATGGCAAAAGCAGCATAACTGACCACTGATTTAAATCAATTATTAATTATATATAATTAATAATATTGTAATAATACTATACAATATAACTAATTCTAAATAGTTAAATATAGTTATTTAGAATTGGTTGATATTTTTAAAAATTCAAAAATGGAGAATGAAAAGATGAAACTAAACTTATCCGTCAAACCGCTGTGTTTGGTGTTGTCCCTTGTTTTTGCAAATGTTTGTGTTGCGGAAGGTATTGCGACAGGGACGATGCACAAAAACGGTTCTGTCGCATTGGGCAAAGAATCGAAGGCGGGGGAGAATGCGACTGCGTTGGGCGATAAATCGGCTGCGGCGGGTTATAAGTCTGTTGCTGCCGGCTATGATTCAAACGCTTCGGGTTTGAGCGCCTCGGCATTTGGCAGCGAGGCTAAGGCGGAAGCATTGCGGACGGTTGCCGTCGGTTTCAGGGCGAATGCAAAAGGAACCAACGATATTGCCGTCGGCGGCGCATCGAAGGCTTCCGGTGGGCAGTCGGTGGCGGTCGGTTTGATGTCGCAGGCAACGGGTTTGCGTTCTATCGCGGTCGGTGAAAGCGCGAAGGCTGCCGATATTGATGCGGTTGCGTTTGGACGGGGCAGCGAAGCCAATGCACTCAGTTCCACTGCTGTCGGGGATAGGGCAAAAGCCAACGGTACGCAGGCGGTTGCGCTGGCATCTGCTGCCGAGGCAAACGGTTATCAGGCGGTTGCAGTTGGTACGCGTGCGGTTGCCGAAGAAACCAACAGTGTGGCATTGGGCGTGGAATCCTCGTCCACCGCGCTCAACGGTCTTGCCGCAGGCACGCGCGCACGGGTACGGAAATCGGGCGGAACGGCTTTGGGCGCAGGTGCTGCCGCATTTGAGGAAAAATCTGCTGCTTTGGGCTACAAAGCAGAAGCACGTCAGCAAAACTCCGTGGCACTCGGTACGGACAGCGTTGCCGATACTGCGGCAGGCGTTGCCGGACATGACTTTGCTACCGGTGCGGCAAGTACCGAAACGGGTAAGGCATGGGTATCGACTTTGGGCGCGGTATCTGTCGGCAGCGAACAAAACAGCCGCCAAATTACTAATGTTGCTGCGGGTAAGGAGGATACGGATGCGGTCAACGTTGCACAAGTGAAGAGCCTTGCCCGCCAAACCCAAAGCAGCCTTGCCGCAGCCGAGAGCAATCACCAGACCCAAATCGCCGCTTTGCGCAACGAAGCCAAAGTCCGTATGGACAAACTTGAAGAGCGCGCCGATTCAGGTTCCGCCGCTGCAATCGCAGTCGGCAGCCTCGGACAGGCATATCAGCCGGGACAAGGCGCGGTTTCCGTCGCAAGCGGTATCTGGCGCGGTAAAAGCGGTTACGCCGTAGGTATTTCCAAAGTATCCGCCAGCGGCAAATGGCTGGTTAAAGGCTCGGCAGTCGGCGCGGCGAAAGGCGGTGCGGGCGGCGGTGCCAGCGTAACTTACCTCTGGTAATCGTTGTTAGGCGCATTGCCGAAAGGTCGTCTGAAAACATTCCGTTTCTTCAAAACCGTGTTTTCAGACGACCTCGTTCTTGATAATTCCCTATTTGTCCCAATTCTGTCGATGTTATTAATTTTCGACAGAGCAAAATGAATCCCAAATACGCCCCGCTTTTCCAATCTTTCACACTCAACAACGGCGTAACCGTCAAAAACCGCCTTGCCGTTGCGCCCATGACCCATTTCGGTTCGCACGCCGACGGTTTAATCAGCGACCAAGAGCGCACGTTCCTCGGCAACCGTGCAGGTGATATGGGGCTCTTTATCTCCGCCGCCACTTTGGTTCAAGACGGCGGCAAGGCCTTTCGAGGACAGCCTGAAGCTACGGGCGAACACTGCATCGACAGCCTGAAAGAAACCGCCCAAATCATTCAAAAACAAGGCGCGAAAGCGATTTTGCAAATCCATCACGGCGGCTCCCAAGCGATGGTAGAACTCAACCGCCGTGACAAAATCAGCGCGTCCGCCAGCGAAAAGGATGGGGCGCGTGAAGCGAGTGCCGCAGAAGTGGAAGAACTCATCGCCTCCTTCGCCCAAGCTGCCGATTTGGCACTTCGCGCAGGCTTTGACGGCGTGGAAATCCACGGCGCGAACGGCTATTTAATCCAACAGTTTTACTCCGCCCAAAGCAACCGCCGCAGCGACCAATGGGGCGGCAGCTTGGAAAACAGAATGCGCTTTCCGCTCGCCGTCGTCGATGCCGTTGCCGCCGTCCGCAACAAACACCAACGCAACGACTTCATCATCGGCTACCGCTTCTCGCCCGAAGAGGCAGGCGAAGACGGGCTGACCATGACCGAAACCGGCGCACTGATTGACGCGCTGGTGCAAAAGCCGCTGCAATACCTGCACGTTTCCTTGTGGGAATTCGACAAGAAAATCCGACGTGGCGGCGATACGGCGCAGACCCGTATGCAGTTCATCCACGACCGCATCAACGGCAAGCTGCCCCTTATCGGCGTGGGCAACCTGTTTACCGCCGACGATATTCTGGCGGCGTTTGAAACCGGCTGGGCGGAATTTATCGCATTGGGCAAAACCGTCATGATCAATCCGCACATCGCCACACAAATCAGTGAAGGCCGCGAAGCCGAAATCGAAACGCAACTCGACCCGAAGTGCGCCGACCATTACGGTTTCCCCGACATCCTGTGGGAATTTTCCGCCAGCGGTACGCAATCTTGGCTGCCGCCGGTAAAAGGTGCGGACTGGAAGCCGGTAGATGCCTGATTGAACGGTTCAGCCGCCTACCCGCTTTTCGAGTAGGGTAGGGGATGAAATTGCCGTTACAGCTAAAGAGGTCGTCTGAAAAACGTTTTCAGACGACCTCTTTCTTGTCCGACAAAACGCTATGTTTTTCAGTTACAATACGCGCTTATTATAATGATCGACAGTTTGAAGAGACGCGATGAAAGAACATAAGGCCCGGAAACGCTTCGGGCAGAATTTTTTGCAGGATACGCGGATTATTGCCGATATTGTCAACGCCGTGCGTCCGCAGGCGGATGATGTGGTGATTGAAATCGGGCCGGGCTTGGCGGCGATTACCGAGCCTTTGGCGAAGAAGCTGAACTGCCTGCACGTTATCGAAATCGACCGCGACATCGTACGTCGTCTGAAAACGCTGCCGTTTGCGGATAAGCTCGTGATTCATGAAGGCGATGTATTGCAGTTTGATTTCAACAGCATTGCGGGCAAAAAGAAAATCGTCGGCAACCTGCCGTACAACATTTCCACGCCGCTTTTGTTCAAGCTGGCGGAAGTGGCGGACGATGTCGTCGATATGCACTTTATGCTGCAAAAGGAAGTGGTCGAGCGCATGGTCGCCGCGCCGAAAAGCAACGACTACGGCCGCTTGGGTGTAATGCTGCAATATTTTTTCGATATGGAGCTGCTGATTGACGTGCCGCCCGAATCGTTCGACCCTGCGCCGAAAGTGGATTCGGCAGTGGTGCGCATGATTCCGGTGGAACACCGCATCGGTAAGGCGGACGATTTTGAGCATTTCGCCAAACTGGTGAAACTCGCCTTCCACCAACGCCGCAAAACCATACGCAACAATCTGAAAGAATTTGCCGGCGACGAGGATTTGCAGGCAGTCGGCATCAGTCCGCAAGACCGTGCCGAACATATCGCGCCGGAAAAATATGTGGAACTGAGCAATTATCTGGTCCGTAAGGTCGTCTGAAAACATCTGGAAACAACATGATTAAATTCAAAAACGTACATAAACATTTCAAAGACCTGCACGTCATCAACGGCGTCAATCTGGAAGTGAAGCAGGGTGAGGTGGTGGTGGTTTGCGGACCTTCGGGCAGCGGAAAATCGACGCTCATCCGTACCGTCAACCAGCTTGAAAGCATTGAGAGCGGCGAGATTTGGGTGGACGGTATCAATGTTGCCGATCCGCAAACGGATTTGAACAAGGTGCGTGAGGAAGTGGGTTTTGTGTTTCAAGGCTTCAATCTGTATCCGCATCTGACCGTATTGGAAAACATCATCCTGTCGCCGATGAAGGTGAAAAAACAAAGCCGAGAACAGGCTGAGGAAAAGGCGATGGAGCTGTTGGAACGCGTGGGTTTGGCGCATAAAAAAGATGCTTTCCCCAGCCAGCTTTCCGGCGGACAGCAGCAGCGTGTGGCGATTGCGCGCGGGCTGGCGATGGAGCCGCGAGTGATGCTGTTTGACGAACCGACTTCCGCACTCGACCCGGAAATGGTCGGCGAGGTGTTGAAAGTGATGCAGGATTTGGCGGAAAGCGGCATGACCATGATGTGTGTTACACATGAAATGGGCTTTGCGCGCGAAGTGGCAGACCGCATTATTTTCGTGGATAAAGGACAGATTTTGGAAAACGAAACGCCTGAAGAGTTTTTTACCAATCCGAAACACGAACGCGCCAAACAGTTCTTGCAGCAAGTGATGACGCATTAACAGCTTGTCAAAAGGTCGTCTGAAAGACAGATTTGGGCTTTCAGACGACCTTTGGCGAATGCAACCGATAGATATAGACGGCAAAGAAACCATTTCTCATTTTGCCGTAGCAAAGGAAAACCATGTATTTTGTTGACCGTACCGCCGTCGTGCTTAAGCCGACCGCCCGCTTTTTGGAATGGCTGAAATCCGCCGACGAAAATATGCCCGATCTGACCATCGAGCAACTCCGTGCTAACTGCTCCGTATTCCTCGTGCCGCAGTTTGACGAGCCGGAAGAGGTGATTGCCTATTTTGACGAACGCTACCAACAGATTTTCGAGGCAGAACTCGCAGGCTGGGACATCGACAAAAGCAAGTGGCCGCAAGACATGAGCCTGAAGGCGTTTTGGGAATTTTTCGATACCGAAATCCACGATATGGTTTTGGACATGGAAGAGGCGGAATTGAGCATTACGCCCGTGTTTGACAATATGATGTAGGGCGATGCGCGCTTTTCAGACGACCTTGAAGCCGTCCCGTTCTTTAAAAGCCTTGTCCGTTTGGTTGCATTTGTCCGCAGTGGCCGTGTGCCTGATATGGTTTTACGGCTGGATGATGTGGTTCGGGCTGGTGGCGTTGGCGGGCAGTTTTGTTCACGCTTGGCGCGTGGTGAATTTGCGGACGGCGGGTGCGGTAAAGAAAATCGCCATCGACCGCCATGCGCGCGCTTGTGTATTTTGCGGAGACGGAGAAGGGCAGGGCGCGGTATTGGACGGTGCGACGATGCTGACTCCTTACGCTTTGTTTTTACAGTGGAACGCCGACGGTAAAACGATACGGCAATGCGTCACGCCCGATATGGCGGATAAAGAATCTTACCGTCGTCTGAAAGTTTGGGCGCGCTGGTGTCAGGTTCAGGATGCCGGGCATCCGCTTTAATTCGGTAAAGCGGTTTTCCGCCTTGTTCTCGTCAAATTAAACCCAATATAAAAACAGTCCACACAAGCAGCCGAAGCCGCCCCATTATTCGAAACGACGGTTTCAGACGACCTTTTAAAAAACGAAACACACATGAAAACATTACAAGACTGGCTCTCGCATTTGGAAACCGCCCACAGCGGCGGCTTAATCGACATGGGCTTGGAACGCACGAGCGAAGTGAAAAAACGCATGAAGCTCGAGCCGCAATGCCCCGTCGTCGTTGTCGCGGGAACAAACGGGAAAGGTTCGGTCTGCGCCTATCTGACGCAGATTTACAAACAGGCAGGCTTCAAAGTCGGTACGCTGACCAGCCCGCATTTATTGCGTTACAACGAACGCATCGCCGTCAACGCCGAGCCGGTTTCAGACGACCTCATCACCGCTTCTTTCGAGCGCATCGAAGCGGCACGCGGCGAAATATCGCTAACCTATTTTGAATTCAATACCTTGGCGGCGGTCGATATCTTCATACGCGAACAAGTCGATGTAATGATATTGGAAGTCGGCTTGGGCGGACGTTTGGACGCGGTCAATGTGTTCGACTGCGATTGCGCGGTGGTTACCAGCGTGGATTTGGACCATCAGGCGTTTTTGGGCGATACGGTCGAGCAGGTCGGCTTTGAAAAAGCAGGCGTGTTTCGTAGAGGCAAACCCGCAATCTGCGGTCAAAACCCCGCGCCCGAATCGTTGGTCGCACACGCCGAAGCCATAGGCGCGAAACTGCTGATGGTGCAGCGCGATTTCGATTTTTCCTCATTGGAAAACATCCAATGGAACTACCGCTTTCACCCGCAGCATTCAGACGACCCCGCGCGCAACCGCAATTCCCTGCCGTTTCCCGCATTGCGCGGCGCATACCAGCTTTCCAACGCCGCCTGCGCGTTGACCGTGTTGGAATGTTTGAACGAAAAATTGCCGGTGGACATCGGCGCCATCAAACGCGGATTGCTGCTGGTTGAAAACCCCGGACGTTTCCAAGTCCTGCCCGGCCGCCCGCTGACCGTTTTGGATGTCGGACACAACCCCCACGCCGCCCGCGCCCTGCGCCGCAGCTTGATTAATTTGGCTTTTGCGCAAAAGCGCACCGCCGTGTTCAGCATATTGTCCGACAAAGACATAGACGGCGTGTTGGAAATCGTTAAAGACCAGTTTGACGAGTGGTATATCGCACCTTTGGACGTGCCGCGTGGCATGACGGCGGAAGCCTTGCAGGCGAAACTGGAAGCACAAAATATCGAAAATATACAAACTTTTACCTCCGTTCGCGAGGCGTACCGCGCCGCTTTGGCTAAGGCGGGCGAAAATGATAGAATCGTTGTTTTCGGCTCATTTCATACCGTTGCCGACGTGATGGCAGCGTTGTAAAAGGAAATCTCCATGTCTGACAATAAGCAAAATGAAGTTCTGACCGGTTACGAACAGCTCAAACGCCGCAACCGCCGCCGCTTGGTTATGGCATCGGGGTTGGTGGCGGCATCGACCGTTTTATTGGGCGTCGCCCTGTCAACCGGACCGGAAAACAAGCCAGAAGAAAACGCCCAAACTACAACCATCCAACAGAATAATGCCAACGCAGAACCTGCCAACCTGGCGGATGCGACCGTGTTGGAACCCTCTACCAAAGAAGATTTGGAAGCAGCGGCAGAAGCGGCTAAAAATGCCGATGCCGAAGTAGCGGACAAACCGCAGGAAACCGCCGCGCAGGAGCAAACTGCGCAAGCCGAGCCGCAACCTGATGCGCCGCCTGCCGCGCCCGAAGATGTAGGCCCGCCTTTGGTGCTGATTAACGATACGTTGTCAGACAGCGACATCAAAGGTTTGGAAGAGTCTGAGAAAATCCAAAAAGCCGAAGCTGCCAAACGCGAAGCAGCCGAGCGCCGCGCGGAAGAGCGCCGCCGTAACCGTGAAGAGCAGCGTAAAGCGCAACAGCTTCAAGCCCAAGAAGCAGCGGAACGCGAAGCCAATGCCGCAGCGCGTAAACGTGCGCTTCAAGCTGCCAAAGCCGAGAAGGCGGAACGTGCCGCCGCAGCCGAACGCAACAAGCTGGCACAGTTGGAAAAAGCCGAGAAAGCCGTTGCCGAACGTAAGGCATTAAAAGCCAAAGAAGAAGCGGCGGCGAAACACAAAGCGGCAGCGGAAAAAGCCAAAGAAACCGTCACAGCATCCGCATCCGAACCTAAAGAAAGAATTCGGGTAGATGCTTCCAAATATGAAAAAATTGAAACGGCCGGCAAAAAAGCTTCCGCGGTAAGGGAAGCCGAAGCGAAAGTTGCCAAAGCCAAAACCGAGCAGACGGCCAAGGCAGAGAAAACCGCTACCGCTACTGCCGAAAGGTCGTCTGAAAAGGCAAAAACCAAAACCGCCGAAGTCAAATCAGGTAAAAAAGCCGCCATTCAGGCTGGTTATGCTGAAAAAGAACGCGCCTTGAGCCTGCAACGCAAAATGAAAGCGGCAGGTATCGACTCAACCATTACCGAAGTGATGACGGATAAAGGCAAGGTTTACCGTGTCAAATCAGGTGCATACAAAAACGCCTACGAAGCCGAACGCGACTTGAACAAACTGCGCGTACACGGCATTGCCGGACAGGTAACCAATGAATGATATTCCGTTAGCCGACATACTCGCCTTCGGCGTGATTGCGGCGTGTATCGTGATGTCGATGATACGCGGCGTCATTGCCGAAGCGGGTTCGCTGTTTGCGTGGGTGATTTCCTTTTTGTTGGCTAAAACGTTTGCCGTTCCGTTTTCGGAAGTGGCGTTCAAATCGATTCAACCGCGCGCCTTGGGCGTTGCCATTTCGTTTGTCGTGATTTTCTTTTTGGCGCGTTTTTTACAGCAGTTTTTACGCACCATACTGACCAACGCAGCGTCATCGATGGGCTTGGGCAGCGTCAACAGAGTATTGGGCGGCGTGTTCGGCGCAGCCAAAGGCGTGTTGCTGGTCACTTTGGCGGTCATGGTCTGCGCCCACACCGATTTGCCGGAAACGGAAGATTGGCAAAGCTCGTACAGCATTCCTTATTTTCAATCATTGTCTGAAGTCATCATGCCTTATCTGCCCGGTCAGAAGGAAAAGGCGGAAGATAAGGCGGAATCGTAAATCCACCGGTTTCAGACGACCCCGATTACATCAAAGGTCGTCTGAAACCGGTTTTTATTGGGATATATTGTTATATAGAGAGTTAAGTTTAAACACCTGCACAGCTTTACTTTACTCTGGTTTGAAAAGAATAATTTTTTATTGAGTTATCAGGGTAATAAGTGAAATAGTTTTATACATTTTGCTGTCGGCAACCTCATTGCCTTGCTCTGATTTATTTTTTAGATCAAATTTCTGCGAAGATCCGTTATAAGAATTGCAAAATAAAAATCCCCACTGAAAAGTGGGGATTTTGTTTTGCAATTCTTTTGCTTAACCTTTACGGGCAGGCAATTTTTCTTTAATGCGGGCCGCTTTACCGGTCAGGCCGCGCAGGTAGTACAGTTTGGCGCGACGGACGTCACCGCGGCGTTTTACTTCGATTTTTTCTACGGTAGGGGAGTAGAGTTGGAAAGTACGCTCAACGCCTTCGCCGCTGGAAATTTTGCGGACGATGAAGTTGCTGTTCAAGCCGCGGTTACGACGGGCGATAACAACGCCTTCGTAAGCTTGCAGACGGCTGCGTGAACCCTCTACTACGCGTACGGAAACGACTACGGTGTCGCCCGGTGCGAATTCGGGGATTTCTTTGTTCAGGCGAGCGATTTCTTCTTGCTCTAATTGTTGAATCAGGTTCATTGTTTTTCCTAAATTATGATTGGATTTCCTGTTGCTCTTGCAAGATTTCTTTTAAGAGGCGGGATTCCTTTGGGATTAAACTGCGCTTTTCCAGCAGGTCTGGTCTGCGCTCTAGGGTGCGCCGCAGCGATTGTTTCAACCGCCATTCGGCTATCAAGCCATGATTGCCCGAACGCAATACGTCAGGGACGGTCATGCCTTGGAATTCTAAAGGTTTGGTGTAATGGGGGCAGTCTAATAGGTCGTCTGAAAACGAATCCTGCTCGGCTGACTGTATGTCGCCCAATACGCCGGGTATCAGTCTGAGTACGGCATCCATCAGCATCATGGCGGGTAGCTCTCCGCCGGAAACGACAAAGTCGCCTATGCTGATTTCTTCATCTACGCTGCTTTGCAGTAGGCGCTCGTCAATTCCTTCGTATCGTCCGCAAAGCAGTATGAGATGCGGGGATTTTGCAAGTTCTACGGCTTTTTTGTGGGTCAGCGGTTGACCTTGCGGGCTAAGGTAGATGACTTTTGCAGGTGCTGAAGATGTTTGTTTGGCTTCTTCTATCGCTGCTTGTAGCGGCGGCGCCATCATAATCATTCCTGGACCTCCGCCAAAGGGGCGGTCGTCAATATAGCCGAGTTTGTTGTCGGCGAATTTGCGGGGATTGATGGCTTGGAATTGCCAAAGGTTTTGTTTTTTTGCGCGACCGGTTACGCCGTATTCGGTAATGCTGTCGAACATTTCGGGGAAGATGGTGATGGCTTGAATCAACATCAGTAGTCTAAGCCCCAGTCGGCGGTAATGGTTTTGCTTTCGGTATCGACGGTTTCAATGTAGTTGGATACGAACGGGATCAGGATTTGACCATGTTCTCCATTAATCATCAAAACATCGTTGGCACCGGTTTCCATCAGGTTTATGACTTTGCCGAGCACGATATCGTCTTTGTTGACAACGGTCATGCCGACTAAATCTGCCCAATAATATTCGTCTTCCTCAGTAGGAGCGAATTCTTCTCGGGGGATTTCGATAGTATAGCCGCGCAGGGCAAAAGCTTGATCGCGATCGTCTATGCCTTCGAATTTGACCTGAAGCTCTCCGCTGACGATTTTGCCGGCTTCGAGTGTAACATTCAGGGTTTTACCGTCTTTGCTTAACTGCCACTCAGGGTAGTCCAGGAGGCTGTCGGCGTATTCTGTATTGGCGGCTATTTTGAGCCAGCCTTTGATGCCGAATACGCCTTTGATGTAGCCCATGGCTACCCGTTGTCGAGTGTCGGTCATAGCAAGATTAGCCGGTGATTAAGCAGCAGCTTTTTGTTCTTTGATCAGTTTTGCAACTGCGTCGCTGACTTGTGCGCCTTGGGCGATCCAGTGGTTCAGGCGGTCAGCTTGGAGGCGTACGCGCTCTTGTTTTTCATTGGCAACAGGGTTGTAGAAGCCAACGCGCTCAATGAAGCGGCCGTCGCGGCGGTTGTGGGAGTCGGCAACGACTACGTGGAAGAAGGGACGGTGTTTAGAACCACCGCGAGCCAAACGGATAACTACCATTTTGAGTCCTTTTGAGAAAATCGGATAGATAAGAAACCGCTAATTTTAGGATATTTTGCGTTGTTCATGCAAGTTTTTATTTGTTTTTGTTGCTGTTTTGCGTAGTGGTCAGGCTTAGGCGTGCTTGGCACAAAGTGTTGTCTTCTTCTGAAGGGGTGATGGTAAAGCCTGATTTTTCAGCAAGTTTAAGCATAGGGGTGTTGGATTTGAGTATTTGGGCACTCATGACGCGGTAGCCTTGTTGTGTTGCCGATTGGATAATCAGCTTCATCATTTCCGCTGCCAACCCTTTGCCGCGCACGTTTTCGGCAAGTGTGATGCCGAATTCGCATTCGTTGCGGTTGATACGGCTGAAGCGGCTGACGGCGACGATGAGGTCGTCTGAATTGCGCGCCGTCCATGCGGCTTCGCTGTGGTAGTCGAGGTTGCTGAAGCGTGCGAGGGTGGGGATGGGCAATTCGTTGGTATGGGTCATGAAGCGGGTGTAGCGCGCTTGTGGAGACAGGCTGTGGACGAATTGTTGCTTGGCTTCCGCGTCTTCGGGGGTGAAGGGGCGGATGGTTACGGTTTCGCCGTTTTTGAGGGTAAGCGTAGCAGGATGTTCGCTCGGGTAGGGGGCGAGCACGTTTTGGATGGGGGCTTCGCTTTCGGTTTTTGCGCCCAAAAGTTCGGCGGCGGCTTCGCCGGTATTGCGGAGGAACTCGGCGGCAGCAGGATTTTTGCTGCGCAGGTATTCCGCTGCGGTCTGTACTTTGGCGGCGGCTTGTTCGAGCTTGAGGGTGGCTATATTGGTTGGTTTATTTTTTGGGGAGGGGCGTTCGTCAGCCTGCAAGACAAAGTCGCTGCTGTATTGGTCGCCGTTGAGGTTGAGCAGGATTTCGCCGATGTATTGCTGCCGTTGGCTGAGTGTGTTTAGGGTATACAGGAGCTGGTTGAGGGTGTGTGTATTGTCGAGTTGGGCGAAACGGGCGATGTGTTCGCTGTCCAGCGTAGAGAACGGCGGGAGCGCGGCGGTGGTTCTGCCTTGATGGCATACGGTCAGGATGTCGCCATAGGCGGCATGGCGTTGAAAACGGAATTGCACGGCGTTATGCACGGTGTGCTGATAGGTAGGTAGGCACAGGGCTTCGGCAAGCAGGGGCAGATCTTTTGAGGCGAGGGCTTTGTTAATGTTTCTTGCCTGCGGGGTTTTCAGACGACCTTTTTTTGGCGTGGCGATGCGTAGCTGCTCTTTTTGCAGTTGGTCGGCAATGTTGCGGAACGATACGGCTTGCAGGGCTTGTTCGGGACGGTCGAAATGCAGGAGGTCGTCTGAAAAGCGGCTGCTGACAAGCAGGGGTTTGGCAGTGTGTTTCGCCAGCATGCTCAGGGTGCGGGTTAGATTTTTTTCGTCAGGACTGTCGGTCGGGGCAACGATGGCGAGCAGGGCTTCGGTATGGGTATTTTGAAGGTGTTGGCTGGCAATGCTGTGGTAATGGGCGGGCGTGGGTGTGCTGCCGATGTAGCCTTGTCGGATGTGCGGCTGCTTGGTGGGGAATTGGAGTTTTAGGTTTTTGGGGGCGCAGGTTTCCAGCCACTCGGCAGGGGTGTCGGACAGGATGTCGATGCTGTTCAGAGGGGGAAGGTCAGACAAACGCGCGTGCAGGGCGGCTTCGAGTTCGCTGCTGCTGAATGTGGCGAGGAAGTTGCAATGGCGCGCAAGGCAGCGTAACACGGCTTTTTCGGTGTCGTCCGAACGGTGGGTAACGTGGAGGATGAGCGGGGTGTGGCGGGTGAAATGGCGGATGGCGCTGAACAGGTTGCGCTGGTTTTCGGCTAGGTTGTGTTCGATGACGGCAACTTTGGTATGGCGGTTGTGGCCGAAACGGTTGAGCCAGTCGGCAGAAGTGGTGGGGCTGAGCGGATAGTTGAGGCTGATGTGGCGCGAAATGCCCTGTCCCATTTTTTGCAGCATGAGGTTGATTTCGCTGCTGACGGAAGCGTGTCCGGTCAGAAGGGCGGTGTAGCCTGCCGGATGGTCGGGTTGGGAACTGATGTTGAGGCTTTGCGATGGAAGCTGCACGCCGGCGGGGCTGCACACGCTGATGTTGAGTTCGTTGCCGTGGTGTTTTTTGATGGCGGCTTCGGCGGTGTGCCATTCGTCGTCGGACAGGCTTTCCCAGTCTTGGATGAGGATGATGTGGCCGAACTGTTTTTTGCGGCAGGATTTGAACAGGGCGTCGTAGCTGTCGGGTGGTGTTACGGCGATGACGAGGTCGGCACTGCCGGGGATTTTGTTGAGGTTGGTGTAGGAGGCGAGTCCCGCAACCGTGCGGTGGCGGAGGTTGACGGGTGTAATTTGACCTTGAAACGGTGCGCTCAGGAGGTTGCTCAGGATGCGTTCGCCCAAGCTGTATGGGCGTTCGCTCGCGCCCACGAGAATGATGTGGTTGGGCATGAAGAAGTAGCCGGACATGGATTGGGCGGACATGGTGCCTCCTTTTCGGTGTGTGGACGCTGCGTTTCAGACGACCTTTCGGGCGGTTTGGGTTGGAAGGGGTGTGTGATGAGTGAACGGGATTGGGCGTTCGTTGTTGGTTTTGTTATCAATGGATAGTCTGTTTCGCTGCTCTTTATGGCGGAATATGCGGACTTTAAATGATTTAATTATTCACTTGCATTATATATGACATATAGCATAAAAGATCGTCTGAAAGGCGGGAACGTAAGGGTTTGTTCTTTTTAGACGACCTTTTGTAGGCTTGGGGTGTGGCAATTTGTTTATAGTGGATTAACTTTAAACCAGTACGGCGTTGCCTCGCCTTAGCTCA
>ERZ773013.1161-NODE-1161-length-15925-cov-3.475929_pt1 | contig 15925 bp, 10 predicted proteins | sample MGYA00511670_ERZ773013 | MGnify/ENA primary metagenome ERZ773013 (study PRJEB29015, sample SAMEA2738120) | human oral metagenome | biome: human oral; feature: human-associated habitat; material: saliva | place: China | collected 2257 ... | reverse complement strand
CCTGGCCGCTCTCCCCCCGGGCCCCGAAGACCCGGAATCGCAGCCAGTGGTTTCCCTGCTCGACGTACTCGGGAAGCTCGAAGGAGCCTGCGGCGGTGCCGTCCTTCTTGACGGTGATCGTGGTGACCACCTCGGACTCCGAGGGTCGCGAGGCGACCAGCGCGCCGTCGTCGACGAGGACCTGGACCGTCACATCACTGGGGAATCCTGAGAGCGTGTACATGATCGTTCCTCCGACGGCGACCGTCGAGGGGCTGACCGTTGAGGCGGTTCCGGTGGTGGAGGGACCGGTCTTGGTGTCCGCGCTGGCGACGGGGCTCGTGGAGACCACCGCCACCAGGCAGGCGAGGAGGACGGAGCAGACGATGACGAGCATCCGCGGTGATCCCTGGAGGGACCTCACGCCGATCCGATGCCGAGCCAGTGCAGGACGTCGATCACGCCGTACGCGCTCAACTGTCCGGGACGTCCGGATCATCTGCTTCCACCTCCTTTCCACGGCCGCGTGCTCAGGCCCCTTGACAATGTCATTGACGCTCTCCTGCCAGACCGTCTCAGCGCCTGCGCGGAAGCCGCAGCCGCGGGGAGGTCCGTGGTGCACGCAGCGGCATCCCTGAGAACGCTGCGACCAGAAGGCTCACGGCTCCGACGACCAGCAGTCCTCCAGCGCTTCCCAGAAGCATGTCGTTGGCACTGAGGCCCTTCTTGGTGGGCTCAGCCACGTTATCCGGGAAGGTCAGCAGCTGAGCCTGGGCCGGACTGCGAGGGTCGGAGGAGGCTGAGGAGATCTCCAGCTTCGCCCACCCCAGGAGGCTGTTGTCACGATCGGCCACCGCCAGCTCGTAGGAGCCGGAGTCGAATGTCGAGATATCGATGGAGACGCTGTTGGCATCATCAACCTGCACCCAGCCCTTGGTGGTGGCTCCGGGGAAGACGAACACCGAGACCCACTCGCCCGCTTGCGCCTTGGACTTAGGCAGGACGAGGTTGACGACGTTGCCCTGGCGGGAGCCGGACAGGGAGCCGGCGTTTTCCGCACTCAGGTGAGCCGCGCTGGTCACTGGGGCCACCGGGCTCCGGTCGGGACGAACGGTACGCTGAGAGGCCGTGTCAGCCTCAGACGAGGTCTGCGCCGAGGCCGCGGAGCCTTCAGAGGCATGGGCGTTCTCGCCTCCTGAGCCTCCGGCGTTCGGGGCAGGCGCGCCTCCTGCGTTCGCATGCTGCTGGGCGGAGTCTTCCTGGGAGGTCGAGGAGCCGGTCTCCGATCCGGCACCGGGTGCCTGCGGCGCGGAGGAGTCGGCCTGGCCGCCTGTGTCTGTACCCGCGCCGGAGCCATGGTCGCCAGAGTTGCTTGTGTCGCCCGGGTTACCCGAGTCACCACCTGGGTTGTTGCCGGGGGCGTTGTCCGTTCCGGGGCGTCCGCCATCCGGGTTCGGTTTCGGAGCGTTCTGATCGGGTTCGGTGGTCTGCGGTGCGGGAGCCGCGGACGCCGACTCAGAGGGGCGGGCCGAGGGGACCGCCGAGGCGGAGGGCTGCGACGACGGCGCAGCGGAGGGTGTGGGACCAGGGCTGGCGGGCGAACCCGTCGGCTCCGGTGCGGGTTCGCTGGTGGGCTCCGCAGTGGCCGAGGGCTCCGCGGTCGCGGTAGGAGCCGGGCTCGGCGCGGGGGACGGCTCCGGCTTGGGCTGCGGAGTGACGGCCTTGTTGAGGGCGAAGATGTTGGTGGCGGCCGTCAGCCCGGAATCGATGGGCGAGAGCTGCAGGTAGTAGCGGCCCTTGTCCACGTTCCCCCCGGTGTAGAGGGCCGACAGGTTGAGCTGAGCCTCGAAAGACCCGTGATGGAAGGTGACGGGAACCGAGAGCGTTCCCGGAACCACGTATCCGCCGTAGGCCGCCACCTTGATCTCGACCGGCTTGTCGCCGTCGAGCATCTCCCCCTGGGAGCACCAGCCCGTACCGCGGACCCTGACGGCGGTCTCCGGGTCATAGGTGGGCTCGCTCCCCTGGGGGTCGGAGCCATCGGAGCCGAGCACCTGGATGGCGGGCTTGACCTGGCATGTCTTGACGGTGGCGCTCGGGGAGGCACTCGGCTGAGCCGAGGCAGCCGGTTTGGGCTTGGGAGACCTTGAAGGCGAGGGCGATGAGCTGGGTGAGGCAGTCGCGGAAGGACTGTCTGACGGGCTGGGCGCCGCGGAGGCAGTCGGCGAGGGGGTCGGCGACGGCTCAGTCGTGGCATCAGGAGCCGGTTCCGCAGTGGGTGCGGTCGTCGGTTCAGCAGTCGGCACCGGACCGGGTGCAGCGCTCGGTTCTGCGGTGGGCTCCGCAGAGGGTTCGGCAGTCGGCTGCGCGGTGGGCTCCGCAGAGGGTTCGGCAGTCGGCTCCGGCGTCGGCTCGGGGGTCGGAGGGTTGATGACATTCGGGTCCTGCTTGACGAAGGAGAACAGGCCCGTCGTCGCACTCACCGTTCCACTGGTGTAGGTGAGGCTGAAGACCTTCGTGCCGACGTCCCAGCCGCTGTCACCGGTGGCCTGACGCATCCCCTTGACGAGGTAGTCCGTTGGGATGAATACCTCCTGCTTGCCGTTGGCGGGAGCGGGACGCTCGAGCTCGGCCTTGATGCCAGGAAGCAGGTAAGGAGTGACGTTCTTCCCCTCGACGACGTTGAGCGTGATGGTGGGGTCCTCCAGGACCTCCCCTGCGGTACTGCACCAGCTCAACAGGACCGAATCGACCCCCACACCGAATCCGGTCTCATAGACCGGCATCACGTACTCGGGCGCCGACTGCCCCTCGGGGTAGACCATTCTGGCGATAGGGTGGCAGGCCGAGCCGCTCTCATAGTCCTCAACGACATTGCCTGCATTCAGGAGGGGCATGGCGGCCACACCGGCGGTGGTTAGAACAATGCCGAAGGCTGTCAGAACAGCAAGAATCGCGCGCAGGCCCGCCCTGGTCACAGGGAGGGTGGCAAGCAGCCGCTGAGCATATTGCATGACGTGGTCTCGTTCATGGGCGGGGGCAGATGGACTTACTCGTACAGCACATGGTGGACAACCGAGATGCACGAGGAAAGGACGCACCGTGAAGCAGGCGCAACTGCCTTTCGCGAACGATGATAGACGGACGCCTCCCTTCTAAGAATCCGCTATCACCCGAGAACATCGTCCGCGTTGTCGATTCCGGGTTAAGTATACACAGTGGTAACCCGTCAATCGGTCGGACTGAGACCATTCAGAACCGGCAACCCTGAGGAAACTCGAGCATTGGTAACGATAAATTGGGATACGTGATCCCTTTGTAGCCAAGATTTCTTTTGTGTCACGGTTTTATTTGCGCCGCAGATCCGGCCCCTGCGGCGTGCCCAGCACTGGCGATAGCCGCACACGGAGCACCTCAGGTGGCTCATGAGCAGGACCCCAGGTCCTGCTCATGAGCGTCAAGCCCCCAGGACAAGGCATGACGCCACCAGGCGTAGTCGTGCCCTCCTCGCTCCTCGCGATACTCGAGCAGCGCTCCTTCGACCCCAAGAAGCTCTGAGACGGTGCGAGCCCCCTGACGCAGGCCGTCTTCATGGACCCCGCACTGGACCACCAGTCGCGCCCCCAGCCCCTGACCATCATGAGGATGCTGGTCGCTTCTTGGGCGTTGCAGGCTCCGGGCCTCGGAGCGGTGACGCAACCAGCGCAGCAGCTCCCCTTCACCCTCGCCTCGGCGCTGAGAGCCGAGCCAGAAGGATCCGGACTGGACAATGGCACGAGTAGCCAGCTCGGGATGACGCAGAACCAGGTCGGCCGCAGCAACCCCTCCCAAGGACTGCCCAGCCACCACGGTCCGATCCGGGCGCCACATGCAACCAGCACCATCCTCAGAGGACACAGCTATCCTGCAGCCTCGTCCGCAGACGGCCCGATGTGCCGCCTGCAGACACCTACGGAGCAGTTCTCTGCTGCGTCGCGGATCCCCCAGGTCGCGTGAGCGCATGGCCAGGCTGCCGGAGTCGATGAGCAGCACATCCCATTGGTGGGATCTGGGGGCCAGGTGATCGACGACATGGTTGCCACGCCAGATGTTTCCGTCGAGCAGGACCAGCAGACCCCGCTCACTGCGCCCACAGGTGGACTCCTGGACACACCCCCCGCACCACAGTGTGACTCGACGTCCGGGGTCTGCCGGCCCATCAAAGTCTCTGAGCACCTCGTTCTCCAGGTCGAACCGGAGGACGTACCCGTCGTGTTCATCATGGGGACGGCTCAGCGCCCGCCCTGCCCGCTCTGCCGAAGCGCCCGAGCCGATCATCCAATCCGGGTGCAGCATGGCCTTGGGGCCCGCCCATAGCGAGGACACCAGACCGAAGCCGTCATGCAGCCGGTCGGGATTGAGGGGATCGGGCCGTCCCAGTGCGTGAACGCGCTTCCAGCACTCGCGTCGGGCCCCGGCGTCGTCAGGCAGGGCGTCGTGAGTCACGACGATCCGGTAGCTCAAGAGTGCATCCTGCGGCAGCAGGACGTGAAGCGCCCACCAGCTGGTCCCGGGAACCCGGGCGGCCAGTGCCGGCGCGATGTGAGCGCGATGGTTGTCGGTCAGGGTATTGAGATGGATGAGAACACTGGGGCTGGCGCCGTGCCGGTGGTCATCACGCCACAGGAAGCTCGCCTCCACCATCTCAACCCCGTTGATGATGTGTCCCTCCCCCAGGACGGGAGTGCCGTGCACCGCGGCAGCGGCCAAGGCTGAATCGTCAGGAACCGGAGGCCACCACGCCGGGGTGATGCGAAGCGGGCCACCGTCCTGGGCCACAGGAGTCGGAACCAACTGTCTCCACCGTGCCCGCGGCACAGGCGGTTCATCGCCACACACCCCACTCACGCCGCCGACTCTACAGCCACTCAGTATTAGTTCCACGTATCGGTTCCACAGTGATCCGGCGATGGGAGGCTCGCATCATGGGACGCATGGCAGGCTTGCATTGTTCCGGGGAGCGTGGCATAGGGTAGTCGTCATGACGCACATCGTTCTTACGGCCACAACCGCTCCTGGCGCACAGGCGCTCGCGGTCATGTGTGGTGCGCAGATGTGTTGTTGTCGAGCCTGTTGATTCCGTCGCCTCCCCCCGGCGCTGAACCTGCCCGTGGAGCGTGACGACGCCTCAAAGCAGCGTTGACGCCGTCCGAGAACGACAACCGGCCATGACGTCGTGGGCTCCCGTGCCGCGTATTTTCCGCTCGCCAGAGTACGGAGACGCCCTTTCACACGCTCTGATGGCCTGAGGCTGTGTCCGCACTTACTCGGCTTGCTCCGCTCGGCTTCTCGTGCTCCTCCTCCACCATTTTCACCGGGACGCTGCTGCGTCATGCGCATCGAGGCCCGTTCCCACCACTACAGGAGAAACCATGTCCACGTCCTCGTCGTCCTCTTCTTCCTCCGATCCGTCCCAGTCCTCCGATTCCTTGTCCTCCGTCCCATCGGAGGCCAAGGTCGTGGAGACTCAGGAGGTCACGGCTGAGAACGCCGCCGCGATTCTGGCAGCCGATGACGACATCGATGATCCCGACGCCAATGAGACGGATCAGTCGCATCGCGGCAAACCGTCACGGCGCACGCTGCTCACGATTGGGGGACTCGCAGCCGCTGCCGTGGTCGGTACCGGCGCGTACCTGACGATTCGGCGTACCAACCAAGGAGTCATCGGAGCCCACGAGGCACTCCCCCTGGTGATTGGCGGCGACATCTGCGCCGCACCACTGTACGCCGCGTACCACCAGGGATTCTTCGACGACGCGGGACTGAAGGTCACGCTGGCGCGCACCCAGCAGACCGAGGACACCAAGGACGGCGTGGGCGCCGGTAAGTACATTGGCGCTCCAGGAATCTTCTTCTCCTGGCTGGAGCCGATCTACAACGGCCTCAACGCCAGGCTCACCGCAGGGCTCCACGCCGGCTGCCTGCGCCTGGTGGTGCGCAAGGACTCCCCGTATCAGAAGCTGGCTGACCTGAAAGGCACCACCATCGGCGTGCCGTCACTGTCGTCGTCGGCCTTCGCCTACTTCGCGATCGGGCTGTCGGAGGCCGGTATCAACGTCAAGCCGGATGGAGGCGACATCACGTGGCGCACAGTCGATGCGGACTCCTTGGGGACCGCGCTGACTGACGGCCAGGTGGACGCCATCATGGGTTCTGACCCCGGGCCGCTGCTTCCCGTCTTCAACGGGACGGCCCGTGAGCTGGCCAACAACGACGCTGAGGAGTTCTGCTGCTCGGTGGCACTCAATGGTGACTTCGTACGTCGGCAGCCCAAGGAGGCGAAGGCTCTGACCGAGGCCTGGTTGAAGGGCTCGGCTTACGTGCCGGACCACATCGAGGAGATCGCCAAGATCGAGGTCGACAACGACTACGTCGCCGCCGACCAGGACGTCGTCGTCCGGGTGCTTAAGACATACGGGTTCAAGGCCTCTGCCTCCAGGTTCCGGGCCGCGATCGAGCCCGGCATCGAGAAGTTCAAGGGAACCGGTTTCATCGCATCCGACGTCTCCGCCCGGAAGCTGACCGACACCGTCGTCGCCGATCTCGGCATCAAGGACTGAGTGACGATGCCCGCTGAGGTGAGCCCCACGACCACATCAACCGCATCCGTCAAGCCCATCGACAACAGGAATCCGCAACCTCCCTCCTCCACGGCCAGGAAGAGTGAACCAAGCGATCGCCGTTCCAGCGCAGGCACGCTTGTGAGCACGACGGCACTGCTCTTGTGGTTGGCCTACCTGGTCATCCTCATCGCCCTGCCGGAAGCCGACCTTCTCCGCAAGGAGTCAACCACTCCAGTCGCCGTCCTTGCCGGGGCATGGCTGACCGCCCTGATCGCGTGGACACTCACCGCACGGGTCCGACCGGCCTCTTCGGCAGCGAGGTCTCTGACGCACTTCCTGCCCTGGATCAACGCCGCCGGCGCATGGTTCATCGTCTGGCAGCTGACAACATCCAAGCTCGGACTGCTCACGCCCCCGTACTTCGCCGCCCCAGAAGTACTCATTGCCTCCTTCCTCGGAGACTGGAGGCTGCTGCTCAGCTGCCTGGGCGCCTCGGCGCTGCTCTTCATCATCGGGTACACGGCCGGATCGGTGCTGGGGTTCTTCACGGGCCTGCTCATGGGCTGGTCGAGGCGCGCCGACTACTGGCTCCATCCGCTCCTTCAGACCATCGGCCCGGTTCCCGCGGCCTCACTGCTTCCGCTGGCGCTGCTGCTGCTTCCGACGACGTACGCCTCGGCAGCCTTCATCGTCGGCTTCGGCGCCTGGTTCCCCATGGCGACCATGACCCGCGCGGGCATACGCTCCGTGCGCCGCGACTACATCGACATGGCCCGCACACTGGGAGCCGATGAGCTCTTCCTTATCAGACGAGTGGCCGTGCCCTCAGCACTTCCGGACATGCTCACCGGCCTGTTCACAGGCCTGGGAACCTCACTCGCCGCCCTCATGACCGCCGAGCTGACCGGTGTCGACAAGGGCCTGGCCTGGTACATCAACTGGGTCAAGGGCTGGGCGGACTACCCCCGGATGTACGTGGGCCTCATCATTCTGGTGACCTTCTGCCGCACGCTCATGGTCCTGCTGTTCAAGATCCGCTCCTCGCTGCTGGCATGGCAGCAGAACCTTGTGAGGTGGTGAACCGATGTCTACTGGTTCGTCGGCGGCTGCTGCCGCATCGCAAATCTCGACTCCGTCCGTCCCCCGCGGGGCACAGGTCGATCTCGCTGGTGTCTCCCACAGCTACCCGTTGTCCCATGACCTGGAGCATGGGTGGCTCCATCTGCTGCTGCGCCGGTTCTCCCCCGCTGCGAGGGCTCGCTATGAGGCTGAGGCTGCCAAGCCGGATCAGCTTGCCGTCCTCAATGACATCGACCTGACGGTGGCACCCGGGGAGTTCGTCTCACTCGTGGGGCCGTCCGGCTGCGGCAAGTCCACGATCCTGAGACTGCTGGCCGGGCTGGAGCAGCCCGTCGAGGGCCGCGTCACCGTCGACTCCACGCAGGTGACCGGCCCCTCACCTTTGCGCGCGCTCGCGTTCCAGGACGCCACGCTGCTGCCGTGGAGAACCGTGCGGGACAATGTCGCCCTGGGTCCTGAGGCAAGAAACCGCATGGAGCGCGACCGACGCCGGGTGGAGGCGGCCCTGCAGATCGTGGGGCTGCGGGACTTCGCCGACTCCTACCCCTCCACGCTCTCAGGCGGTATGGCTCAACGGGCCTCACTGGCCCGAGCCCTGGTCAACCGGCCCCGGCTCTTCCTCCTGGATGAGCCCCTGGGCAAGCTCGACGCCCTGACACGCCTCCAGCTCCAGGACGAGATCCTCAAGCTGTGGGAGTCCCAACGCTTCACCGCCGTCCTGGTCACCCACGACGTGGACGAGGCTCTACGCCTGTCCAACCGAGTGGTCGTCCTGTCAGAGCGCCCTGCGCGCGTCGTCGCCGACATCGAGGTGCCCGAGCACGACGAGTCGAGTGACGAGGTCCGCGAGCTGCGTCGGAAAATCCTCAGCCTGCTGGGGCGGTGAACGGGCCACGAGACCGACCTCACCTGTGATCCAGCCCGTGGAGCGCGGAGTTCCGCCGATTCTCCCGTAGCCTGGGCACAGGAGCGATCCGTGCCCTGTTGACCCCGTTCGGGTCCTGCCGCACCCGGTGTGCGGCACGAGTATCCCGTGAGTCTGTGCGTGTTAGCCCATGAGTCACCCGGCCAGCCCGGGTGCAGGGCGAGTGTGGTGGGCCAGGTACGGCAAAGAGCGGAGGACAAAAGGTCCTCCCCCACACTCCGCCGCGGTCCCCACCATCTTCAAGGGGACAGATATGGGAAAACTTCATGACTCACTCCAGCAGTACTGCACCTGGCGCCTCCGACGCTCAGAGCAAGGACGGCAACGGCCCCCTCAGCCTCGACGCGCTCTTCTCCGCCGAGCTCTCCGGCGGCGAGCAGGCCGGCCCGGCCAAGAACGACGAGGAGAGCACTGTCGCCGCGCCGCACCACCGCGACGGCACCACCTCCTCCCCCGAGGACTTCGCCACTCCCGCCTCCTCCGATTCCCCTGAGGACCCGGAGGACGTCGACCACGAGGAAGAGGCGGACGACGTCGACCGAGACCTCCCCGAGGCCGACCCGGAGGACGAGGCCGAGGACTCCGACGAGGATGACGGCGTCGACATCGATGAGGACGAGGTCGACGGCCACACCCCCTTCATCGACTCCGACGCCGATTCCAACGACCACCAGCAGGACGACGAGCGCCCCAAGTCCCCGCGCAACAGGGACAAGGGCGGGGTGAAGGCGGATCACGAGGACGAAGAGATCACCTTCGCCGACCTGGGTCTTCCCGGAGACCTGCTCAAGGCCGTCACCGACATGGGCTTCGTGACCCCCACCGCCATCCAGAAGGAGGCGATCCCGGTTCTGCTGGCCGGCCGCGACGTCGTCGGCGTCGCCCAGACCGGAACCGGAAAGACCGCGGCCTTCGGGCTCCCGCTCCTCGACGCCGTCGACTCCCGTGACGGTGTGGTCCAGGCCCTCGTTCTGGCCCCCACCCGCGAGCTCGCCCTCCAGAGCGCCGAGGCCATCACCGACATGGCCGCCCGCTCCCGCGGACTGGAGGTGGTGGCCGTCTACGGCGGCGCCCCCTACGGCCCCCAGATCGGCGCGCTCAAGGGCGGCGCCCAGGTCGTCGTCGGCACTCCCGGGCGCGTCATCGACCTCATTGACAAGGGCGCGCTCCAGCTCGACGACGTGCGCTACTTCGTCCTGGACGAGGCCGACGAGATGCTGCGGATGGGCTTCGCCGAGGACGTGGAGACGATTGCGGAGTCCCTTCCCACCGATCGGCGCACCGCCCTGTTCTCCGCGACGATGCCTCCGGCCATCCAGGCCGTGGCACGCCAGCACCTTCACGAGCCCGTTCAGGTCGAGGTCTCCAGGCCGGCCTCCACCGTCGCCACCGTCCACCAGACCTACGCGGTGGTTCCCTTCCGCCACAAGATCGGCGCCGTCTCCCGGGTCCTTGCCGTCACCGACGCCGAGGCCGCCATCGTCTTCGTGCGCACCAAGTCCACGGCCGAGGACGTCGCCATCGAGCTGGCGGGCCGGGGCATCCAGGCCGCCGCAATCTCCGGAGACGTGCCTCAGCGCGAGCGCGAGCGTCTGGTGGAGCGTCTGCGCGCTGGCACCCTCGACGTACTGGTGGCCACCGACGTCGCCGCCCGGGGACTGGACGTGGACCGGATCGGTCTGGTCGTCAACTTCGATGTGCCACGTGAGGCCGAGGCCTATGTGCACCGCATCGGCCGTACGGGGCGCGCCGGTCGCCACGGCGAGGCCGTCACCTTCCTGACCCCAAAGGAGAAGGGCAAACTCCGTCAGATCGAACGCCTCACCGGCAGCCGGCTGGAGGAGATCACCCTGCCCTCCCCCGCCGACGTCTCCGAGCACCGGGCCCGGAAGCTCCTGTCCAAGGCCGCCGCCCGCCACGAGCGCGGCCGCCTGGACATGTACCTGCCGCTGGTCAGTGACTCCGCCCGGGATCTGGACATCGACGTCGAGGAGCTGGCGGCCACGCTGCTGGCGCTCGCTGTGGGTGACGAGGGACCGCGCAGGAGAGAGGACCGTGGCGGTGAGCGCCCCCAGCGCGCCCGCCGGGAGGAGAACCTCGACTCCGAGGGGACCTTCCTGTCGGCCTCCTTCGAGGGTGGGCGCGAGAAGAACCGTCGCGGTGAGCGGGGAGACCGTGGCGAGGGACGCCGCTCGGCCACGCGTTCCGGGCGCCGCGAGCACGAGGGCCCCGGGACCGTCTACCGCGTGGAGGTCGGGCACCGCGACCGGGTCCTGCCCGGAGCGATCGTGGGCGCACTGGCCAACGAGGGCGGTATCGAGGGCTCCGACATCGGCAAGATCGACATCCTTCAGTCCTTCTCCCTGGTCACGATCTACGCCGACCTCAGCCCCGAGCAGCTGAGCGTCATGGGGCGGGCGACCTTTGCCGGCCGCGAGCTGCGGATCCGCCCCGACGAGGGACCGGGGCACGGCTGGTCCGGCCCCAACGGCGCCGAGCGTCGTCCTAAGCGGCGTGACTGGGAGGACCGCAAGGACCGTGGCGACCGCAGCGACCGTGGCGAGCGGTCGGAGCGCGGTTTCCGTCCCCGCCGTGATGACGGCGAGCGCGGTTGGAAGGACCGTGATGGGCGCGGCGGCAGGGGCGGTTACGACCGCTCGGACCGCGGGGACCGCCGGTGGGAGGAGCGCCGAGGTGACCGGGACGGCTTCCGGGGCCGCGAGGACCGGGGCGGCCGCGGCTACGGCCGCGACGGCTACCGGGGTGACCGTGGAAACGGCCGTGGCTATGGCGAGCGCAACCAGAACCGCTTCGGCGGCAACCGGGGCAGCTTCCGTGGAGGACGCGGCGACCGCTGAGTCCCCGGCGGCTCACTGACACGATGGGTGGGGTGGCAACACGCGTTGCCGCCCCACCCGTCATCGCAGCCGGTCACGTGAGGCGATCGGTGCTGCGGGATCTTCTTCGCATACTGTGAGCGCATGAGACTCAGACACGCCATCCTCGGGCTGCTGTCCCACCAACCGCAGAGCGGCTATGACCTCAGCCGAGCCTTCAACAGCTCGGTCGTCTACTTCTGGTACGCCGACCAGTCCCAGATCTATCGCACCCTCGACCGTCTTGAGGCCGATGGCGCCATTTCGACGCAGGTCATCCCTCAGAGCGGCCGGCCGGATCGGCGGGTGCACAGCCTGACGGAGTCGGGTCGCGCCGAGCTCGATGCCTGGCTGATGAGCCCGCTCGAACCCATTACGACGAAGGACCCCCTGCTGGCGCGGCTCTTCTTCGCGGCTCGACTGGGTCACGAGAGAGTCGATGCGTTCCTGTCCAAGGCCGAGGAGAGGATCCGCCGGGAGCTGGAGGAATTGGAGGCGATCGACATCGACGTGGTGGATCTCGACACCGCAATGAAGGCGGCAGTGCTTCGTTATGGGATCGACGGCACAAATACCCAGCTGGAGTGGGTCGCCCAGACCCGGCGCACCATCGCCGCGGACGCCGGCACTACACGGTCACGAGCCACCGAGGGAACCGAAACCAATGATGAGGACAGCCACTGAGGAGACGCATCAACATCACATACTTGCATAGTCCAATACTCGTATTGCATGGTATGAGTATGGATGAAGCATCTCCCTCCGGCGGTGCACCCGCCGTAAGCCCCTTGACCCGTCTCGTCGTTTTCAGTGCCGTCGCTCTCAGCTCCGGCTGGATCGGACTCCTCGTCAACAAGGCCCTCGGCATCCCCCACTCCATGAACTCGCTGGGTAGCCTCATCTGGATCATGACGCCGCTCCTGGCCGGTGCCGTCATGGCCCTGAGCGACCCGTCACTGCGCCGTTCCTACGTCGCCTCGTGGCTTCCGGGCAGGCTGCGGGCCTATGGCGTGGCACTCGCCGCCTTCCCACTGTCCTTCGCCGTTGCCATCGCCGTCGGCTGGGCGGCAGGATGGCTGACCCCCGCCGGGCTGGGAGCATTCGGGGGTGTAATGGCCGCGAACGTGGTGGGGACCGTGCTCAAGAACGTCGCCGAGGAGGGCGCCTGGCGCGGCTACCTGACGCCCGCGCTCATCGGCCGAAAGCTGCCCGACCCCTGGGTCTGGCTCATCGTCGGAATGATCTGGGGCCTGTGGCACATCCCCTACTACTTCTGGTTCCTGGACGAGTCGCTCAGCCGCTCGGTCTACGACGTCCCCCCGATCATCTTCGTCCTCATCGCTGTTCCCGTCATAATCTGCTGGGCCCCCTTGTTCACCGAGCTTCGGATCATCAGTGGCAGTATCTGGCCGGGCCTTATCGCGCACTCGATCGCGAACCTCAGCCATATGCCCCTCATCTATGGTGGACTGCCGATCACGTCGGGCTGGGGACTGCTGGTCTCCCCGATGGTGGGCATCATTCCCAATGCCATCGTCCTGGCGGCGGGCCTGGGACTGTGGGCGCGGCGCACCGGTCGGCTCCGAGGTCGGTCCCGGTGATCCGCTTCCGCTGGGCGGCGACCGGCTCGCTGTCCGTGCTCTCAGACTCGACGCACCCGCACGGTCCCCATCTGGGTGCGGGCCCGCAGCTCGAGGCGTCGTTCGAGGGCATCGGGGTGGTCCTGGCGCGGCAGGTCGGTGGCGACTCGACCGAAGTCGGAGTGGCAGTCGGCCAGGACCGCAGTTCCCTCAGGCACTCCCACCGACACGGTTCCCATCTCGCTGGACAGATCCAAGGATCCTTCATGGGCCTCGACGATCTTGACCGAGCCGGCCTCCGTGTGGGCGGACACCGTGCCGGAGGTCGAGCGGATGCGCACCGAACCGGCTTGGGCCCGCACGCTCCCGTCATGCAGGGCACCGATGACGATGGAGCCGGCGTCGGCGTGCACCTGCGCGCTCATGCAGTCGCCCAGGCGTATCGATCCCGCCGAGGTCCGTATCTGCACCTGCTCCCAGGAGTGCTCGGCACTGATCGATCCGGCATCGAGACGGGCATCCAGTCGCGTACCGTCCGGCACCGTGACCCGAACCCGAGATGTCTGCGAGCCCCATGGCCAGATGCCCGCGAATCGCTCTCGTCCCACGAGAGCGATCTGACGGATGCTCACCCTGGCCCCGTCGGCGGTGACGTCCAGGAGAGGGGTCAGGCTCTCATCGGCCTCGACGGTGATCACGCTTCCCGTCCCAGGCGCGGTCACCACGCTCAGGGTGGACAGATCCAGGACGAGGCTGGGCTGTACGTCATCGGGAAGGTCAAAGGTCCAGATCGGCATGGGTGGTCTCCTCAGGTTCAGGTATCTGTGCGGAATGTCACGATGTGGTCATCCAGCGGGTGAGTCGTTGGGCTCGGACCATGTCGGTGACACGACGACGCGGTGGTACAGAGTCAGCCGAACCAGCCGGTGAGCGTCGCCCCCGAGCTCCGGCGCTGTGCCGGTCTGGCACGCCAGTCGGTGGGGCGTCCGCCGTCGGAGCCACTCGCAGAGCGATCAGACCCCGCCCCGTCGTTGCCGGTGCTCGGCGGGCGCTGGGAACCCGACGCGAGCGACTGTTCTGACAGGGCGCCTCGAGCCGCTTCCACGAGCCAGGCGTTGACCGAACGTCCCTGCCCCCGGGCAGCGGCGTCGATCTGCTGCTTGAGTGACTCGGGCAGGCGCAGCGTCGTACGGACCTCCGGCCCCTCCGCCACCTCAGGTACTGCCTGCACCGGAGTCTGGGCATGGCAGTCTGGGCCCGTCACGTGGTCCTGTTCCCGATCATCAGACCGATCAGCCTGGGTCACCAGAAGATGGGGCGTCGCACCGTCCATCACGACGGCGACATGAGCTCCGTCGAGCTCGCCGTTGAGCTCATCAGCGGTGTCCGTGAGCATCTGCAGGGCGACGAGGCGCAGCGCCGGATCAAGTGCAGCCGCCAGGGAGCGGGCCACGTCCTGGGTCCGGTCGTCACCCAAGGACGAGGTCTCCACGAGGGTACGACGCAGGGTCTCGGTGTAGGCATCCACATGCATGACACCATAATGACACTACCAGCCACCCAAGCCAAGAGAATGTGGTGTCAAGTTGACGTCAGACCGGAACAAGATGGTGTCACATTAGGCGATTCGTTCCAGAATCCGCGCGAGCTCCACCCATCCCTGTGTCTCGGCCCTGAGCGGCTCGATGAGCTCGGCATCAATGACCTCGTCGGTCGCTCGGCGCAGAAGACTGGAAACCTGCTTGCTGTGACGTCTGGCCTGGAGCCGGGCCACGAATGTTCCCAGGCCGGCCAGGACCAGCCCGATCAGCAGTCCACCAAGCAGCAGGACGGTGGGCCAGGGGGCTCTCCCCCAGCGGGGGACGTCAACCGCGATCAGCAGGAGGTACTCCTCCAGGACATGGATCGCCACCAGCCACAGTCCGCCGAGCAGTGCGGTCAGCGCCGTCACCCACTGCAGCACATTGGCGATCGTCCACCAGGCCGGTCGGCGCCACGCCCCGTAGTCCACCGCGGACACCGCCCGGTCCAGGGGGGCTGCGAGGTTGTCGGCGCGTTCGTCGCTGCGGAAGACGGCCTGCGTCGCCAGGTCCTCCGGTAGCTCCGCGCTGACTGCCAAGGCGTAGAGGTGAGCGGTGCTGCGCAGGTTACCCGTTGCCGCCGGACCGGCAGGAGGCAGGGAGCTGAGGTCTATGACGGCGCCTTCACGACCGTCGTCGGGCTGCTCGGCGGCATCGGGCCGAGAAGAGGTCGGACGCTCTCCCCCGAGGTGAAGCGCTCTCAGCGGGTCACGTCGCAGACGCTCGATCCACCGCGTCCAGAACCAGCCGACCCGGGTGTGAGCCCGGTGCCGGTCGGATCCTTCGACGGCCCGCGCGACGACGTCGACCCCGGCGACGCCGGCCGCCGCCAGTCTGAGCTCTGCCAGGGGCTGCTGCACGTGCTGCGCCTGAGCGTCAGCCGGACGCGTACCAACGGCGCCTGGGAGAGCCGGGGCGATGAGCCCTGTCCGCTCCCCCAGCTCCTTGGCGGCGCGACGGGCGTGGGCAATGAGGTTGCGGGCACTGGCCAGACGATCGGCGGCTACCGCGGCCACGGTGCGAGCCAGGGTCTCGATTCCCTCTCCGGTACGGGCACTGACGGGGACGACCGAAACGTTCCCCAGCCCCTCCCGATCCAGGATCCGCCGCAGGTCCGTGAGCACGGCGTCGCGCTCCTCGGCATCGAGCCGATCCACCTGGTTCAGGGCGACCGTCATGACCTCGGCGTGAGCCGCCATGGGAATAAGGAAGTCGCGATGAACGACGCCGTCGGCGTACTTCTCCGGATCGAGGACCCACACCAGGACGTCGACCTTGCCCGCCATGCGCTCGGCAATGG
>ERZ773013.1157-NODE-1157-length-15941-cov-23.327143_pt1 | contig 15941 bp, 9 predicted proteins | sample MGYA00511670_ERZ773013 | MGnify/ENA primary metagenome ERZ773013 (study PRJEB29015, sample SAMEA2738120) | human oral metagenome | biome: human oral; feature: human-associated habitat; material: saliva | place: China | collected 2257 ... | reverse complement strand
GACGTTGGGCAAACCGACGATGCCGCATTTCAAGCTCATGGTTTTTCCTGAAAAGATAAAAGTTTAACGGCGGATTATAGCATATCGGGGAATGACTCAAAAACTGTAAAGGTCGTCTGAAAAGCGTGGTTTTATACGGTGAGAACGGTTTGGCGTTTTCAGACGACCTTGGTAACGAGTAGAAAAGTAGCGTGGACTTTGCCCGCGAGAAATATATCGGTCTATTCTGTTTTTTGGCGATGGGCAAAATATCCTGATTTTCGTGGGCGGAGCCCACGCTACGGCTACGGCGGGTATTTTATTCAAACTCGCAATAGAAGGTCGTCTGAAAACGGTCATATCAGGTTTGCTTAGCCGCAATCCATGTTTTCAGACGACCTTGGTAACGAGTGGAAAAGTAGTGTGGGCTTTGCCCGCGAGAATATATCGGTCTATTTTGCTTGGGGCGATGGGCAAAATATCCAATTTTCGTGGGCGGAGCCCACGCTACGGTTGAGGTGCACGTTTTATGCAAATTCATAATAAAAGGTCGTCTGAAAATGCGGATAGCGAGTTTTTCTAAAACCACTATTTCGTTTTCAGACGACCTTTTGTGTATATGGATTTTTAATCAAACAGCAAAATCAGCAGCAACACAATCGCAATCACGCCCAGCCACATGCTTTGCCGCTGCTGCACTTTGACCAAATGGATATAGGCATCGCGCATTTCCTGCTGGCGGTTTTCGTCAACCAGCGCATTGATTTTGCGGGGCAGGGAAGGGATGATTTGCGCCCAGTCGGGGGCTTCGTTTTTGAGGTTGCGCAAAAAGGCTTTAGGACCGACCTGTTCGTTCATCCATTTCACCAAAAACGGTTTGGCGGTTTTCCACAGGTCCAAATCGGGATCAAGCTGCCGTCCCAAGCCTTCGATGTTGAGCAGCGTTTTTTGCAGCAACACAAGCTGCGGCTGGATTTCGACGTTGAAGCGGCGGCTAACTTCAAACAGGCGCATCAGCACCAAACCGAAGGAAATTTGCGAAATCGGTTTGTTGAACACCGGTTCGCACACGGCGCGGACGGCGGCTTCCAATTCTTCCGCGCGCGTGTCGGCGGGTACCCAGCCCGATTCGATATGAGCGGTGGCGACGCGGTGGTAATCGCGGTTGAAAAAAGCGAGGAAGTTGATGGCGAGATAGCGTTTGTCGTAGTCGGTCAGCGTGCCGACGATGCCGAAATCGAGGGCGATGTAGCGGTTGTCGGCAGCGACCAAAATGTTGCCGGGGTGCATATCGGCATGGAAAAAGCCGTCGCGGAAGACTTGTGTGAAGAAGATTTCCACGCCGTAATCGGCGAGTTTGTGCAAATCGATGCCGTCGGCTTTGAGTTTGGCGATTTCCGATACGGGCGTGCCGTCCATCCATTCAATGGTCAGTACGTCGCTGGTGCAGTAGTCGTAAAACACTTTAGGCACAATCAGCATATTGCTGTTTTGGAAGTTGCGGCCGAGCTGGCTGGCATTGGCGGCTTCGCGCATCAAGTCCAACTCGTCATGCAGGTATTTGTCGAATTCCGCCACCACTTCGCGCGGTTTCAAACGCTTGCCGTCGGCAAACAGACGCTCGACCCAAGCTGCGCCGAAGCGCATCAGCGACAAATCCTGTTCGATAACGGGTAAAAGGTTGGGGCGCAAGACTTTGACCGCCACTTGTTCGCCCGAATGTAGGCGGGCTTTGTGTACTTGGGCGATGGACGCGCTGGCGACGGGTTCGGTTTCAAATTCCGCATACAGCGTTTCGATGGATTGCCCCAGCGATTTTTCGATTTGCGAGCGTGAAAGCTGCGCATCAAACGGCGGGACTTGGTCTTGCAGCTTTGCCAGTTCGACCGCGTAATCATGCGGAATCAAATCGGGGCGTGTGGACAGGACCTGCCCGAACTTGATGAAAATCGGCCCTAAGCTTTCTAAGGCAAGGCGCAGACGGACGGCCGGCGGTTCGTTTTCCAATTCAGACGACTGCGGCAGCATTTTCAACAGCGTCCGCGTCCAGCCCGGACGGACAAGCGCGGCAAACAGCTCGGCGAGGCGGTAGAGGTAAAGCGTGCGGAGGATGGTTTTGATGCGTTTGAGCCGTTTCATGACGATATAGTGCGCGACAGTCGGTAATGCGGGGATTATATAGGAAACGGCAGGCCGTTGGCGGGCTGGTTTTTGAAAAGGTCGTCTGAAAATGAAGCAAGGTGGTTTTAAGGCGGAATTTGGGTTGATCCGTTTTGGGTGTTGTTTAACTACTGAAAAATTGTACGGATTGTTTTGGTATTAGGAAAGATAGTTTCAAGGTTTGAAAACAAGATTTTTTAATAGATTTTCATAATATTTTGTTTTACATGGTATTTTGATTGGCGTGTCCGCATTGTGCGGTGAACCTGTTTGTGCTGCCTTTGCAAGTGGGAATTTTTACGGTATGCTGGATTGGATTATTTACAAATCAATAGGATTTTTTTACTTATCTTGTTGTAATTGAAAATGATTTGTTCCGCGTATCCGTAAAAACGCGAGAATTTCCGCTGTATTTTAATTAGAAAAATGTTTGGGCGTGGATTGCCTGCAATTTCATCAGCCCGTGATTTTGAAGTTTTAGATGAGGAATAGTACATGAATCCCATGTATATCACTTTTGCAATCTATCTGATTGCCGTTCTCTTGATTGGTCTGGCCGCGTATTTCTCCACGCGCAATTTCGATGATTATATTTTGGGCGGGCGCAGCTTGGGTCCGTTTGTTACGGCGATGTCGGCGGGTGCGTCCGATATGTCGGGCTGGCTTTTGATGGGTCTGCCCGGCGCGATTTATTTGAGCGGTTTGAATGAGGCTTGGATTGCCATCGGTTTGGTGATCGGCGCGTATTTCAACTGGCTTTTGGTGGCGGGCCGTCTGCGCGTACATACCGAATATGCCAACAATGCGCTGACGCTTCCTGATTATTTCTTCCACCGCTTCGGCGCGGGCGGACATTTGATGAAAGTGGTTTCCGCGCTGATTATTCTGTTTTTCTTCACGATTTATTGCGCCTCCGGCATTGTGGCGGGTGCAACTTTGTTCCAAAGCCTGTTTGAAGGCATGACTTACAATCAGGCGATGTGGCTGGGTGCGGGTGCGACCATTGCCTATACCTTCTTGGGCGGATTCTTGGCGGTCAGTTGGACGGATACGCTGCAAGCTTCTTTGATGATTTTTGCGCTGATTTTGACGCCTGTAATGGTGTATCTGGGTCTGGGCGGTGCAGAACAAATGTCTGCCGCAATTCAAAATGTTGCCGCAAGTACAGGCAAGGAATACGGCAGTCTGTTTGCCGGTACGACCGTCATCGGCATTATTTCCACCGCCGCATGGGGCTTGGGCTATTTCGGTCAGCCGCACATTTTGGCGCGCTTTATGGCGGCTGAAAGCGCGAAATCGCTGGTGTCCGCACGCCGCATCGGTATGACTTGGATGGTGTTGTGTCTGGCAGGCGCAGTGGCGGTCGGTTATTTCGGCATTGCGTATTTTGGTGCCAATCCCGACCAAACCGCTTCCATGAAGGGCAACCACGAACGTATCTTCATCGCGCTTTCTACTTTATTGTTCAACCCTTGGATTGCAGGCATTATTTTGAGCGCGATTTTGGCGGCGGTCATGTCCACTTTGTCTTGCCAGCTTTTGGTTTGCTCCAGCGCGATTACCGAAGATTTCTACAAAGGCTTTTTGCGTAAAAATGCGCCGCAAAAAGAGCTGGTGTGGGTGGGTCGTCTGATGGTGTTGGCGATTGCTGTGATCTCCATCCTGATTGCGTCCGACCCCGAAAGCAAAGTTTTGGGCTTGGTGTCTTATGCGTGGGCAGGCTTCGGCGCGGCGTTCGGTCCGATTGTGATTCTGTCGGTATTGTGGAAACGCATCACGGCATACGGCGCTTTGTCGGGCATGATTGCCGGCGCGCTGACTGTGGTGGCGTGGGCGGAGTGGGTCAAAAAACCGGCTTTGGCTGCACATGAAACCGGTATTTGGACTATGTACGAAATCGTCCCCGGCTTTATCGCCTGCTTAATTATCGCTATTCTGGTTTCACTGACCGACAAAGAGCCGTCTCGTGAAATCCAAGAACGTTTTGAAAAAGCGGATACAGAATACCGCGAGGCGAAATAAGTGTTTTCAGACGACCTGCCGTTGACCGCAGGTCGTCTGAATTTTTATACGGGAAAGCAGGTTTTGTTTTTATATTGATGCTCATGCGGATAATGCACTCTTTTAGCTTTATCTGCTTTTTATCAAAGCAAAAAATCCTGTTTTTGAGATAAATTGCTTGTCCGACCCTTATAAATTTATTAAGATATTATCTATATGCTTTAAATCTTTTCAGACGACCTCGAAAAGGGATGAGGTCGTCTGAAAATCATCATAAAAACTTTGGAGAACCTTAAAATGTTTGACTTTGCTTTTCCGACACAAACGCCACTGCGCCAAGCGATTACCGATGCTTACCGCCGCGACGAAATCGAAGCCGTTCAGGATATGCTGCAACGCGCCCAGATGAGCGATGAGGAGCGTCGGGCGGCGTCCGAACTCGCGCGCCGTTTGGTTACGCAGGTTCGTGCCAGCCGCACCAAAGCCAGCGGGGTAGATGCACTGATGCACGAGTTTTCGCTCTCCAGCGAAGAAGGCATTGCGCTGATGTGTCTGGCGGAAGCTTTGCTGCGCATTCCCGACAATGCGACGCGCGACCGCCTGATTGCCGACAAAATTTCCGAAGGCAACTGGAAAAGCCATTTGAACAACAGCCCGTCCCTGTTCGTCAACGCCGCCGCATGGGGCTTGCTGATTACCGGCAAACTGACCGCGCCGAGCGACAAGCAGATGGGTTCGGCTCTGAACCGCCTCGTCAGCAAAGGCGGCGCGCCCCTGATCCGCCAAGGCGTGAACTACGCCATGCGCTTATTGGGCAAGCAGTTTGTTACCGGACAAACCATTGAAGAAGCGCTGCAAAACGGCAAAGAGCGCGAAAAAATGGGCTACCGCTTCTCCTTCGATATGTTGGGCGAAGCCGCCTACACCCAAGAAGATGCCGACCGCTATTACAACGACTACGTCCAAGCCATTCACGCCATCGGCAAAGATGCCGCCGGACAAGGCGTTTATGAAGGCAACGGCATTTCCGTCAAACTTTCCGCCATCCATCCGCGCTATTCCCGCGCCCAACACGAACGCGTGATGAGCGAACTCTTGCCTCGTCTGAAAGAGCTGTTCCTTTTGGGTAAAAAATACGATATCGGTATCAACATCGACGCCGAAGAAGCCAACCGTTTGGAGCTGTCTTTGGATTTGATGGAAGCACTCGTTTCCGACCCCGATTTGGCGGGTTACAAAGGCATCGGCTTTGTCGTTCAGGCATATCAAAAACGCTGTCCCTTCGTCATCGACTATCTGATTGACCTTGCCCGCCGCAACAACCAAAAACTGATGATCCGCCTCGTTAAAGGCGCGTATTGGGACAGCGAAATCAAATGGGCGCAAGTGGACGGCCTGGACGGCTATCCGACCTACACCCGCAAAGTCCATACCGACATCTCCTACCTCGCCTGCGCACGCAAACTGCTGGATGCGCAAGACGCCGTGTTCCCGCAATTCGCTACCCACAACGCCTATACCTTGGGCGCGATTTACCAAATGGGCAAAGGCAAAGACTTTGAACACCAATGCCTGCACGGCATGGGCGAAACCTTGTACGACCAAGTGGTCGGCCCGCAAAACTTAGGCCGCCGTGTGCGCGTGTACGCCCCGGTCGGTACGCACGAAACCCTGCTTGCCTACTTGGTGCGCCGCCTGTTGGAAAACGGCGCGAACTCGTCGTTTGTCAACCAAATCGTCGATGAAAACATCAGCATCGACACGCTGATCCGCAGCCCGTTCGACACCATCGCCGAACAAGGCATCCACCTGCACAACGCCTTGCCGCTGCCGCGCGATTTGTACGGCAGGGGTCGTCTGAATTCCCAAGGCGTCGATTTCAGCAACGAAACCGTGTTGCAACAGCTTCAAGAAAAACTCAACCGCGCTGCCGCGCAAGACTTCCACGCCGCATCCATTATCAACGGTAAAGCCCGCGATGTCGGCGAAGCGCAACCGATTAAAAACCCCGCCGACCACGACGACATCGTCGGCACAGTCAGCTTTGCCGATGCCGCGCTTGCCCAAGAAGCCGTCGGTGCAGCCGTTGCCGCGTTTCCTGAATGGAGCGCGACGCCAGCCGCCGAGCGCGCCGAATGCCTGCGTCGCTTTGCCGATTTGCTGGAACAGCACACCCCCGCGCTGATGATGCTTGCCGTGCGCGAAGCAGGTAAAACGCTGAACAACGCCGTCGCCGAAGTGCGCGAAGCCGTCGACTTCTGCCGCTACTACGCAGGCGAAGCCGAAAACACCCTGCCCAAAGATGCCAAAGCCGTCGGCGCCATCGTCGCCATCAGCCCGTGGAACTTCCCGCTCGCCATCTTTACCGGCGAAGTCGTTTCCGCATTGGCGGCGGGCAACACCGTTATCGCCAAACCTGCCGAACAAACCAGCCTGATTGCCAGCTACGCCGTTTCCCTGATGCACGAAGCAGGCATCCCGACTTCCGCCTTGCAACTTGTCCTCGGCACAGGCGATGTCGGCGCGGCGCTGACAGGCGACCCGCGTATCGGTGGCGTGATTTTCACCGGTTCGACCGAAGTGGCGCAACTGATTAACAAAGCCCTTGCCAAACGCGACGACAGCCCCGTATTGATTGCCGAAACCGGCGGTCAAAACGCCATGATTGTCGATTCCACCGCGCTGCCCGAGCAGGTTTGCTTGGACGTGCTCAACTCCGCCTTTGACAGCGCGGGACAACGCTGCTCCGCCTTGCGTATCCTTTGCGTCCAAGAGGACGTTGCCGACAAGATGCTCGCCATCATCAAAGGCGCGATGGACGAATTGGTCGTCGGCAAACCCATTCAGCTCACCACCGACGTAGGCCCCGTTATCGATGCCGAAGCACAGCAAAACCTGCAATCGCACATCAATAAAATGAAAGGCGTTGCCAAGTCTTACCACGAAGTCAAAGCTGCCTCCGATGTTGATCCTGCGAAATCCACTTTCGTGCTGCCGATTTTGTTCGAACTCAACAATTTGAACGAACTCACCCGCGAAGTCTTCGGTCCGGTGTTGCACGTCGTCCGCTACCGCGCCGACGAGCTTGATCAAATCATCGACCAAATCAACAGCAAAGGCTACGCGCTCACCAGCGGCGTACACAGCCGCATCGAGGGCACGGTCAAACGTATCCGCGAACGCATCGAAGCGGGTAACGTTTACGTCAACCGCAACATCGTCGGCGCTGTCGTCGGCGTACAACCGTTCGGCGGACACGGCATGTCAGGTACAGGTCCGAAAGCAGGCGGTTCGTTCTACCTGCAAAAACTGACCCGCATCCCCGAATGGGTTGCCCCGCCGTTGAGCCGCATCGGACAAGCGGACGAAGCCGCGCTCAAACGCCTTGAAGCCCTGATTCACAAGCTGCCGTTTAATGCGGAAGAGAAAAAATCAGCGGCATCGGCATTGGGACACGCCCGCATCCGCACCCTGCGCCAAGCAGAATCTGTCTTGGTCGGCCCGACCGGCGAACGCAACGCCCTGAGCTGGCGTGCGCCCAAACGCGTCTGGGTACACGGCGGCAGCCTCCTGCAAGCCTTCTGCGCCCTGACCGAACTTGCCGCCGCAGGCATCGTAACCGTCGTCGAACCCGACAGCCCGCTTGCCTCCTACACTGCCGACCTCGAAGGCCTGTTGCAAGTCAACAGCAAACCTGAAAGCACGGGTGTGCACCACGTCGCCGCCCTAAGCCCGCTGGACAGCAGCCGCAAGCAAGAGCTGGCAAAACGCGACGGCGCACTCATCCGCATCCTCCCGTCCGAACAAGGCTTGGACATCCTGCAAGTGTTTGAAGAAATCTCTTGCAGCGTCAACACCACAGCCGCCGGCGGCAACGCCAGCCTGATGGCCGTTTCCGACTAAAAGGACTGAATAAACGCCAGAGCGTTTGAACAAAGGTCGTCTGAAAACGTTAGCGAAACCCGCTAAGTCCGTTTTCAGACGACCTTTTTCTGTAAATTAAATAAGCAGGGCAGATACTGTTTTTCCGTCAGGTATGGATGGTTAACCTATCGTCGTTATTTCCGTATGGCTGGGAATTCGGAAATTTGAAGTTGCAGCAGCTTTGAGATATTTCCGCAATGCAAAGACTCGGATTCCCGCCTGCGCGGGAATGACGGCAACGGCGGTTTCAGACGACTTTTATGGGCTGATGATAAAGTTTATCCGGAAGTATGAAAAAAGGTCGTCTGAACCCCCAACCCCGTTTTCAGACGACCTCGATATTTATTCTGCCCAATCCTGCGTTTCTTCCGAATCGCTCTGACCGCCTTCCATGACGGATTTGATTTCTTGGAAGAGGGCGCGGAAGTTTTTCGGCGGTTTGTTTTGTTCCTGCTCTTTTTTCGTGTTGCGGATTAAGGTGCGCAATTTGCCTGCGTCGGCATGGGGGAAGTCCGCCATAAATTGGGTAAGCGCGTTGTCGTCTGCCAAGAGGCGCGTACGGGCTTGTTCGACGCGTTGCAAGAAGGCGTTGTGGGCGGTATTTTCGCCGCGCAGTTTGGCGAGGAAGGCTTCGATGGGCGCGGGGTCGGTGTCTCGCATGAGCCTGCCGATGAATTGGCTTTGGCGTTTGAGCGCGCCGTTGGACGTGATTTTTTTGTAGGTAACGACGGCTTCGTACAAGTCCTCGTCCAAGCCGATTTTTTTCAGCGTATCGGTCGAGAGTTTGGTCAACTCCATGCCCAAAGCCTGCAAATCGTTCATCTGCTTTTTCATTTGGGTTTTGCTGACCCATTCGTCTTCTTGTTCAAACATTGTGTTTCCCTGATTTTCTGAATCTGCCTATTTTATCAGTTTTCAGACGGCCTTTCCGTGCGATTTTTGCAGAGGCCGTCTGAAACGGTTAAAATGCCGCAAAACCCTGTCAGGAAACCTTTTTATGCTGTTTAACCACACACCGGACGAGCTGTTGCGCTTGTGCGGACACACGCTGGATTTGGCCAAACAATCCGGCGCCACCGCGGCCGAAGCCGATTTCAGCGAGTCGCTCGGTCAAAGCGTCAGCGTACGCTTGGGTGAAATCGAACAAATCGAGTTCCAACAAGATAAATCTTTAGACATTACGGTCTATGTCGGCCAACGCAAAGGCCGCGCCAGCACTGCCGACTTCTCCGAACGCGCCCTGCAAGATACGGTCCAAGCCGCCATCGATATTGCACGCTATACCGCCGAAGACGATTGCGCCGGCCTTGCCGATGCTGCTTTGATGGCAACCCATATCGGCGACCTCGACCGCTACCATGAATGGGATTTGAGTACCGAATCCGCCATCGATCTGGCCAAACAATGCGAACAGGCCGCGCTGTCAACGGACAAACGCATTGAAAACTCCGAAGGCGCATCGGTTCATACCGGCCATTACCAATATGTTTACGGCAACACCCACGGCTTTGCCGCACACCAGCAAAGCACGCACCACAGCATTTCTTGCAGCGTGGTCGCCAGCGACGAACACGGCATGCAGCGCGACTATTGGTACGATTCTTCCTGCCGTCACGAAGACATGGACGCGCCCGAACTCATCGGTAAAACCGCAGCCGAACGGACTTTACGCCGTCTGAACAGCCGCAGCGTTCCGACCGGCAACTATCCCGTACTGTTTGACACCACCGTCGCCGTCGGCTTAATCGGCCACCTTATCGGCGCACTCAGCGGCGGCGCGCTCTACCGTCAAAGCAGCTTCCTGATTGACAGCATCGGCAAACAGGTGCTTCCCGAGTTTCTCAGCCTTCGTGAAGAACCGCATATCCTGCGCTCGTTCCGCAGCACTTATTTCGATGCCGAGGGCGTGGCCACGCAGCCGCGTTTTGTGGTGAAAGACGGCATAGTCGAGGGCTATTTCCTCAGCAGTTATAGCGCGAAAAAACTCGGCATGCAGACAACGGGCAATGCCGGCGGCGCGCACAATCTGTATCTGAACCACACCCACGCCACGCAGGCCGACCTGTTGAAAGAAATGGGAACAGGTTTGCTGGTTACCGAATTGATGGGACAAGGCGTCAACGGCATTACCGGCGACTACTCGCGCGGCGCGGCCGGTTTTTGGGTGGAAAACGGCGTCATTGCCTATCCGGTTCAGGAAATCACCATTGCCGGACGCTTGCAGGAGATGTACCGCGACATCATCGGCGTGGCAGACGACGCATTACGCCGTTCGTCCAACCAAATCGGCTCCATCTTGGTTTCCAAAATGACGATTGCCGGCAACTGATTGAACTAAATATACAAAAGGCCGTCTGAAAGATATCTGTTCTTTTCAGACGGCCTCGCCGTTATCTACTTCCATAAAAAACACATCATGCATATTGTCGTTATCCCCTCTTGGTATCCTTCTTCCGAAACCGACGTGGATGGAATCTTTTTCCGCCTCCAAGCCCAAGCCCTGCAACGCGAAGGCATGAAAATCGGCATGGTCGTGCCCATGTTCCGCTACTTGAGAAGTCAGCCGAAGACCATCTTCTCGCGCTTCTACGGCCTGCGCCGCCATCAGCAAGGCGGACTCAACACTTACGCCTACGACAGCATGTATTTCTTCCCGCGCTGTCCGGTTGTCGATATCGACCGCATCCGCTGGGTCAATGCAGGCATGAAAGCTTTTGAAGCCTATATCGCCGACAACGGCAAACCCGACGTAATTCACGCCCATTGCGTCAACTATGCCGCCATTTTGGCCTGCGCCATCTTCAAAAAATACGGCATTCCCTACGTCATTACCGAACACAGCAGCGCCATTTCACGTGGCCTTGTCCGCAAAAACCAATGGCCGTCCATGCACGAAGCCGTGCGCCACAGCGCGGCACGGTTCGCCGTCAGCCGTGATTTCTGCCGCATTCTCGAAAAAACCTACGCCGGTACAGACTGGCAATACCTGCCCAATATGCTGGGCGGCAATTTTGAACAGGATTTCGAGTTCCCCGAAAAAAACAATCAAGACTTCACCTTCTGCAGCGTCTCCCACCTGCGCCACCTCAAAGGCCACGACCTGCTCCTGCCTGCTTTTGCCGAAGCACTCAAAACCTATCCGCAACTCAAACTCAAAATCGGCGGCGGCGGCGTAGAAGAAGGCCGTCTGAAACAATTGGCAAGCAACTTGGGCATCAACCACGCCGTTACCTTTACCGGCGCATTGACCACCAACCAAACCCTAGACCTCATGCGCCACAGCAACGCCTTCGTCCTCGCCAGCCGTACCGAGACCTTCGGCGTCGTCTATATCGAAGCACTGTCGCAAGGTTTGCCCGTTATCGCCACACGCTGCGGCGGCCCCGAATCCATCGTCACTTCCGACAACGGCCTGCTGGTGCCAATCGAAAACATACCGGAACTGACCAAAGCATTGCTCACCCTCTACGAAAACCATGCACACTACGATCCCGTCCGCTTGCGCCAAGATTGCCTGCAACAATTCGGCAGCCGAGCCATAGCGCAACACCTGATCGACACCTTCCAAAAAGTGTTTAATAAATAGGCATAAACCATGCAGGCCGTCTGAAATCCTTCAGACGGCCCGCCTTCTTCCAACAAGACAAATCTAGTGTAAAATTAAGACAATAACCAAACTTTTTGATTTAAAATCAGTCCAAGGAAAAACTGTTACCTATAATAATATCCCCACATACATTATGCGCTATTACGGAACGATTACTCGCTGGAACAGCAAGCGCGGCTTCGGCGCCGCTACCATAGAAGACACAGGCCAAGAAATCTTTCTTGCCCTTGCCGCCTTCACCACCCTTACCCGCCTTCCGGCCGAAGGGCAACACATCTCCTTCAACATCACAGAAGGCCGGCGCGGCCGCAAAGAAGCTGAAAACGTCTGCTTCGCCCTCGATTGCGCCGACTGCTTTGACGTCCTCGTCCCTCCCCCTGAAAAACCCCTCGCCGGCAAACAAGCCATCGTCGGCCTGATTGCCGTTATCTTCGTCTGCAGCATTTTCGCCGCCTTGTGGTACGGCCTCCACTTTTCCGACAACACACCAAAAGAGCCGGCCGTCAAAAAACAAGAAACCATGGTTCACGAAGTAGCCGCCAAAATCGAAGCCGAACGCAAAGCATGGCGCGATGCCGTCAACCGCAGCAACCAACGCTCGGGACAGTCTCAACGCGCCAAAGATAATACGTCAAAACAATAATAATATTTATATCAGATTAAAATCCTTTTATATCAAAGCCTTTTTATCAAAAATTCAAATATAGCAAGCCAACTTAAAAAACTGTCTTCTGCATATTTAATGCACGAAGGCAGTTTTTCATTGAAAATAAAAACACTTCAATTTGCCATGTTCAAAACATGCTTCTCTAACACTACCCATTCTGATAGAGATAAGCACTATGTATAAAACAAATCCAAACTACTCAAATACCCCATATCGTCAATAAAATAGATTTATTGATGCAATCAAATATACCCAACACATTGGAAATATTTGAATCTGACAAAGCATAGCCTTGTTAAATTTAACGTAGTATTACCAAAGACTTAACGCATATCTAAAAAAATATGAACAAGCTTGGGGCACACTCTAAACAGTTTATTAAATAAAAGCATTTGACACTCTATTACGTAAGGCTATACATATTACCCTGACTCAATTCCTCTTAATTTTAATAACACTTTGTTTTATATATTGTATCTTTCCTACAACATCAAAAAAATATTCAAAAATATCAAAATACATAATATCTTGATTTCATAAAAGAAATATTTAAATTTCATTATTCTCCTAACAGTTTCCTCCTACACTTTCTATCTTATCTGTTTGTTTGTATATGTATTTGTTGTAGAATTCTTTTCGACCGTAAAAGTCATTAACCAAATTTAACCGATATTCAAATATTTAAGGATTCAAACTTATGAATACAAAAATCAAAACGACAGCTTTGGTTTGCGCCGCTTTGTTTGCGGTAACTGCATGTAGTAGCAATGGTGAGAGCGGTCCAGATATCAACCCAACTAATCCAATTACTCCAACTAAGCCGACTACTCCTACGACTCCAGCTCAACCAACTACTCCTGAAACTCCGGCTAAACCGACTACTCCTGAAACTCCGGCTAAACCGACCACTCCTGTGACTCCGGCTAAACCGACTACTCCTGAAACTCCGGCTAAACCAACTACTCCTGTGACTCCGGCTAAACCGACTACTCCTACAACTCCGACTAAACCAGCTAATCCTGTGACTCCGGCTAAACCGACTACTCCATCTCAACCAACACCTAGCGCAGCTGTTGGCGGTAATGCAATGACTTCAACAAATGCATCCTATAACACTGCAAAATACGTTACTCCTCAAGGCAAGATGAATGCTAGTGTTACCATTGACGGTCGTAAAATTGATTTATCCAAAGCCAATGCAGCATTTCTCTTCTATAGAGAAACTGCTCCTACCGAAGACAAAATGTCTACCCGTCAAACTGTCTTGAGCGGACGTAAATACAGCCATGTTCAATTCGGTGCACAAACTGTCGGCATTATTAGCCCTACTTATCAACCAACACTTCATCATGATTCTTTTGCTATTGGTAATATTACGCCAACTAGTGGTGCAGATGCTATGCCAACTTCTGGCAAAGCATCTTATGTCGGTGATGCCATTCTGCTTCAAGGTGCAGCTTATACAACAGGCGCATCTAAATTTGATGTTGATTTCGGTCGTAAAACCATCTCAGGCATAATTGATCATCCATATGGCATTCCTGTTTCCGGTAAAATTTCCGGCTCATCCTTCAGCGGCGAGCAAGACGGTATCCGTATGAAGGGTAATTTCTTTGGCCCTAAAGCTGCAGAACTAGGTGGTGTCTTTAGTGCTGAGCATGAGAATAGTGTTTACCAAGGCTCTTTCGGCGCGAAAAAACAATAATCTGCCGTTTTCAACCGTCCGGCATCGCCGGGCGGTTTGTTTTACCAAGAGGCCGTCTGAAAGAATTTTTACCATGTTCAAACGTCCCGAAACGAAATAAAAAAATATGCGCTATCCAACTTTGGCTTTAATCTTATACGCTGCGGTACACTATGCCTCAGCTGCACCAACACCACACGATGAAATTCAGCCCGACCTAAACCATAATCAAATCCGCCAGGCTGAAAAACAAACTCTGAAAGAAGACAATCAGGTTGAGCAACAACAGTTTTCTATGTCATCAGAAGAATTGCTCCAACAACCTGAAATCTTAACCGATGCAATGGATACTGCCCTTGCACACCAAAATATTGACAACATCCGTTTCCTATTGCCACTCTACCGTCGCATGACCGGACACGACGAAACAATGGCTTCCTATGCAGATGCAATTCTTTCCCGTGCAGATGGAAAGTACAAAGTAGCAGAACAGGATTTTCGGAATATCCTTGCCAATCATCCTGACTACTCTCCTGTACGCCTACAATTGGCATTAACCCTTTCACAAGACGGAAAAATGCGTGACGCAGCAAAAGAGTTACAAGAAGTCCGCAAAACTCCCGACCTACCTGAACCAACACTGCAATATTTGAATGAATTTGATAAATTTTTAAAAAAAGATAAATCTTGGAATTTTGACGGTAATATTTCCTACGTTCGAGATAATAATATTGCCCGAACGCCGCGCGAACGTGTGTACGGAGGTTTTGAGTTTGAAGCGCCTCGTACAGCAAACGGTATTGCCTACGATGTTTCTGCACAAAAAAATACTCCGCTCAATGGGCATTGGGTCTGGAAAAAAAACCTGTCTGCCGGTGGCAAGTTCTATTGGGATGCGCATGATTATGATGATTTAACGGTACGTGCTGAAACCGGTGCCGACTGGCGTAATCATACTCAGGAAATCTCCTTATCGCCATTTTATGAAAAGCGCTGGTATGGTACAGAGCCCTACTCCAATACATCAGGCGGTATTTTGCGCTATTCACGTGTGTTATCGCCCAAATGGCAAGTATTTGGCGCATGGCAGTCCGGCTACCGTAAACATAAAGAAAGAAAATTCTTAAACGGCGCAAACCATATTGCCTCTATATCAGCCCTCTATTATCGTAAGAGTGGTGAATATTTCGTATTTGGCGCAGGAAAAGGATACAACAGTGCGCATGACCGTTCTGATGCCTATAAATATGAAAATCTGCGTGCAGGCTGGACAAAAGCATGGGGCAAGTCAGGCAAGCTTGTTACTTCACTCAATACTACTGTACAGTACCGCCGCTATCAGGCAGAAGATATTTTCAATATCAAACGGAATGATCGTGAAACCTACGTCCATTTGTCAGCAGGTCATAAAAAGTTGTCCTGGAAAGGCTTTACTCCGCGCCTGAACTGGGGTTGGACACATGTCCACAGCAATCATTTTTATTACCGTCAAAACCAGCATCGCTTGTTTATTGATATTTCCAAACAATTTTAAAGAGATGGCATATATAAAGAAGGTCGTCTGAAAACCAAATCAGTTTTCAGACGACCTTTTATATTTCACACTTAAATAAAAAACAATCTCTTACCTCAATTCGGCTCTGCCATTTCCAATGCCTGCTTGATGTCCACAGCAACGACGCGCGATACGCCTTTTTCCTGCATGGTGACGCCGACGAGCTGCTCTGCCATTTCCATGGTCAGGCGGTTGTGGGAAATGTAGAGGAACTGGGTTTGCGCCGACATTTCTTTGACCAAGTTGCAGAAACGCGAGGTGTTGGCATCGTCCAGCGGGGCATCGACTTCGTCCAGAAGGCAGAACGGAGCGGGGTTGAGGCTGAACAGGGCGAACACGAGGCTCATGGCGGTGAGGGCTTTTT
>ERZ773013.1151-NODE-1151-length-16026-cov-3.021476_pt1 | contig 16026 bp, 8 predicted proteins | sample MGYA00511670_ERZ773013 | MGnify/ENA primary metagenome ERZ773013 (study PRJEB29015, sample SAMEA2738120) | human oral metagenome | biome: human oral; feature: human-associated habitat; material: saliva | place: China | collected 2257 ... | reverse complement strand
GACGAGCCCTGCTTCTGGGAGTCTAGTGCTAGACCTCGGCCTTCCAGAGACCGTGGAGGTTGCAGTAGGCGTAGACCGTTGCCTTGCCGCCCTCGCCAAGGTGGAAGCGAGCCTCGGGAACGTCACCGGGCTTGAGGTAGCGGATGACGGTCTTGTCGCCGTCGGCAAAGAGCAGCCACTCGATGTAGTGCTCGGGAGTCATGGGGTGAGCAACGGAGCCGACGCGGGCAACGAGGCAATCGCCCTCGACGGTAAGGGCAGGAACGTGCTTCTCGACGGCGGCGTCGGTGGTGTTGGCAACGAGCTCCTCCATGGGCTCGCCGCAGCACACGGGCGTGGGTCCGCCATCAACGATCTTCACGACAATGTTGCCGCAGTGCTTGCAGCGATAGATCTTGACGTCTGCCATGGGGCATCCTCTCCTATTCTGGCATCTCCCCGCAGGGCGATGCCACTGTCTGCGACCACACCCGCAGTCGCTGTCATACGTATTCTCCCCCACCAAGTGATACTTCATGCACCCGGTAATTGCTATTTTTAAACCTACATATAAGCCACACCGGCACATGCGGGAATCGCCGGGTGTCTCCGCAAGGAGAATGCCTAGGCAACCTTCACGTGACCCGATCGGCCGATGAGGTCGATGACCTCGGCCATGAGGACCATGTTGTGGGCATCGATGCGCGTGGGGAGCTCCATGCGCATGACGTCACCTGACGCGCTCTCCACGCGTAGCTCGACGCGGTCAAGGCCGGGATAGCGGCCAAGGATCTCGCCGAGGTTGTCCATCCGGCCACGCGTGAGGAGGTTGGCGGGCATGTTTATCTCGAGCACCTTGGGACGGTTGGTCTTGTCATTGAGCTCGAGGGGTTCGATGGAGGTGCAGATGAGCTGGTCCCCACGGTCCCCGCGCTCAAGACGACCCACTGCCTTGATGAAGATGTCACCCGTGCTCTCACCGGTCTCGGGGTCAACCTCTCCCGCAAGGGTGGCTGCGCACTCCTTATATGCCTTGGGGAAGACCACAAGGGTGGTCTCGGCCTCCATGTCCTCGAGCGTTACGATGGCCATGGCGTCGCCCTTCTTGGTGGTCTTCTTCTGAACCGCAGTTGCCATACCGGCTAGGCGGATGGGCTTGTCCTCAGGGACCTTGAAGCGCTCCATGGTCGCGCCGGTTGCGGGGTCGGTGTACTCCTCAGAGACAGAGAGGTCGGCAATGGTGTAGTCGCGCGCCTTTGCGAGGGCGTAGGCGTATGGGCGCAGCGGGTGGTCGGAGACATAGATGCCCAGGACGTCGTGCTCCTGCGCGAGCTTGATGTGGCGGTCCCACTCAACGCCGTCCGGTGCGGGAACCTCGTCCTGGAAGCCCGAACCGGCCACGTCGCCAAACATGTCGAACATCGAGAACTGGCCCACCGCGCGCTCCTTCTGGCGGCGTGCCGCGGCGTCGATGATGTTCTCGGGGTTGTTCTTGTCGACAAAGTGCATGAGCTGCATTCGGGTATAGCCCGTGGAGTCGAAGGCCCCTGCCTTGATGAGGGACTCGGCAACGCGTCGGTTGGCCTGTGAGCCGTCCACGCGCTCGCAGAAGTCGTGGAGGTTCTTGAAGGGGCCACGGGCGTCGCGCTCGGCCATGATGCACTCGCCCACTCCCTCGCCCACGCCACGGATTCCCGCGAAGCCAAAGCGCACACCCTCCGCAGTTGCCGTGAAGTCCTTACCAGACTCGTTGATGTCAGGCGGGAGCACCTGGATGCCCTCGCGACGGCAGCTCGTGACGTAGTGCACGATCTTGTCGGTCTTGCCCATGTAGGACGTGAGGACCGACGCCATGTACTCGCGCGGGAAGTACGCCTTGAGCCAGGCGGTCTGCATGACGAGGATCGCGTAGCCGGCGGAGTGCGACTTGTTGAACGCGTAGGAGGCGAACTCCAGAACGTTCTCCCAGATCTCCTGCGCGACCTCGCGTTTGTAGCCGTTTGAGACGGCGCCGTTCATCCAGTGGTCGTAGATCGTCTCGTCCGCACCGTTGCCTTCCCAGTGGAAGACCTGGTCGGTGAGCATCTTGATCTTCTTCTTGGCCACCGGCTTGCGCATGCGCGAGTCTGACTCGCCGGCAGTGAACCCCGACATCTTCATCGAGATCTGCATGACCTGCTCCTGGTAGACCATGGTGCCGTAGGTCTCCTCCAGGATTGGCTTCAGGCGGTCGTCGTAGTACGAGATCCTCTCCTGGCCGTGCATGCGCTTGATGTAGCTGTCGACCATGCCGGCACCCAGGGGGCCCGGGCGATACAGGGCGATAAGAGCGACGATCTGCTTGTAGGCGTTGGGTTGCATGTTCTTGATGGTGGCGGTCATGCCCGCGGACTCGACCTGGAAGACGCCTGCCGTGTGGCCCTTGCCCAGGAGCTCGTAGATCTTGGGGTCTGAGAAGTCTATCTTGTCCACGTCGATGTCCACGCAGGTGGCGCCAGGCTTGATGCAGGCCTTGACGGCATCGGGCATGCGGTCGATGTCGGACGCGTTGGAATAGGAGTGCCGGATGTTGGCGAGCGCCTTGTTGATGACCGTGAGCGTGCGCAGGCCCAGGAAGTCCATCTTGAGCAGGCCCATGTCCGCGACCGAGTGGCCCTCGTACTGGGTGATGGTGACGTTGCCCTTGGTGTCGAGCTTGGTGGGGACGTGGTCGGTCACGGGCGTGGGGGCGATGAGCGTGGCGCAGGCGTGGACGCCCTCGCCGCGCATGAAGCCTTCGATGGAGAGCGCGGCGTCGATGATGCGGCGGGCGTCCGGGTCTTTGTTGTAGGCGTCCTCGAAGTCGGGCGAGTACTGGTCGGGTTTCTTCTCGTTCTTGTGGAGGGCGTTGGCAAGCTGGAGCTTGGGGTCGTTCGAGAGCATCTTCGAGAGCTGCTGGCCCTTGTAGACGGGAAAGCCCAGGACGCGGTTGGCGTCGTTGATGGCCTGCTTGGCCTTGATGGTCGAGTACGTGATGACCTTGCACACGTGGTCCTCGCCGTAGACGTCACGCACGTGCTGCAACACGTCCTGGAGGTGCTCGTCGTCGAAATCCATGTCGATATCGGGCATCTCGGAGCGCTGTGGCGAGAGGAACCTCTCGAACATGAGGCCGTTCTCGAGAGGGTCGAAGTTCGTGATGTTCATCGCGTACGCAACGATGGCGCCCGCGGCGGAGCCACGGCCCGGGCCCACGCCGATGCCGTTGTCCTTGGCCCACTGGACGTAGTCCTGGACGATGAGGAAGTAGTTCGCGAAGCCCTTCTCGGTGATGATCTTGTACTCGTGCTCGAAGCGGTCCTTGACGTTCCAGCCGCCAATCGTGAGGTCGCGCCAGTTCTTGCCGTAGCGCTTGGCCAGGCCCTTCTCGCACTCCTCGCGGAAGCGCTCGTCCGCCGTCTCGCCCGGGCGGAGCCCAGGGTACTCGGGCAGGTACATGTGGGTCCAGTCGAGCTCGTAGTTGCACTTGTCGGCTATCTCGAGCGTGGTGTCGCATGCCTCGGGGCACCAGGAGAAGAGCTGGCGCATCTCGTCCTCGGACTTCATGTAGAACTCCGAGCCCTCCATGCGCATGCGGTTGGGGTCGTCGAGCGTGGTTGCCTTGCCAATGCAGGAGAGGATGTCCTGGGTGGAGGCATCGTCGCGCGTGAGGTAGTGGAAGTCGTTGGTCGCCACGACCTTCACGCCCATCTCGTGCGCCATCTTGACCAGGTACTCGTCGAGCTTGCGGTCGTTCCACCCATTGCGGAAGGTAAGGCCGTGGTCCTGGATCTCGATGTAGAAGTCGTCGCCAAAGACGTCTTTGAAGGTCTCCGCCCACCTGCGGGCGCCACCGAAGTCGCCATCGAGGATGCACTGGGGAATGATGCCCTGGACGCAGGCGCTCTGGCAGATGATGCCCTCGTGATACTCCTTGAGCATGTCGAGCGTGGTGCGCGGGCGGTAGTACATCATCTCGTGGCCGGCGGCCTTGGACATGCACTTTACGAGGTTGTGGTAGCCCGTCTCGTTCTTGGCGAGAAGGATGAGGTGGTAGCGGCGCTGCTTGGTGCCACGCTCGACGCAGTCATCGGTGATGAAGTAGGCCTCGCAGCCAAAGATGGGCTTTACCTTGAGGCGCGGCCGGTTTGCCTGGACCGCCGCAAGGTCGTGGCCGGAGGACTCCCACACCGTGACGTCGCTCGCCCACTGGTCGTGGACGCGATCGAAGTAGTTTGCGTCGTCCGCGTCTGGTGAGGGCTCCTCGAGGTCCCAGCTCTTCTTGAAGCACTCGACGTCGTGGCACCACTGCTTCATGTTTGCCTGGCCGTCGTTGTACTTGCGGCACTCCAGGTCAAGGTTGGGGATGCCAAACATGTAGCCGTGGTCTGTGAGGGCGACGGCAGGCATGCCCTCGTCACCGGCGCGCTTGACCATGCTTGGGATGGGCGTGGCTCCGTCGAGAATCGAGAAGTCGGAGTGGTTATGTAGGTGAACGAATGCCATGTGTTCTCCATGCCGGATGAAGCGGTGTTGGGGCAAAGCATAGCAGAAGGCTCGGTGGGCGCGTTTTGGCCTACACCCCACCCTACCTGCGGATACAGCATTGTCGCAGATAGAAATCGAGCAGAGGCTCCACACGTTGTTCTCATCGACCACGCCGGTGCGCGGGCGCTACCCCATGCGCGGCTGACGTGCAGCGTCAAACTCGTACGGCACGACAACGGGCTGGCCAGGGACATCCGCACGATTCAGCTCCACACACACAAAGCGGCAGCTCACCGAAGAGAAGCCCAGACCCATGAGGACGTATGCGTAGAAGTTGGCCTGCATCTCATGGCGCGCGCGGAGGGCATGGGCGTCCAAGCCGCGGTCGCCCGTCTTGTAGTCCACGAGAAACGCATGGTCGGAGTCTGGATCTGTGGCAAGGAGGTCGATGGCGCCCTCCACGTAGCCACCGTAGGCGGATTCCACGCGTTGGAAGAACGGAACCTCCGAGCGAACGAGCGCGTGCGAGAGGGCCTCCTGGCGCACGTCCGAATCCCACCAGCGTGCCAAGGCCTCGTCGAGCCTCGCTCCCGCGCGCTCGGAGAGATGCCAGAAGCGCTTGGTAGCTGCGATGCGTTTGGGCTCGGGAAAGCGCTGGCCGCTCTCGACCATGGCCTGGGCAAGCTCGTGGAAGGCCGAGCCCAGTCCCGTCGCCTTGTCGGCGTCGCCCACCACGGGGGCACCCTCCTGCATGGCATCGCGCTCGGCGCGCGTGGGAAGGGCTGCCACGCCGGAAGCCGGACCGGCATCATCCAGCGCCGTCGAATCTGCCGCCGAGAAATCCCCGAGCATCTGTGCATGGGCGCTCGAGTAGCTGAAGACCCCCGCCCGTGGGCGCCATATGGTGACAGCGGGAGCCGCCGGGTCCGGGTCTGGCACGACGAGGGTAAAGCCCGCCGGCTTGAGCGCCTCGACTGTGGCGCCTATGCCTGTGACCTCGTCGGGGCTGTCGACGGTACCGTCATAGAAGCTACCCGCGGAGTCTATCGTGGCACCCTTCCCAGCGGCCGTCATGCGAGGCTCGAGCGACACGCAGCGCAGGCGTCCCGGCTCGCTGCCGCCGTAGTCGAAGGAGCTTGTACCCGATGCAGGGCTATATGTTCCAAGAAAGGCTTCGAGAACATTAGCGGCGAGTGCCGGGGAGGCGCCGGTCGAGGAAAGCGTCATCCCCACCCCAAGGACCAACGCCTCGCGCGCTCGAGTGAGCGCCACGTAGAGGAGGCGGGTCTTCTCGGCAGCTTCTTCCTCGGCGCCATCCTCGGCAAGCGAGAGGAGCCACTCGGCGCAACTGCGAGGGCTCTCGTCAGCGCTCAGCTCCTTGGGAACCTTGAGTCCCTTGGGCTTCACAATGATGCCGCGGCGACGGGCGTCAACGCGACCGGTAACCACCGCACCGTTGTGGCGCGGAGCCGCCCAGCACTCAGCAATTGCCACGATGGGGAACTCAAGGCCCTTCGAGGCATGTACGGTCATGATCTGCACCTGATTGGAGGAGCCGCCTGCAAGGGACGCGGGGGGTACCTTGGCAGACTCGAGCCAGAGGTCAAACTCAGTGGCGGCACGTGCCGGGCCAAGGCCCAGATCCTGAGTGAGTTCGCGGATATAGCGGACCGCGGCGAGGATGTTGGCCTCCTGCGCAAGGCCATCGGTGCCTGCGGCCTCAAGGCGGCTCAGCCATCCAGACTCGCGTACAACCTGGAGGCATACGTCTGCCACAGGGTGCTTTCGCAACGCGAGGCGTGCTCTGGAGAGGACCTCATGCGCTGCCTGGAGTCTGGGCGAGGGCTGGGCTCCGCCATAGAACGACATGGTCTGGATGCCTCGGTCGATGGCACGCTTGGTTGGGGCATCAACAAGGTCCTGCCGGCGCGTGCCAAGCTGTACGAAATCGTTGGCATCCAGCTCGAACATGGGCGAGGCGAGGAGCGGAAAGAGCCCCGATTGTGTGTCGTGGGGATTGGCCAGGCTATGGAGGAGAGCAGCCATGACCTTGGCCTCGGGCGTCCGCGTGAACGTAGAGCCACCCGTAACCACACACTCGAGCCCGTGAGAGCGCAGGGCGTCAATGTAGAAACCCGCCTTTCCAGTGGCACCAAGGAGCAGCGCCATGTCGGAGGGGCTCTGGCCAGCGGCAGCATACGCGGCAAGACGATCCGCTATCTGAGTCGCACACGTGGTTGGTGTGTTGATCATGGAGGCACACGTGGCAGAGGTCACGGCCGCCATGCTCCGCTTGGCGAGTGTCACCTCGACGTCCACTCGAGGCAGAGAGCGCGCCTTGTAACCGTCCTTGCGTTTGGGGTTTGGGTCGAGGTGCATAAAGCCGTCGACCACGCCTTGAGGGCCACCACACACGGCGTCGACAAAAGAGAGCACGTCGGCATGGCTGCGATAGTTGACGTCCAGGCGCACGTGGTCTTCTTGCGGGACTTCCGTGCCTCGTGCGCGGAACACGCCCACATCCGCGCCACGGAAGCGATAGATGCTCTGCTGGGCATCGCCAACGGTGGTGAGATGGCTCGCACCGTCGCCGGAAAGAAGCCGGATGAGTTCGAGCTGCCTGGCGTCGGTGTCCTGCGACTCGTCGACCATCACAAGCTTGAAGCGGCCACGGTAGTCTGCGGCAACCACGGGATTGTCGCGCACTGCGTGCAGGGCAAGGGAGACGAGGTCGTCGTTGTCGAGGACCGATTTTTCGCGCTTGAGCTCAAAGTTTCTCGCGTCGACCTTGCGTGCCAGGTCGATGAGGCCATCAGTCAGCGGCGCGTTCGAGGAAAGGGCCGCCTCGAGCTTGGCTTCTCCCAAGGCCCTCTTTGCCTCGGGAACAAGCTCCTTTATCGCCTTCGCGCGGGCATTGGGGAGCTTTACCCCTTCGAGTGCAACGGCAGCCGCCTCTGGCGTACGTGCTCCAGGTGGGGCCGAGAGGAATGCGTCAAGGGAGTCAAGGCTCCCCATGACCGCCTGGCGTGCCGCCGGAGTGATGCCAGCCTGGGCGCCAAGCGCGCCGATTGCCCCCCTAAGCCGTGCGACCGCCCCATCGACGTCTGGCTCCCCCGCGGCGACCAGCGAATCGAAGCCATCTGGCGAGGAGTGCGCGGCATTTACAACGTCAAAGACCATGGACACCATGCCGAAGGGCGTCGGCCCGCCGAGCGTGCCGTATCCATACTCATCAAAGGCGGAAGAGAGCACCGGGTCCGTGCGATCGTGGCTCGCGGCACCCACAACCTCCTCCGTCGCCTGCTCCATGAGAGCACGGGCCTCATTGGTGCCCGCAACCTTGAAGGAGGGGTCGATTCCCAGGTCGAGCGCATGGCGTCTAAGGATGCGAGAACACATGCCGTGTATGGTGCTTATCCAGGCAGAATCCACCTTGAGGGCCTGGTCGCGCATACCCGCCTCACGAAGCGTGGAGCGCACGCGCTCCTTGATCTCGCGAGCCGCAGCATTGGTGAAGGTGATGACCAGGACCTGACTCAGGTCTTCCACGAAAGGCTCGCCATTCTCGCCAGAGCCAGGAGAGAGGGCCCACGCGATCCTGCGTGTGAGGGTGAAGGTCTTGCCCGAACCCGCACCAGCCTCGACAAAGACTGGCCTATCGAGCGTCGAGACAATCTGACGCTGGCTATTGTTCAGGGTGGAGAGGTCGATGCCTGCCATTAGGAGAGCCTCCTCTCGCAGTTCATGACCGGGCAGAAGGAACAGGCAGCAGCATCGAGCGGGTGAGCCTCGACGTTGCCCGCAAGAAGTTGGGCAACCTTATCGGCAATCGCCGCCTCGGTGGCGTCGAGGTAGGCATCCATGCCGCTCTCGCCATCGATGCCGTAGGAATCATCGTCGCTCACGGTGTAGGCGGAAAGGGAGCCCTCTCTCAGGGGAGTGTGCTTACCAAGCACGCGGTCGATGGAGTCTTCCGCAATGGCGCCACCGACGGCATGGCTCCCCCGTGTCCCAAGGTAGACCGCTGCACGAACCTTGAGCTCCGGGTGCATGCGACGAACCACCTGCCCATAGATGAGCGACTGGACGCGACGGGGCAGACCATAGGGAGGAGCTTGCTGCTCGTCCGCCTCATTAGCGACGGCGTCTCCCACCTCATGGACCGGAGTCACACCGTATTCCTTGGCAAAGCCATTGGGCCCCTTGTGCTTGTAGTCGATGACCACGGCCTGCTGGTGGGCATCAACATCCACACGGTCGATGGTGCCGCAGATCCAGGCGCCAGCGTACTCCACGGGCTCGCCCTGCGTGCCAAAGTCCCACTCGAAGAAACGCGGCTCATAGCCAAGGAAGAGGCCCGCCTCGTAGTCGAGCACGGCCTCGAGATTGCGCCTGAGTTGTGCGAGCTGTGCCTCGTCTGCTGCGTCGTGGGGAACAAATGCCTGGTAGCGGCTGCGCTTTCCCGGTCTTAGGCTCTGGTGGCGCAGGTGCTCGTCGAACTCGGCGAGAAGGACCTCATGCGCATGGGCTAGGCCTTCCTCGTCATCCTCGCTCACACGGGAGCCGGGCAGCATCACCCAGGGGTCGAGGCGCTCGCCCTCGACTACCCCGGCGCGCTCGCGGGCCTCCGCAAGCAAGCGCGAATGGGTCACTTCGAGCACGCGGTGCGCAAAGGTGCCCATCTCCATGGGGCCAAAGCCGGCATCGGAGTCCTGCAGGCGAAGGCGCCGCAGGCTAAACCACTTGTATGGGCACTCGAGGTAGGACTCGATTTGAGACGCCGAGAGGAGCGGCTTTCCCTCGACAAGGTCTACCCTGCCTGTAGGCGGCACAACAACGAGCGCAGCGTTGGCGCCAGAGATGCTGCCGGCAGGTGACGGGTCATCTGTGGCAAGCACGTCCATGCCGCGCCCACTTGTGCTCAGGTTGGCGTCCGCCTGGTCCTCTCCGAGAGAGCGCGCGGGAACCGAGGAGTCAGCGCCATAGCAGGACAGAAGTTCCGTGAGCATAACAGCCGGATAGCAGGGGCTGCCGCTGGCGTCTACCCCACATCTCTCAACCACGAGGCTCTCGCGCGGAACACGCAGCATCCGCCAGAAGATAGAACGCTCTCGTGCGGCAGGATTTGCCTTGGGCTCTATCCCCAGTCGCTCGAGAAGCGCCGAGAGAACATCGTCCCCCGTGTCCGCTGGCCACTCAGCCGATGTCATCGAACAGGAGACTAGGGCGTCAGCCGAGAGGGGCACAAGGCCTGCCGCCCGGGAACGGCCGTATATCCTGCAGCGGCAGGCACCGTCCCCTGCCCAGGCCCCGGGTCGCATAATCACGCTTGTCTGGGACATGGCCTGGGCACACAGCTCGACAAGTGTCGAGAGAGACACGTGGTTTGGAACCGCAGGGTCTGCCGTTACCCCCAGGTCTTTGAGCGTGCCCGCTATGCCCAGCACCGCGTCCAAGACGCCGATGGCCCTCTCGTCCTCTAGGCGGTTGCGCTCGGGAGCAACGGGGAGGAGCTCAAGTCCGGCCTCATCGGGGACGAGGTCGGCAGGCGCCTCTCCCCCCGCCTGAAGATATGGTGCCAACAGCTTAGACGCCGCGGAACCCACGCGTCCGCGCAGGAGCTCTCTCGTGGCCGCTGCAACGGAGGAGCTCGTGGCCTTGGGGTTCTGGAGCGTGTCAAGGACATCTGTGGGGGTGAGCAGGCGGTCTGCGCGCCACGACCTGTCAAGGGAGACGGCACGTTCGGTTGGTACGTGTGCGATGTCCTGACGCAGGAAGTCCGCAAGCGCACGCGGGGGCCACCAGGCCATGTCACCCAGCACGACAAGCTCGCCCTCTGGGCTCGTCTGCGAGGCAGGCCACGTAGCTGCCAGCTCCGAGAGCTGCGCAACCGAGCTTGCAAACTCAAGGAAGGCCCTTCCAGCCTCAAGCTGGTCCACGCGAGAGACAAGCTCCGCCTCGCAGGTCACACCACGCGAGAAGAGCTTAGGCGAGAGTTCGCGCCACGCCCGCTCGGCGTCTGCGGCAACCACGACCACCTCACGCGCTCCGGCTTTGGCGAGTTCGGCAACGCGAGATGCCACGAGCTCGGCCTCGGCCAAGGGGCCTGCGGGCTCGAGCACCTCAACGGCACCAGTGGACTTGGCGCTACCCTCGATGCCGAATATCGACTGGATGACCTGTTGGAGCTCTGAGGCACGGCGAGGGGGAGCCGTCGGCGAACAGGCGCCCTTCTCTTCTCGGGAGATGCTGCCGCCCCGCGCGGCAACAACTTCTTCGACAAGCTCGACGGCAGCACGCTGCCCCTCGAGAGCAGCGTCGTTTCCCGCCTGCGTCACGATGGTGAGCTCGCCCGCGCAGGCAAGGCTGGCCAGAAGGTCGCGCGTAGGGCGGTTTGTCTCGCCAAAACCCGCAGCAACAACGCACCCCGGACCCACCAACCCATCTGCCATGGCATCGACAACCCGCACCATGGCCTCTGACTCCTCGATGTAGCCAGCTCCATGTGTGATGCGGGCGTACTCTCCCGCAAGAGCCACAACGCCCATTTCGGCATCTGTGAGGCCAGCAGCATGGCACACCAGCTCGTTTGGCTCGCCCGCAGGATCGAGCGGAAGCCAGGGCAGAGCATTGCCCACAAGGGAGGAGAGGAGTTGCACCGTACCCGCGTTGAGGGCGACGCCTCGACCGATCTCCCGCGGCGCTTGAGCGATGGCGCGCTGGACGGCTATGGTCCTCACGAGGGGATCGACCACATGGGTACCGTCTCCCCAGACCTCCCAGCGCTCCTTTGCCCACGCGGATGGAGTTGACACGGTCACGCCAAGGGAGAGCGAGGGGTACGCGGAGAGCTCCTTCTGGGCAACGAGCTGGTCGGCAAAGCTTGGAACCAGAAGCGTAGCCGCGCCGTGAGCGCGAAGCCCCTCCTCCAGACAAGCGCGGACCTCTGCGCTAGCCAAGCACTCCTCGGTAGTTGTCGCAACATGAAGCATCGCTAGCCCTGTCTCCCTTGTATCTCCGAGTCCTCGTTCTCCTCGGCTTTTCCGCGTTCAGCGACGCTCACAGCGCCGTCGAGGCGCTCGAGCACCAGGCGATAGCCGCCCGAACCGCCGTGGAGGCACTTGTTCACCCGGCTTACCGTTGTGGACGACGCGCCGGTGGCGCGGGAGACATCAACATAAGACCTTCCGGACCGCAGGAGTGTGGCGACCTCAAGACGTTGCGCAAGGTCGCTCATCTCGCGGGGGCTCAGCAGGTCCGAGAGAAACGCCCATGCCTCCTCTGGCGTCTCGACAAGGCAGGCGGCCTCGCAGAGGCGCCGCGCCTCCTCAGAGTCAGCCGCATTGTCATGCGCCATATTGTCGCGCCTCATTTACAGCCTCCCGCGCCGATTAGTGCCAACATGTAGCGACACGTGCGTGGGAACCACTTTAGCGTATCAAAGTGAAAAGAGAGGAAAGCACCGCCTACCGAGCATCCGTGACATAGATGCCCACTCGCACCTGCTTCCAGGGGTCCGCATCCTCTTTCACCTGCTGTACTCGCACCTCGAAGACGTCCGCGTAACCGTAATGGCACATAAGCGATACCAGGCCATCCTCGCCCCCGGGACAAAGCCCATCTTGTGGCTGCCAAAGTAGATAGCAACAGCATCAGGGTCATGCGGATTGTCCGGCTCGGGAACAAGCGCGAGGCCGGACTCTCCGGACTTGAGCCTCGAGAGAACAAGCGCGCCATCGTAGTACTGAAACCCCGCGATGAAGAACGAGAGGATGAGACGAGAGGGTTCGCACATGGTTTCCTCCACTCCGAGCGTCCCTTGCGGACCGTACCCCGTGTTGCTCACAGTATGGAATGGGGGCGCGACACAAATAGGGGTCTCAGTGGGAGGCGTCGTTCTGGGCAGCCCCTGGCACGGAATCGGCAGGCTCCGAGCCTTCTGGAAGCGCGGGCTTCTCGCCTTGGTCGCCCTCGCCAGCAAGCCTGTGCTGTGGAAGTATGGCGCCAACTGCGCTGAGCGCAGCACGCGTGGCGCTTGCCACCGCTGCCACCGTGGCATCCCAGGTCTTGCCTGCGGCAACCTGGACCAGCTCGCCGATGAGCTCCTTGGTGCGGGGGTCGGCATCCCTTAGTGCAGCAAGAACGCGCTGGGTACTGGCGGGGTTGGCCATAACCTCGTCGAAGGTTGTCGCTCCCCCGGCCTCGAAGGCATCAAACACCTGGCGGGTGAAGAGCTCTCGATCCGCGAGGTTGGCCCCTCGCATCCACTTGTCGAAGATTGCGTTCACGAGCTTGCTCTGGGGAAGAAGGTCCTCGGCCTCGTCCAGGCAGTCCGCATGGACCTGCCAGGTGGTTGGGTCATGCTGGAGGGTGCCGTCTCCGGTACTCTTCACGATGATCTTGGGCTCGGTGGAATCGTCAAAGAGCATGCCCACGACGCTGTAGGTGGGGACGATGCGTACGAAGCGCTCTCCATACACCTCGTGGCAGCTCAGGGGCACCACCTCGGGAGCCATGAGGGGGCCGTCGTTTGAGTAGACGCGCTCAATCACGTGGCGCAGCTCGTCAGGCAGCACCGCCGAGAAGCTCGCGAGGTTACCACCCTTGGAGTGACCGCCCACCATGAGGCGCATGCCGTCAGCTTCGGCACGACGCGCTTGTCTCAGCAGGCACTCCGCGGCCAGCCGCTGGGCCTCCGTGACCTCGAAGCTCAGCATGAAGTCCTCGCGCCAGCCAACGAGGGAGTTATCGGTGCCCCTAAAAGAGACAAAACGCAGCCCGCCAGGAAGTTCCACCGTAAGCGCAGCAAACTGCAGGCCGCGGTCGTGGTCGAAGACATCCACGTAGTCTTGAACACGCGCCTGTCCAAAGCGCTTGGACGCTCCAAGCAGCCGCAGGTAGCGCCCGTCAATCTTCGCGAGGGATCGCACGTAGGGGGTAACGTCGTCGCCGGCGCGGTCGAGCAGCGCACCGCATGCGTACGAGACGGTGACCGGCCCCTCCCCCTCCCCGGGAACGATCCCCGTGAAGTCTACGTACGAGAGCACCGAGAGAATCAGCCCGTCGACCACGTTGAACGGCCTCTCGTCAAAAGTGATGTCACCGCGCAGGTCGAGATAGTCGTGGATGTTTGCCATGGAGGGTCCTTCGCGTGAGATGGCCAGCCGATTACCAGACACTACAACAAGAAGCCCGGCCGGGGAAACCTCGACCGGGCCTCTGCTCCTTGCTCTTCTCGCCTACTCCATGACCTTGCGGAACAGAGCCTTGATCGTCTCGTGGTCGGCAGGCTTGGGCGTGCCGGGGAAGCAGGCGTCGGCAGCCGCGTCATCCGCGAGCTGGTCGAGGTCGGCCTCCACCAGACCCTTGCAGGTCTTGGGGATGCCCACGTCCTCGCCGAGCTTTGCGACGGCAGCAACCACGTTCTTGTTGACAACGTCGATGGGATCGGTGTCCCAGCCGGCAACGTCCATCACGCGGCCGATCTGGCGGTAGCGCTCGCCGCATGCGTCGGCGTTGTACTCCATGCACACGGGCAGGAGCATGGCGCAGGCAACACCGTGCGGGGCGTCGTAGTGCGCCGAGAGCGTGTGCGCCATGGAGTGCACGATGCCCAGGCCAACGTTGGAGAAGCCCATGCCAGCGATGTACTGGCCAAGCGCCATCTCCTTGCGACCCTCGCCCGGCTCCTTGGACTTGGCCTCGGCCACAGCCTCGCGCAGGTTGTGCGAGATGATGCGGATGGCCTCGAGGTGGAGCATGTCAGAGAGCTCCCAGGCACCCTTGGTGGTGTAGCCCTCGATGGCATGCGTGAGGGCATCCATGCCGGTGGCGGCGGTGAGGCCAACGGGCATCGAGGCCATCATATCCGGGTCGACAACGGCGACTTCGGGGATGTCGTTGGTGTCCACGCACACGAACTTGCGGACCTTCTCGGAATCGGTGATTACGTAGTTGATGGTTACCTCGGCTGCGGTGCCTGCGGTGGTGGGCACGGCAATGGTGAAGGTGGCGTGGTTCTTGGTGTCTGCAACGCCCTCGAGCGAGCGTACGTCCGCGAACTCGGGGTTCTCGTGTATGACGCCTATGGCCTTGGCAGTGTCCATCGAGGAGCCGCCACCGATGGCGATGATGCAGTCTGCACCGGAGTCAGCCATGGCCGCCACGCCATCCTTGACGTTTTGGATGGTGGGGTTGGGCTTGATCTCGGAGTAGACCTCGTAGGGGAAGCCGGCTTTGTCGAGAAGGTCGGTCACCTTGGCAGTGACGCCAAACTTCACGAGGTCGGGGTCGGAGCACACGAAGACCTTGGTAAGGCCGCGGCGAGAAAGCTCACCGGGGATCTCCTTGATGGCACCAGAACCGTGATACGAGATGGTGTTGAGGACGAAGCGATTGACCATAAGCCCTTCCTTCCCGTTGGGTGCCGACGACTCCCCTGCCGCCGTATACATGACTGAGGGCATTCTACCCGGAGCGGGACATCTTGGACTCGAGCGGGCTCCGGCGCAGGGACCCAGCACATCCAAGCACGGGGATGGGCCCTAATCCTGCTTGCGGGCATGCAGCGGCACGTAGGAAGGTGCGCACCCCCTCCTGTGTGCGACAATCCAGCGCAGGGCGAGAAGGCCCGCACCTATGCCAAGGCCAAGAAGCGACAGCACGACGATGGGGGCGCCTTCGTCGACAGGGCTGAGAAGGGGGACGTCGTTCGCCTGGCCCTGCATGTCGAGCCACTCCTGCGGCACGTCGCAGCGCTCGGCATGCACGAGGAGCCTGTGCGTGTTCACGCCGTAGGGAGTGCAGGTGACGAGCGTCACGAGGTCCTTGCCCTCTTGTGTGACAAGGCTCTGCGTCTCGTTGGGAAGCACAACCTCGGTTCCGGTCACGCGGTAGGCGTGGTCCTCCCCTAGGACGCGGATGATGAACCAGTCTCCCTCCCTGAGCTTGTCTATGTCACCCAGAATCTTGGCGGAGGGAAGGCCGGTGTGGCCCGCAAGGATGCAGTGCGTCGAAGCGCCACCGATCGGCAGCGAGGTGGTCGGTAGATGCCCTACGCCACGGAGGAGCTGGTCGTCCGAGACCCCATGGTAGATGGGGAGGTTCACCCCGATGGAAGGAATGATGAGCTGACCCATCACCCCGTCGCCCGCAAGGTTAAGGACCTTCGCGTACTCCTCGTCGGAAGGTGTCGCGTTGTTGGGGTCGAAGGGGTCCGACACGGCCACGCGTCCCTCGAGCTGACGCTGGTTGAAATCTCTGGCGGTCTCCCACTCTGCGGAGAGGTCCTGCTCGGAGACCGTGGCGACGACATCCTGCTGACGCTCGTCGACCGCCTCCTGTTCCCTGCGGGCGAGGTAGTCGCTCGCATAGGGGTAGAGGATTGCCGCGATGCCGGCAATGGCGAGCAGCGCGGCAATGACGAGAGCCCGCACGTTGCGTCGGGCCCCCGTGGAAGGGCCGGAGGAGGCAGGTGCCCCCTCCGGCCCTCTCGATCCATGTCCGATACGGTGGAACAAGATGTGCGGCTGCCTACTTGGA
>ERZ773013.1149-NODE-1149-length-16040-cov-25.256303_pt1 | contig 16040 bp, 10 predicted proteins | sample MGYA00511670_ERZ773013 | MGnify/ENA primary metagenome ERZ773013 (study PRJEB29015, sample SAMEA2738120) | human oral metagenome | biome: human oral; feature: human-associated habitat; material: saliva | place: China | collected 2257 ... | reverse complement strand
GAAGCAACGCGAGCCAGGATGGGGAAGAACTTTGCGTGGAATTCAGAATCCGCGCTCACCCCACCCTTGGGGGAGACGTTCTGTGCGGAGGTAGTTGCGGAGGTGTTGTTCTGCTCTGCCATGGATGTACTCCTTTACATGGTTTGCCGCTCACCGTTCAAGAGTAAGTTGAGGGGGGTGAGGGGCACTAAGGATGCATACTCGTACCGGGCCGCGCCTAACTAGTTGCGCCTAGACGTGGGGACCCGGGGGGGTGCATCATTTGCGTACTGAATACATTACGCCCGTTCTCAGACTGCATATCGGGGCATGTCAGAGATGATGAACTGTGGATACACCCATAGCTCATCGATTAACGGGGTGGGTTTTGCTCATCTGCCGCTGCCTTGGTCATCGCCGTATTCATGAGGCGGTACGTCGAGGCGCCGGAATGGTTCGTCGGGCGTCGATCGCGGTCGGTCCTATGCGGTGCTGGGTTCTTTGGTTCGTGCGGGCGGTGCCTCGCTCACGTACCTTGGTCTTACCCATTGCGCCTGAGCGCCCTTCAATTATAAAAATGAGTTACTCATAAATTCAACCCATTGTGGGCGTGAATCTATTCACACGTCCTTCCCTCATCTGCACCAGCCCCGCTCTCGCCCCCGCACCACTGTGCACGAATAGGGTCAAGCCGCACGCCCCGTTTAAACTAGAAGAATGACCAACAGCACCACCCCACAGGCAACCACTCACACCACCGACCACAGCAGCGCCTTCGACGTAGAACTCGCGCAGCTCACCCGCAACGACCTAGTCGAAGCCACCTACCGCGGACGCCTCGTCCTGCTGGGCCCCGACGGCGATGTGCAGCTTGCCCTCGGCGATATCCACGAGCCCTTCTACCTGCGCTCCGCCGCCAAGCCCCTGCAGGCCATCGGGTCCATGAAGGCAGGCGCGCCCCTGCGCGGCTCCCAGGTCGCCATCGCCTGCGGCTCGCACCGCGGCACCTTCGAGCAGATGCGCGCCGTGCAGGACGTACTCGCCCAGGGCAGCACCGAAACCAACCCGCTCACCCCGGCGAACCTGGCGCTCATGCCCTCCTACCCCTCCGACTCACAGGCGTACAAGGCCATGATTCAGGCCAACCTGGCGCGTACTCCCCTGGCGCACCCCTGCTCCGGCAAGCACGCCGCTTTCCTCTGGGCCTGCACCGCCAAGCTGGAACGCGGCGAGCTCGAGGCAGGCTCGCAGAATTGGACCCTCCACAACTACCTCGACCCCGCCCACCCGCTACAGCAGGTCATTACCGAAGAAATTGAAGCCTTCGCGGGCGAGCCCGTAGCCGCCATCGGCGTTGATGGATGCGGTGCGCCGGTTCACGCGCTCTCGCTGCTGGGCGCCGCACGCGCCTACTCGACCCTGGGCTCGGCAATCCGTAACCTGGGGGCGGATGCGCGCGCCTCCACGGTCGCCACCGCCATGGTGGACTACCCCGAGCTGATTCAGGCACCCGGCTCCCCCGACACCGTGCTCAGCGAAGAACTCGACGCAATCGTCAAGGGCGGCGCGGAGGGCGTGCTCTGCATCGGTCTGCGTTCGGGCGCCTCAGTAGCGGTCAAGATGAGCGATGGCACCCATCGCGCAATCTACGCCGTGGCCCTGCGAGCGCTGGCCGCCTGCGGATACCTGAGCGTCGAGGAGTGCGAGCGCCTACTCGCGCTGGTGGTTCACCCGGTGACCGGCGGCTACGCGGACGGCCGGCCGGTTGAGGTGGGCGAGCTGCGCGTGCACGAGGAGCTTTTTACTGAAGCTCCGGAGGGAAAGTAGCCGTGGCCATTCGACGCAAAACGAGCGAGGAGGCGGGCATGGCGGCGGTCCGCGAGGTGCGCGCGCTCTTCGCTTCCTCTAATTCCGAGCCTTCCGAAGCCGTCCCCGTGCCCACTGAAATAGAACAGGCGTTCGCGGCACTCCCCCGCTCCGTGCGCGCAACCTTCGTGCGTTTTACCCTCGAAGAGCTGGCCACCCTAGCCCCCGGCAATAGCGTGGAGGTGCGCGTGCCCCCGCTGGGAGTCACCCAGTGCGTGGCCGGCCCCCGCCACACGCGAGGTACCCCGCCCTCGGTCGTAGAGACCTCACCGACTGTCTGGGCGGCGCTCGTGCTGGGCGCCTGCCCGTGGGATCGCGCCGTGGCAGCCGGTGCGCTCGATGCCTCCGGCGAACGCAGCAACCTCTCCGGTCTGCTACCGCTCTTCTAGGCTCGCGTTCGTTCCCGCTAATCCGCGCGGTTTTTACCCGGCTTCCGTGGGGCGAGTTGAGATGTCCATACCGGGGTATTTAGCGTATCCTTCACCACATCCACACCGAAACCCGGTACACTTTTAAGGGTCTGGTGTATGCCATCGCACATACAGGCAGGTACGAGCGCAGAAACACACATCCGTCTCGCACCCGCGCAGACGCATCCGCAGTCCCAACGTCGAAAAGAAGTGACTTGATTCGCCCCGACGGAAAACTCACTCACGACCTCGATCCGATTGACCACGGCCCCAAGGACGCCTGCGGCGTCTTCGGCGTCTGGGCTCCCGGCGAGGACGTGGCAAAGCTAACCTACTACGGCCTATACGCGCTTCAGCACCGCGGCCAAGAATCCGCAGGTATCGCAACCAGTAACGGCAAGCGCATCCACGTGTACAAGGACATGGGCCTCGTCTCCCAGGTCTTTGACGAAGCCACGCTCAGCTCCATGCCCGGTGACCACGCTATCGGCCACGCCCGATACTCCACTACCGGCGCGTCCCACTGGGCTAACGCGCAGCCGACCCTCGGCACCACCCCGCACGGCACGCTCTGCCTGGCCCACAACGGTAACCTCACCAACTCTGCAGACCTCTACGAGCGTGTGCTCGAGAAGAACGGCGGCAAGCCGCCCAAGCACGGCGAGCTGGCACAGGGTAACACCACCGACACCGCACTGATCACCGCGCTGCTGGCGGAGCACGACTTCAGTTCCCTCGAAGAGGCAGCCCTCGACCTGCTGCCGACCCTGCGCGGCGCTTTCTGCCTCACCTTCATGGATGAGCACACCCTATACGCCGCACGCGACCCCCAGGGCGTTCGCCCGCTCGTGCTCGGTCGCTTGGAGCGCGGTTGGGTTGTTGCCTCCGAGACCGCGGCCCTCGACATCGTTGGTGCCTCCTTCGTTCGCGAGGTTGAGCCCGGCGAGTTCATCACCATTGATGAAAACGGCCTGCGCTCCCAGCGTTTCGCGGAGGCCAAGCCCGCCGGTTGCGTCTTCGAGTACGTCTACCTGGCTCGCCCGGACACCTCCATCGCCGGTCGTAGTGTCTACGAATCCCGCGTTGAGATGGGCCGTCAGCTGGCCCGCGAGCACGCGGTTGAGGCCGACCTGGTTATGCCCACCCCCGAATCCGGTGTTCCCGCCGCAATTGGTTACGCCGAAGAATCCGGCATTCCCTACGGCAACGGCCTGGTCAAGAACGCGTACGTGGGCCGAACCTTCATCCAGCCCTCGCAGACCATCCGTCAGCTCGGCATCCGTTTGAAGCTCAACCCGCTCAAGTCCGTCGTGGCGGGCAAGCGCCTTATCGTCATCGACGATTCCATCGTTCGCGGTAACACCCAGCGCGCCCTCGTGCGTATGCTCCGCGAGGCCGGCGCGAAGGAAGTGCACGTGCGCATCTCCTCGCCGCCCGTGAAGTGGCCCTGCTTCTACGGCATCGACTTCGCCTCCCGCGCCGAGCTGATTGCGAACGGCCTGTCGGTGGATGAGATTGCCTCCTCCCTCGGCGCCGACTCGCTCGGCTTCATTTCCGAGGAAGGCATGATGGCCGCCACCGAGCAGCCCGCCGAGAACATGTGTACCGCCTGCTTCACCGGCAAGTACCCCATCGAGCTGCCCAGCGAAGAGCGCCGAGGCAAGTCCCTCTTCGATTCCGAGGAGAAGGGCAAGGGTGGCCCGCTGGCCGGTAAGGCCGCCGAGGTGACCGTCGAGCGCGCAGTCCCGGCCAAGCCCGAACACGCCGAGGCTGTTTCGATTGACACCCGCGAAGGCACCGAAACCCTCGAGACGAAGTTCGACCCCTCCACCGTAAAGATCTCTGATGACGACGCCGGCATGGGCATGTGCAACCCCGGCCCCGACGCCGATCTCGAGGGCCTGCTAACCGAGGCGGACCGCACTCCCGCCAACTCCTCCGCCACCACTACCCCGAAGGAATCCTAATGAGCGAGAACCCCACCACCGTAACCTACGCGAGCGCAGGTGTTGACGTTGAGGCCGGCGATCGCGCCGTCGAGCTGATGAAGGACGCCATCAAGGCAACCCACAACTCCTCCGTTGTTGGCGGCGTGGGCGGCTTCGCGGGCCTGTACGACGTCTCCGAGCTCGTCAAGTACCGCAAACCCTACCTGGCCACCTCCACCGACGGCGTGGGCACCAAGGTTGCCATTGCTCAGGCCCTGGATATTCACGACACCATCGGCTACGACCTGGTTGGCATGGTTGTGGACGATATCGTGGTCTGCGGCGCCAAGCCCCTGTTCATGACCGACTACATTGCCACCGGCAAGGTCGTTCCCGAGCGCATCGCCGATATCGTGCGCGGTATCGCTGGCGCATGTGCACAGGCCGGTACCGCCCTGGTTGGCGGCGAGACCGCCGAGCACCCCGGACTGCTGGCCGAGGACGAGTATGATGTCGCCGGTGCCGCAACCGGTCTAGTTGAAGCGGACGAGCTGCTCGGCCCGGACCGCGTGCGCGAGGGTGACGTGCTGATTGCCATGGCCTCCTCCGGTATTCACTCCAACGGCTACTCCCTGGTCCGCAAGGTCCTGAACGTGGCCGGCTGGGGCCTGGAGCGCCAGGTGGACGAGCTGGGTCGCACCATCGGTGAGGAGCTACTCGAGCCCACCCGCGTGTACGCGGCAGACTGCCTGGATCTGGCGGCTGCCTTCCCCGTCAACGGCGAGGACGGCACCACCGGTAGCGGTGTGCGTGGCTTCTCTCACGTGACCGGTGGCGGCCTGGCTGCTAACCTGGCACGCGTGCTGCCCCAGGGCCTGGAGGGTCGCGTGGACCGCTCCACCTGGCAGATTCCCGCCATCTTCTCCCTGATTGGTTCGCTGGGCAACGTGCCGCTGGCCGACCTGGAGCGCACCCTGAACCTGGGCGTGGGCATGATCGCCATCGTTGACCCCTCCGTGGCTGAGGCAGCTACCAAGCGTCTGAACGACCGCGGTATCCCCGCCTGGATCATGGGCGACGTTGTGGCTGCCGGTGACCCCGAGCCCAATAGCGCCGACTACATTCAGGGCGCTAAGGGCGTGGACGGCGGCGCGGTTCGCCTGCTGGGTTCATACGCTTCCTAACGTACTTGAGCGGTCATGAGACCGTACCAGAGGGCCGGGGTGGCTCCACTCGTGTGGGACCACCCCGGCCCTCTGTGTGCCGGATTATCGTGGGCTTCGGTTATTCCGCCATTTTGGCTTCTCCATGGAATCCCTTTCTCCACTTTCATGACACTCTTAGTTTTAATTCACGTTCTTTTAATTCTCTTTATTTTAATGACAAGAACATTTTCTCTGCATTAAAGTGCTTACACCATAGTGCTAATAAGTGCCCGGGTTCGAATCGGGACTGCACCACCCACCTATTGAGTACTTAACTTTCAACCTTAAGCTCAGAATTCCTTCAGCCGCGGGCAGGCTATTCCATCCCACAAGGAAAAATTCACATCTTTAATATAAAAAATATAGTTGAGATATACCTCAATCTCTTCTTTAGGTGATAGCTTAATGAGGTACCTTTATACGCCACCCAAAAGATATGCGCGATTCCATGCTTCTTAGCGTATCGACGGAAAATCTTTTCCTGCGTTCCTCGGTTTACGTCGCTTAGCAATACCTAACCGTAGACGAAAAACGCAGGACGGCTCCGGTACACACCACACTATCCGCATACTCTCAACTCATCAGGAGATTTCTCATGAAGCTCCACTGGCCCGTGCCCTCAGCCGTCCACTCCACAGCGTCACACAGAGCCAACCACCCCACCGTCATGAAACCCTTCCGCGCAGGCCTCGCCCTGCTGGCCACAGGCTCCCTCATCTTCGGCGGCAACCTTCCTGCAGCCCTTGCGCAGGCGCCCCACGAGGATGCCACCCAGACCGACCAGGCCGAGGCTGCCACTCCCGCTTCCCCCTTTAGCGTTCCCACCAACGCGGGATCGCCCCAGGGCGCTCCGCGAAGTGCTGCTCCCGGTTCCCTGCCCCAGCAGAAGTTTGATCAGTTCATCGTCACCTACACCGACGATGCAAAGCAGCGAGCCGAGGAGCGTAGCGGAGATGCCGAGGTGGCCGGAGGAGTAACCCCCGGTGACCTGGACAGCGGCATCCAGCAGACCATCGACTCCTCCGCGGCTTCCCTCGAAACCAGCGGCGGGGTTGTCCGCACCACCACCTCCAACGACGCAATTGTCCAGACCTCCAAGAAGCTGGATAAGCAGCAGGCCCAGGAGTTCATGGACCGTTTGGCCTCCAACCCCAACGTGGCCTCTGTGGAGCCCGACTACGTCAACTACCCGGCGGTCGAAAGCACCTTCGTCTTCAACGACCCCCTGTATTCCAAGCAGTGGAACCTCACCAACCCCACCGTCGGCATCGGCAACACCGGCAACGCGCGCCTGTATCGCGGCCTGAAGACGACCGTTGCGGTGATTGATACCGGTTACACCCGCCACCCCGAGCTCATCCACTCTCTAGTGCCGGGTTACGACTTCATTAGCAATCCGGTGAGCGGCCGCGACGGCAATGGCCGCGACGCCGACCCCACTGACGAGGGCGATCAGGCTCCCTTCAACCTCTGTGGCGACATGCAGGACGCGCAGATTTCAACCTGGCACGGCACGCACGTTGCCGGCATCATCGCCGCACGCGGCCAGAACCGCCAGGGTATTGCGGGTGTCTCTGACTTGGCCGCCATCCAGCCGATTCGCGTGCTCGGTCGATGCGGTGGTCAGACCTCGGATATCGCCGACGCCATCATGTGGGCGGCGGGCGGTCACATCAACGGCGTTCCCGATAATAAGCATCCCGCACAGATTATCAACCTGTCCCTGGGCGGCGTTCGAGCATGCCCCAACGCCTACCAGAAGGCCATTAATTTCGCGCTCTCTAGGGGCGCTATCGTGGTCGCAGCCGCCGGCAACGCCGGGATTGATGCCTCGCAGTTTGCTCCGGCCAATTGCAAGGGCGTCATCGCGGTGGGTAACAGCACCAAGAATGGCACCCGCGCATCGGACTCGAACTACGGCAAGACCGTTACCGTCTCTGCCCCGGGTACCGATATCCTCTCTCTGGGTATTGACAGCATCAACCGCCCCAACGGCAAGTACAACTACGTCTACAGGAGCGGCACCTCCATGGCGGCACCGCACGTGTCCGGTATCCTGGCTCAGCAGTTTGTGAACGGCGCAAACGTCAGCCGCCAGAAGGTCTACAGCTCCGCTTTCAACGCCGCGGCCAACCCGATTAAGTGCGACAAGGGCTACTGCGGACGCGGTATCATCAGTAGCCGTAAGATTGCTCAGTACGTAGGCAACCTGGACGCGCAGGGCAAGATGTCCTTTAGCCGCCCGCGCACCATTTACACCTCCAGGGTAATTACCTCCGCCCACCGCACGGCCCTGTCCGATATTGATGCACAGGACACCTCCGTTGAGGTTCAGGGCGGGCAGGCCCCGGATAGCGCCGAAGAGCCGGCTACGATGACCAACGATAACGCAGAGGCCATCAACCCCGATGCCGTCTCGGCCGACGCGGATTCCTCCGAGGAATCCGGCACCCAGTCGCAGGAGGCGAACGACCTGAGCGACGACGGGGACTCCCAGCAGGATGGGGACTACACGATGACTTCCCCCGTGCAGAAGCCCCGTGAGGCCGGCGAGCTCACCCTGGTGAGCTAAGCCCCCCCCACATCGGGCGGGCTCTACCTTCTGGACGAGCACTTTAAGCGCCTAATCCCGTAAGCCCGGTTGGGCATCAGGCGGGGCTCGGTGAAGGATCCTTCACCGAGCCCCGCCTTTGCCGTTCCCAACCTAACACCCCGCGCTCTCGGTGCTCTCGGTCCCCTCATGCCACGATCCATCAGGTGGTGTTCATGCACTACCCGGCGGAATGGTGCTTGCGATAATGCGATACTTTATTCCTAAAATATCAATTCTGCTATGCAACTATTTATGCCGGGCTGAGGAATATCTAAATCTTTACTTTAATCTCTCAATATTGTCTTGACTAGGCAATTCTTTATTTTTATCCCAAAATCAAAAAAATACATTAGCTGTGCCACATTCCCGGTTTTTTGGAGCTTTGCCATGAGGGAAAGGTGCTAGGATAGCAATATCTCACCGCATAAACCACTTCCGAAATAAACTCCTCCAGGGGCCTAGAAAACATTGCACATTAATGCAGTAATGTGCATTTTTCTTTCCGTTACCGCACTGCCAACGCGGCACACAAAGAAATATAAATGTTTTCCGAAAAGTGCATTTATGTGAGTGGGTCATCCTCACCAACTGCCGCTTCCGGCACTCACATATGCAAAGGACCCCGATGTCTTTTACCACTCATCCCTCCTCGCGCCGCATCGCACGCGTCGCACTGAGCATGGGAACCGCCGCAGCACTCGTGGCCTCCCTGGGCGCACCCGCAACCTTCGCGGCTCCCGCCCAGACCAGCAACGCAGCTCGCGCCGCAGCACACACGACCATCTCCTCCCTCAGCTCCGATCAGCAGAAGGCAGGTTTCAACCGCTTCGTCATCACCTACACCGATGACGCGTTGAACGCCGGCGGCATCAACTGGGCAAGCCCCGCGGGCACCCATGTTGCCACCTGGAGCGATTCCCTCTACTCCGGCATCACCGCCGACGTGCAGAAGATCGACGACCTGCTCAATGTCAAAACCAACTACGTGCGCACCACCTCCCAGAAGGCAACCGTGGTGACCACTTCTTCCAAGCTCACCGCAGAGCAGGCGGAGAAGTACATGGCGGCGCTGAGCTCCAACGCCTCCGTCGCCTCCGTCGAGCCCGACCTGATGCGCCGCTCCAGCGCGCGCCGCCAGGCCACCAGCACCCTGGCCAAGGCCGCAAGCGCTTCGAAGACCCAGGCGGCCGTTACCCCGAACGACACCCTGTACCCCCAGCAGTGGAACCTGCACGATGCCAAGGGCATCTCCACTCCCGAGGCCTGGGCCACCACCCAGGGCTCCGGCGTGACCGTTGCTGTGATTGACTCCGGCATCGTCAAGCACCCGGACCTCGACGCGAACGTTCTGCCCGGCTACGACTTCATCACCGAGCCCTCCATCGCCCGTGACGGCAACGGCCGCGACGCCGACCCCACCGACCAGGGTAACTGGGAAGAAGCAGGCGTCTGCAACGCTGACTCTGAGGCAAGCGAGTCGAACTGGCACGGCACCCATGTGGCCGGTTCCATCGCCGCAATCATGAACAACAAGCGCGGCATCGCGGGCGTGGCTCCCAACGCCAAGATTCTGCCCCTGCGTGCCCTGGGCATGTGCGGCGGCTACGACTCCGATATCGCGGATGCTATGGTGTGGGCCGCGGGCGGCACCGTTGAAGGCGTGCCCGCCAACACCCACCCCGCCCAGATCATCAACCTCTCCCTCGGTGGCGAGGGTACTTGCCCCGCGACCTACTCTAAGGCCATTGCCGAGGTGAATAAGCGTGGTGCCATTCTGGTGGTTGCCGCCGGTAACGACGATCAGGACACCTCCAAGATTGCCCCCGCAAACTGCGGCGGTTCGATTGTGGTTGGCTCCACGAATCAGAAGGGTCAGCGCAGCGATTTCTCCAACTACGGCAAGATCGTTGATGTGAGCGCCCCCGGCGACGGCATCATGTCTACCGTGGACCTCGGCACCACCGTATCCACCGGTGCCGGCTACACCGAGTACGACGGCACCTCCATGGCGGCTCCCCAGGTGGCCGGCATCATCGCCCTGATGAAGTCCGTGGATCCCTCGCTGACCGCCGATCGTGCAAAGCAGGTTCTCAAGCAGAGCGCAAAGCCGCTGACCTGCGATGTGAACGCATGCGGTGCGGGCATCGCGAACGCCGCGAGCGCTCTTGAGGTCCTGCAGGGTAAAAACGCCACCCCGGCGCACCCCAAGCCCAAGCGTGCACCGAAGTACCCGACCCGTGCGGCTCGCACCGGTTACGTGACCAACCCGACCACGAATCACAACCCGCCGTTCCTGATCACCCCGCACGGCCTGATTCCCGGTCAGTAATTCGGTGAGCTCTCACCCCTCAGTCTTCCGGCGGCGTTAGCCGCGGGAAACCTCAAAGAATGACAATCACAAAGCCCCCGCCGGATACGTCCCGGTGGGGGCTTTGCGTGAACAGAACACCGCACGCATCGGGTGCGGTTTGATATCTCCCGGCCGTCCTCACGACTAACGAGCGGGAGAGGCTGAGGGCTCGAACGGTAATCCGTCCAGCGCCGGTTGGCTACCGAAACGGGCCAACCGGTCTAGGTGGACCGGGTGCGCGAGCCGCGCAGGCCGGCAGCTTCCAGTCGAGCCGATTCGTAGCTGAGGGCGCGCAGACCAGAAGGAGACACTCCGCCGGAGCGTAGAACCACAGGCGCCTGCTCCCGGGCCACACCCCGGTACGAGCCACCGTGAGCCTGATCCTGTGCCCGGCCCGCGGGGATCCGGGTGGAGTCGGCCTTCCGCGTGCCGGATTCTTGCGAGGGCTTATCCGCGAACACCCAGCGGCGCTGAACCGCAAAGCTCACCGGAATCAGGATGAGTTCGGTCAGAATCTTGTCCACCAGCAGGGACGCGCCCAGCCCGGTCAGGGCTTCCATGAGGGCCGCATTGGCGGCGAGGATGCACACCGCCAGCGTCGCGTATCGCACCAGCGAGGAGGAGGTCGAGGGCATTGAGCCCCCATCATGCATAATTATGCGATTGACTGTGAAGTTCGTCAGCGCCGAGATGACGCGTGCCCCCACCACTGCCCCCAGGAGCGGAACCCCCAGAGCCACGAGCGCGAAGAGCGCGAGCGCATCCACCAGGAACCCGGTCACAAACGAGGAGGCCAGGAAGAGCAGCAGCGGCGCGTAAATACGGGCCGAATCCTGCAGGGGCCTGAAGTGGCTGGTCGGGTTGCCCGGCTCGTACACCTTGACGATGGGTACCTGCACCAGCTCCACCTCGGCGCGCGTGGCGCGCAGCAGCATGGAGAACTCGTACTCGTACTTATCACCCGGAATCTGTAGCAGCCAGTCCAGGATCTGCGGAGTAAAGGCACGCAACCCGGTCTGCGTATCGGCCACGTGCTTTCCGGTGGCTAGGGCGAAGAACCCAACGGTTGCGCTATTGCCGACCTTTGAGCGCAGCGGAACCCTGGTGCCTTCCTCACCCGCATCCGGGTCGGGTAGGGTGCGCACACCCAGGACGATGGCCCGCTGTCCGGAGGCGGCCAGGCTCTCGGCGCGCACACCCACTCGGAAGATATCTTGGGGTAGGTGCTGGCCGTCCGCATCCGCGGTCACGAGAATTTCGCCGGGGCGATTGGTCTGGGCCCACTCGATGCCGGTACGCAGGGCCGCGCCCTTGCCTCGGTTGACGGGGTGGGTCCGAACGATGGCTCCATCCAGGTGTAGCTCGGCAAAAATTGGCGCATAGGTGCTGCTGGATCCATCGTCAATCACGAGGATCTCTGCGCTCGCGTCTTGCGCCTTTAGAGCGTGTGCAAGACGGACAAGAGACTGGTCAGGCTTATATGCGGGAATTAGAATAATCATGATGCGCTCCCGGCAATGTAGAGAATGTCACTGGTTCCACGCTCCTTCGTGCCACCCTGGGGGCGGTTGACCAGCTGGTTGTTGAAGACCATGGCGGAGGAGCCACCACCGTCCAGGTTGTAGGCGCTCACGCAACCCAGGTCCTTGAACATCTGCGCGAACTCGGTCATGGTTACGCCGCGCGAATAGTTGGTGGAACGGCCATCGACCACGATGAAGACCAGGTGGTTGGCGCCGAGCACACCCACACCGGTTCGAGGCTGGTTACCCTGAATCGAGTGGTTACCGAAGTTGGTGTCCACCTCAACACTGTCGATGCCATCCACGATGGCGGAATCCTTCACCAGGGCCGGGCCGAAGGAGAGGGTGTTCCACACACCCTCATTGACGAGGGTCTGGGCGTTGGTTGCGGTTTCGTCGTAGAGCTTGACGGAGCCGTCGCGGTAGAAGGCCAAACCCTCGCGAGCGCCGGAGTCACGGTAGACAACACCGTTTCGGATCACGATGCCGGTGGTACGGAAGCCGTAGTAGTCGCCGTTAATGGCCCAGATACCGTTGTGCTCCGAGGCGATATTCGAGGGGGTATCAATGATGTTCTGGCCGAACTTGTTGTTCGCGAAGGCGCTACGCAGCAGGGTCGCGTTATCGAGCTTGATGTCCGCGACGAAGGAAACAACCGCGTCGGAGCCGCTACCGGTGGTGGTGGAGGTGATGGTAATCGAGCCTTCGTTAGCGGTGAGGCTCTGGCCATCGATTTTCACCCCGGTCAGTTCGCTGGGGCTTGCGGTGGCGGAGCCGGATGCCGAGGCGTTCGCCTGGGCCGCGGCCGCCTCGTAGGCGGTGGTATCTTCGATCTCGGTGTGCTCTGCCAGGTAGCGGTTGTAGGCCCAGCCCGCGCCGCCGCCGACAACGGCGAGCGCGCCGAGGCCGCCTCCGATAAAGATACGGCGGGTGAGCTTCTTCTTGGCGAGCTTCTGTTCTACTGCGGCTTGCTCTGCGGCGGTTTGTTCTGCCACGGCCTGGGTGGTCTGGTTGCTGTTCTGAGTCATGTTCTGTTCGTTATTCATGACTCTAGATTGCCCGTGTACTCTCAGTGCCAGGCATGACTAAGCTGTGCCTCAGCTATGTATGCTTATTCAGCCGAAATTATTTTATGCAGGGGTGTTCCGTCTTTCGAGGCCTCCGGCGGAGCGGTCTCCTTCGTGTTTTTCTCGGTTACGCGTCCCCTTATCCGCGCTCCTCCCGGGGCTCGCCCTCTCGGCTTGGGGTATTGAGGGCACGAAAAAACCGGCTGAGCACCCCGTGCGGGGCCTCAAGCCGGTTCATCATCTGTAGAATACGCTCGGTCGATACCTACCGAATCATTCCGCGTATCCCTATGCCTCATCCTCGTAGGAAGCGTACTTTTCAGCGTATGCCGAGTAGTCGTCCTCGTCGTCATAGCGGCGGCGGGACGAATCGGAGGACTTGGTATTCTTCGCGCTGCTGAGCTCACGCTCGAGAGCGCTGTAGTCGGTCTCGGGGCTGAAGTACTTCATCTCCCGAGCCTGCCTTGTTGCTTTAGCCTTCTGACGGCCGCGCCCCATGGCGTGACCCCCTCTTTCATCCTGTCCGAAGCTACGGGCGCGCGGGGCACGCCCTCCCTCGGATCGTTCTACAGTCTTTACTACACTATAGAGTACCCTGTTTTGACGTTCAATGTCGCGCTCTGCAACACGTATTTTACGGAGCGGAGCGCCCCTATGCACCAGAACATCCGTTTTATTTTTCTCGCTCTCGGCTCTCCACGCACGGAACCCCGCATCGAAGGCATACTCAGCTTCGAAGCGGGGTTCGTGTCTCTCGAGCGGCTCACTCACAAGACCGGCATCGAGAGAATCAGCCGCACCGGTCATGACCTCCGGCGCGGGGCCTATGGGATTCCCAAGTTCCGGGCCCTAGCTTGCGGTGAAACTACCCAGCGAGGTGGCGTTCGAGGCCACGGAAGTGCTGGAGGCATCCACGCTATCGGTCGTGGTGTACACCGTGTAGCTCTGGCCCTTGGTGATATTGGCACTGGAAACCAGGATCAGTGCGGTGTTGGAGTTAGTCACCTTGTAGTTGGCCACCACCTTACCCGAGGAATCGGCCACCTGAATGGTCGTGCCGCTGCTGACATTCGACAGGTTCGTCAGCTTCACGTAGCCGCTGGTGGAGGAGGATGCGGGCGCCTCGAACATGTCGCCGGAGTTACCCGCAACCACGGTCGTACCGTTGAGCAGCAGGTCGCCGTTGGTATCCAGCGAGGTGTTACCGCCCGTGAACGGGCCGTTCACGACCAGGGTGCCGCCCGAGAGGGTTGCCGTACCGTTGGAGTCGATGCCGTCGCCGTTTGCGTTCACGGTGATAGTACCACCGGCAATGTTGATGGTCGCGTCGACAACCTCGAAGGTGCCGCCGCCACCGCCCATGCCGCCGCCCATGCCACCGCCGCCACCGGCCGGGGGCTGACCCATGTTACCGGAGGGCGCCTGGCCACCTGCCGGGGGCTGACCGCCCTGACCGCCCTGCGCTGCATTACCCTGTGCCGACTGGCCGCTCTGGGTATTCTGCGCGGTCTGGTTGCTCTGCGCAGTCTGGCTGGTCTGCGTAGTTGAGCTCGACGTCGACTCGGTGCTGGATGAGCTGGAGGTGCTGTACGAGGCGTTGATGCCGTCATCGGAACTGGTCACGTTCACGGTACCGTCCAGGATGTTGATGTACTGCGCCTCGATACCCTCGTTCGACTCGGTGATGTTCAGGGTACCGCCCGAAATCTCCAGCACGCGCTCGGCCTTGAAGCCGTCGTCACCGGCGGAGATGTTCACGGTACCGCCGCTCAGGCGGACCCAACCGCGGTTGCCGTCGGTGTCATTGGTAGCCTTGATGCCGTCCTTGGTTGCGGTCACGGTTACGGTGCCGTCCAGGATATCGACGTAATCCTTACCCTTGATGCCGGTGTTCGCGGCGGTCACCTCCAGGGTGCCGGAGGCGATGACCAGGCCGTCCGTGGTGTGGATACCCTCTTCGTAGTTGCCCTCAACCTTCAGGGTGCCCTCGCCGGCAAGGGTCAGGTCACTCTTGGAGTAGATGGCTGCGTCGGGGCTGCCGCTGGCGGTATCGGAGTAGGAGGAGCCGTCAGAGACGGTGTTCGTGCTACCCGAGGCGGTGTAGATAACGACCTCGTCCGCCTCAACCACGTTGATGGCCGCACCGGTGGAGTTGGTGATAGTCGCGTTATCCAGGATCAGGCGGACCATGTCACTGTCGGCTGCCTCAACCTTGACCTGGCCGCTATAGGTGCCGCTCAGGCGGTAGTTACCCGCCTTGGTGATGGTGATGACGCCATCGCTGACGGTCACGCCGTCGGTTGCAGTCGGGTTAGAAAGATCGATGGTGACCTCGCTGGAGGAATCCCAGGTCAGATCCTTCGCGGAGTAGTGGGTGTCCTCGGCGAGCTTCGCGCCGTTCTTCACGTCGGTGGAGAAGGAATCGGCGGTCTTCGACTTGGTGTCGGAATCGCTCGAGGTGGAGGTGCTGATGGCGCTCGTCGCGCTGGTGTTCGATGCCGAGGTTGCCGAGCAGCCGGTCAGGGCCAGGGCCGCCAGGAGGGTAATGGAGGTTGCACTCTTGATCATATTGCTCTTTTTCACGGTATTCCTCTTCGTGGTTCACAAGCACTATGTAGTGCCGCTGCGGTTTTCGGGTAAGTCTTTTTGGGGGGTCAGGCGTACTCTTAGCGAATCCTGTTGGTGCCTGCGCCCGGTCAGGGCTATGTCTGGTCAGGATCCGGTTCCATCCGCGCGGGTAGAGCCTGCTACCCTACCCGCGCATCCGGGGTGACGGCCCTAAGCGGCCGCGTAACATTCGGTCAGAAGATTGCGGTAGTCTTCCTCGGTCAGCGCATCCACGTCGGGACGGGTGCCGTTGACCGGTTCCAGGTGCATCCAGTTCTCCAGGGTCTCTTTCCACTTATTGCTTGCCAGCTGCGGGTTCAGCGCCGCCATGCCGGTTGCAAACTTGGAAATCTTTGAGGGGGTGATGCCCGCATCCCAGAGGTGCTGATCCGCTACGGAGGGCTCCACACCCGACTTGGTTTCGATGATGACCGTGTTCGGCAGGCCGTAGGTGGTGCCGACCAGGTTGCCGTGGAAGTTACGGTAGTTCACGCCCGCCATGAGGATGTTCT
>ERZ773013.1147-NODE-1147-length-16050-cov-3.294717_pt1 | contig 16050 bp, 13 predicted proteins | sample MGYA00511670_ERZ773013 | MGnify/ENA primary metagenome ERZ773013 (study PRJEB29015, sample SAMEA2738120) | human oral metagenome | biome: human oral; feature: human-associated habitat; material: saliva | place: China | collected 2257 ... | reverse complement strand
TAGGGGCAGCGTGACGGTGGATCCCAGCTCGATGGGGCCGTCGCTGGTGGCGCTGGCGCCCGAGCCGTCATCCGTGAGCGTGACGCCGGAGAGCGTGACGGGCAGCATGACCTCGCCCGCACCCTGGGGCTCGCGGCCAGAGCGAACCGTGGGCATCACGGTGAGGCCGCGCGCCTGGTCTGCGCCACCGCGCAGCGCCCGCGGCGCGGTCTGTATGGCGAGCAGCGTGGTGCTCAGGCCGGCGTCGCTTGCGTACGAGGCAAAGCCCGCCACCTGGGATTCCATGGCGGCCGACACGTTAGTGTCTGTGGCCAGCCGGCCAAGCGCCGAGTCTGCCTCGGCCGGCTGGAGTTCGTCGTACACCTGCCAGGACCCCTCCGTCTCGATGGTGCGGCCGAGAAGGGCCGCGGCCACGCTGGTGGCGGTGGCCACCACGCCTGTGAGCAGGGCGGTCGAGAGGATCACGCCAATTACGGTGACCACGGTGCGCGTGCGGTTCTTGCGCAGCGACCGCAGGGTGTAGCTTGCAAAGACTCCCATCATGCTCACCCCCTGCGCTCGTCCGAGACCACGCGCCCATCCTCGATGGCGATTACGCGCTGGGCCATGAGGGCAACGTCCTCATCGTGCGTGATCACCACAAGGGTCTGGTGCAGATCCCTGTTGGAGGAGCGCAGCAGCCGCATGATCTCGGCGGAGTTCTTGGAGTCAAGGTTGCCGGTGGGCTCGTCTGCAAGCACGATGGCGGGCGAGTTCATGAGCGCCCGGCCAATGGCAACGCGTTGTTGCTGGCCGCCCGAGAGCTGGTTGGGCAGGTGGTGCTCGCAGCCCCTGAGACTAAGCGACGAGACGAGCGAGTGCAGGCGCTGCTCGTTTACCTTGCGGCCGTCCATGCGCACAGGGAGGGTGATGTTCTCCTCCACGTCCAGCACCGGTATGAGGTTGTAGAACTGGTACACCAGCCCCACCTCGCGGCGCCGGAATACAGCGAGCTGCTCGTCGCTGCGCTTGTAGACGTCCTCACCGTTCATACGGACCGTGCCCGAGGTGGGACGGTCGACGCCGCCCATGAGGTGCATGAGCGTGGATTTTCCAGATCCAGACGAGCCCACGATGGCAACGAACTCGCCGGCCGCAATGGTGAGGCTCACGTCGTCGAGGGCCCGCACGGCGGCAGGCCCCGTCCCGTAGACCTTGGTGAGGTGCTCGATGTTCAGGATGTCCATGGCACTCCCCTCGATTGACTGTGGTTGTGCCACCATGGTGCGCTCGCGCGACCACGCGGCCGTGACGCGCGCGTGACTAAACCGTCACCTTGGGAAATACCAGGTCGAAGCGAGCGCCGCCGGCCGGAGACGCATTGGAGGCCGTGATTTGGGCTCCCTGGGCCACGAGCAGCGCGCGCGAGAGCGAGAGGCCAATGCCCACTCCGCTTGGGTTGCAGGCGTCCTCGTCGCGGTGGGCGGGATTGCTCGTGCCGTGATAAAAACGCTCGAAGACGTGAGGAAGATCCTTCTCGGCAATGCCTGGCCCGGTGTCCTCGACGCGGATGCGGCACGCCACGGTGTCCTCGCTAGCCGTGATACTTACGCTGCCGCCTGCTGGCGTGTGCTCCACGCAGTTCTTGAGCACGTTGGTCAGCGCCTCTCGGGTCCAGGCTGCGTCGCCCATGAAGGAGCAGCCCTGCTCAACGTGGGAACGGAAGGCCACGCCGGCAAGGTCTGCGGCCACGGCGAGCGGCTCCTGCGCTGCCTTGACCAACGCGGGCACGTCCACGCGGCGGCGCTCCAGGCGCACCACGCCGGCGTCCAGGCGGGCAATCTTGAGCAGGGATGAGACGAGCCACTGTAACTGTTCCAGCATGCGGCCGCAGTCACGCACGCGCTGGGCCTCCTCGGGCGTGGCGGCCGTCTTGCGGATGAGTTCCAGCTCGATGCCAAGCGACGTGAGCGGGGTGCGCAGCTGGTGCGAGATGTCGGCCAGGGCGTCGGCAAGCGCGCGCTTCTCAGCCTCAAGCTCCTCGTTTGCAACGGCGAGCCGCGACACGGTCTTGTCAAGTTGGCTGGCGAGAATGGCCAGCTCGCCCTCGCCCATGCCCTTGAAGCTTACGTTGCGCTCGCCGGAGAGGGTGCGGTCGAGGAGCTCGGAGAGCCTTGCGATGCGGCGGTAGCGCAGGGCGGTTGTTGCCGCATAGAGCGCCATGAGGGCGCCGCCACACGCAACAACCCAGGCGGCTGCGATGGGGCCGGCCTGCACCCATGCGCCTGCGCAGCACGCCGCCGTTGCGGCTGCACCAACGGCGAGAAACGCCGCAAACCGAGGGTCGCGTGGCATGGCCCTACTCCGCCGCGCGGTAGCCCATGCCACGAACGGTGCGGATGAGCTGCGGATTTGCCGGATCGTTTTCGATCTTGTCGCGCAGGCGGCGAATGTAGACCGAGAGCGTGTTCTCCTCGACGTAGGCGCCGGAGTCCTCCCAGAGGGCCTCGCGCATCATGTCACGCGTCACGATGCCACCCGCCTTGCTGGCAAAGAGCAACAGCAGTCGGTACTCGACTGCCGAGAGGTCCAGCTCGCGGCCGTCCTTGGTCGCGCGGGCGCGTGCGGGATCCACGGTGACGTTGCCCAGGTGGAGCAGGTGCTGCGTGGGCTGGGAGCGCCTGAGCACGGTGCGGATGCGCGCGAGCAGCTCGCGCGGGCGAAACGGCTTGGCGATGTAGTCGTCGGCGCCCATCGAGAGGCCCGCGACGGTGTTGAACTCATCGTCCGATGCGGTGAGAAAGACCACGGGCAGGTGCGGACGCGCCTCCTTGAGCGCGCCGCAGACGGCAAAGCCGTTTCCCTGCTCGAGCGTGACGTCGAGAAGAACGAGGTCAAAGGGCTTCTCGACGCGCGTGCCCAGGACGATGGCACCGTCCTGGCTTGGGGTTGCCTCGACGTCGTAGCCCTCGGAGCGAAGGAGCTCCGTGAGCGTGCGGACGATGTCCGCGTTGTCCTCGACGAGCAGTATGCGCATGCTGCCTCCCGATTGTGCGACGGTTGTGTGGCATCGCGGTGCCTGTGCGGCACGTTACCACACCACACTTACCACACCGAGAGTGGAGCGTCCTGAGCAGAGACGCAGACGGTAAGGTGGCCGTCGGGGGTGCGGGCCTCTGTGAAGGTCTCGTTTGTTGCCTCGGCGTCTATGGTGGCGGCCAGCGTGCGCACGGCCACGCTGGGGCGGTTGTTCTCGTGCGAGAGGTGCATACCCACGATGACCTCAGTCTCGTTGGTCACGAGGTCCTGCAGCGCGTTGGCGGCCTGGGCGTTCGAGAGGTGCCCGTGTCGGCTGTGGATGCGCTGCTTGAGGTAGCCGGGATAGAGGCCTGTGGCAAGCATGCGCTCGTCGTGGTTTGACTCGAGTGCGAGCACACGGCAGCCGGTGAGCGCCTGACCGGCTTCGTCGGTGAGGACGCCGGTGTCGGTGCAGTAGCCCAGGGCGTCCGTGAGCTTGCCGTTCTCGTCTGCTGTCGCAAAGCGGAAGCCAACCGGGTCTGCGACGTCGTGGCTGGTGGGAAAGACGGTCACGTGCATGCCGCACAGGTCGAGCGAATCCGTGTGTTCGATGACCTTGAACGGCAGCTGCGAGAGGCGCTCGCGCGCGGCAATGGTTCCAGCCGTGGCAAAGAGAGGGCCATCGAAGTGCTTCGCGAAGACCGTCAGGCCGGCGATGTGGTCCGTGTGCTCGTGGGTGAGCAGAACCGCGCGGACATTGTCCATGTTGACGCCCAGTTCACGGGCTCGCGCCAGCAGCGTGCGACGCGCGATGCCGTCATCGACGAGCACGCCGCCCTTGGGGCCTTCGATCACGGCGGCGTTGCCCTTCGAGCCCGAGGCCAGTACGTGCAGGTGGATCTGTGGGGTCATGCGGAGGTTCCTCTCGGATTTGGCTGGATTGTTCTGCTCGCCCGCGGCAAGCATTCGAAAGCGTAGCAGCAACGCGTGACGGCAATGGCGTGAGCGATTAAAATCGATGCCCCTGGCAACATTATTGCCCTCAGCCGCTGCGGCACTCCTCTCCGCCGCGATCACCCGCCGCCCGCCCCAAAAAGCGAACACGAATTCAATCGCGTGCGGAACTCGCCGCCAAAATCCCAGTTGGCGAGAAGCCCACAATTACCGTGATTGAAAACGTGTTCACTTTTTGAGGGGCGCAAGGCCACGTCCGAGGCGGCCTTGCGCCGAGGGGGCTCGTGGCCAGAGAGTCAGCGAGGGCCCGCAGAATTGCGCTCCCGCCAAGGGCCGTGCGAACCCACCGACGTCCGTTTGCCGTGCTACATGCGCGTTATTGTCATTGCGCGATTGTCAAACGTGATGTCATAGTCCTTAAATGTCACGCTAGACGGTTCGGGTTGAGCGAGCTTTCGGCTCAGATCCTTACCGCGCTGGCCCGGCAGCAGTGACCAGATGAGTTGCTGGCGCTCCTCGGCAAGTCGCGGTCTTCTCAGTGCGCGCTTATGCTTTGTGAAGTCGCGCTGGCCCGTGCGTTCGAGAAGCGACATCGCCTGTAGCATGACGCGGTCGATACCGCCGCGTTCAAAAAAGTCCTCTTTGGTTACCGGGAGAATCGAGAGCCCCTGCACCAGCAGGTCTCGGTCACGGCGTTTGTCGGCAACCACTGCCTTGCGCATGGAAGCAAGCCTAGTGTTATCGAGAAACACTGTCTCATCTGTCCAGGGCCTATCCTCGCCAAAGTGAGGCCCACCATCATAGTTGAAACCAACGTTGGAATTGCTAATAAGAGAATCTGGCACGCGGCTTTTCTTGTCCACAAGCGAGAGGAGCGTTCCACGAACAACAAATCTGGGATTTAGCTGCAGTTCACCAAGCTCATATCCAAGCTCGTGAAGCGGCATGCGAGCCAGTCCGTTGAGAAGCGCCTCCTGCGGAGACCATGCCTCGTCCATGAGCCACTCTGCTACCCTGCGGCTTTGCTTGAGCCCTGCCAGATCACGAGCGGTCGAGACATACAATCGAATTTTATCTGCAGTGGTTACTGGCTTGATGTCGTACGTCACGGCGCCATCGCGTGGATTTTGAGCGTCGCGCGAGAAGCGACCGCACAGCTCTAAACCTACAAGAAGCTGCACGATGGGGGACATGATGGTGCCAAGCTCAATGAAGAGCAGCTCAGGGCAGGGGATTCGAACCGTGCTGCCCAGCTCGACGATGGGGGTTGCCGGGAGGCCGCGTACATACACGGTGTTCTTTGCGGTTCGAGAGCGAATGCGCGTGCCGGGACGCGGGACCATCACTTGGACCCGACTGCGTACGTCCGACAGGTTGACGCCGACGGATTCCAGGCACGCGGCAATTCTCCGCCGCGTCCAGTATTTGCGCGGGGCAACTACGGATGCCTCGAGACCGTGCCGGTCCGTCGTGAGCGTGCGTCCCGAGCTGCGCCATACGCGCAAGATGTGCAGCGCGGTAAGCTTGTTGAACGTTATTCTCATCCTGACCTCCCTAAGGGCCGGGTGGAACGTGTTGCTCGACATGCAAGTCGAGCGCAACCGTGTGTCCCGAGAGACTACGCCAGTCATCGCCCAAACCCCACCCACGAAAGTGAACACGAATTCAATCGGCCGAGCAGAGATGCGATAAAACCCCTGTTGAGCGGCGCTCACCCATTCGCTTGTTTGAAAACGTGTTCGCTTTCTTGTGTCAGGTTGGGAGGGGCCGTTTTTGGGCGGAAAGGCGGTATCTGTGAGGAAAAATGTCGTTGGAGTGAGATTTGGTGGCTTGGAGCTTGGGTGCTGTCAGAATGCGCGGGGCTTCGAGAGCCCTTCCAGCCCCACAATGGCTAGCTTTGACGTGAGAAATGACATCGTTGATTCTTCGAGAAACACCATCGTTTCGCCATACTGATGCCCGCTTATCTCACCGTCACATACACCCTGCCCCTCGCTGCCCCCGAAAGTGAACACGAATTCAATCACAGCCTGCTCTGGCCGACAAAAGCCCTGATGGCGAGAAGCCCAAAGATGTTCCAATTGAAAACGTGTTCACTTTCCAGGGGCTACAACGGCGGGGCGCAGCGGGTAGAATCGAGCGCGTAGTCGCGCCGCGCTCGGAAGGAGGAAACCACACATGACAAGTGTCGCTCGCAGATACGGCTCGGGAGGTGCCGCCCCCTTCGAGCGCCCGTCTCGCGCTACGGATGACGCTCTTCGAGCCCCCGTGGTCCTTATGGTCTCCGGCGGGGCGGATTCTACGGCTCTCCTGGTACTCGCGGCAACATCCGCGCTGGACATCGAGGACGGCCGTGGCTGCGCCCGCATTGCCCGCGAGCGCCTTCATGTGCTTCACGTGAACCATCGCCTGCGCGGCATCGACGCCGATGAGGACGAAGAGTTTGTCCGTGACCTCGCCGCGCGCTACGGCATCCCCTGCACCATCCGCCGCGTTGACGTAGCCGCCCTCGCGGCAGCCTCGCCGGACGGCAACGTGGAGAACGCCGGCCGAGAGGTGCGCTACAGCGAGGCAAACCGCCTGGCAAACGAGCTTTCGGCCAAGCTCGGCACACCCCGCTCCGCGGCGCGCATCCTCACCGCCCACACGGCCAACGACCGCGCGGAGACCTTCGTGATGAACGCCATCCGGGGCACCGGCGCCTCGGGCCTCTCGTCCATCCCGCGCCGGCGCAACCGTGTGGTGCGCCCGCTGCTCGACCGCACGCACGACGAACTCTGCGAGCTTCTGCGCATGCGCGGCATCGTGTGGCGTGAGGACGACACAAACGCCGACACGCGCTACCTGCGCGCCTACGTGCGCCACAAAGTCATGCCGGTCCTCGAGCGGAGAAACCCGCGCGTTGTGGCGAGCCTCTCGACAACCTGTGACATCCTCTCGGACGAGGACGCCTACCTCACGGCCGTTGCCGCGCGAACGCTGCGCGACCTCACGCGCCGCACGGGAGAGGGTGCCCTTGCCCTGGACGCCGCACGGCTCTCGGCCTGCGAGGTCGCAATCGCCCGTCGCGTGGTCCGAGCGGCCATCCTCGAGGTCTGCCCGGAGGCCCGGCTCGAGGCGCGCCACATTGCCCAGGTGCTCTCGCTTGTTGCGGCGGGCACGGGGTCTGCGTCCATTCCCATGGGGGCAGAGGCCCGCGTGGAGTATGGCCTGCTCTTCCTGCGCGCCCACGCGCCAGAGGTCCAAGACTTTGCCGGCTGGCTCGAGGTGCCCGGGGAACTCCCGCTCAGCGATCCGCGCCCGGGCCGCGCGTCCGCGCGCCTCTCGGCCCGCATTTTGCCGGCCCCAGCTGGCGCAGACGTTCCCGCGCTCGCCCTCTCGCACGGCCGGGAGTGGGCCGGAACATCGGTCCTTCTCGACGCCTCTGCCTGCGGGATAGACCCCAGCCTGGGAGGCCGGCTGTGGGTCGACTCGCCGCATGCGGGCGACGTCCTGTGCCCCCTGGGCATGCATGGCCAGTCGAAAAAGGTCTCCGACCTGCTCAACGAGGCGCGCGTTCCGGCCGCCGAGCGGCCGCTCGTACCCGTGGTGCGCATGTCGCCGACGGGTTCCGTGGTGTGGGTTGCAGGAATCAGGGCCGATGAGCGCGTCCGCTGCACGCCGCACACCGCACACTTGCTAGAATTGAGTCTCCGAACAGCATAGGCGGCGTGTGGGCCGAGAAGCGCGGCCGGCACCCGTCAGGAGTGGAGGATCGCAATGGCAGAGATGCATCCGGACGTGGAGAGCGTTGTCCTAAGCGAGGAAGACATCCACCGGATCGTGTCCCGCATGGGACGCCAGATCTCAGAGGACTATGCCGACAAGAACCCCCTCATCGTGGCCGTCCTGCGCGGGGCTTTCGTCTTTACGGCAGACCTCATGCGCGCCATCACCGTGCCCTGCTCGGTGGACTTCATGGCCGTGAGCAGCTACGGAGACGGCGTCAAGAGCTCGGGCGTGGTTCGCATCGTGAAGGATCTCGACACCAAGGTAGAGGGGCGTCACATCATAGTGGCCGAGGACATTCTCGACTCTGGCCTCACCCTTTCCTACCTGGTGAAACTTCTGCAGTCGAGAAAGCCCGCATCCGTCGAGATCGCGACCTTCTCCATCAAGGACATCCCCAACCACACGCCGGCAGTCATGCCGCGCTACGTTGGCGCGCACGTGCCCGACGCCTTTGTGGTGGGCTATGGCCTCGACTATGCCGAGCGCTACCGCAACCTGCCCTACGTGGGGATCCTCAAGCCCGAGGTCTACTCCAAGTAACAACCCAGGCAACTATCGCAAGGAGACGTCTTCGTGTCAGACAATAACCCGCTCGACAAGCTCCCAAACCAGGGAGGTGACAACCGCGGACCTCAGAACCAGCGCAGCTTTGTCATCACGCTGCTCGTCATCGTGGCGATCGTGGCATACATGGCCTTCTCAACCGGCCAGGCCCCGCTTTCCCCCTCGGATGGCGTAGACACGCTTGCAACCAACGAGTTTGTGACCGCAGTCAAGGACGACCGCGTGAGCTCGCTCACGTTTAAGACGTCGGATGGCAGCGTCTCGGGCGACTACTGGTCGAGCGATGACGACAAGGGCGACGAGTCCAAGCTCAAGAAGTTCAAGAGCTACTACGTTGGTGCCGATTCGCTGGACGAGCTCATGGCCAAGCACTCCAAGACCTCGTTCACCATCGACACCTCCGACGGCGGCGCGTGGGAGACCATCCTGCTCTCCGTGGTGCCAACGCTGCTCTTGGTGGGGGTCTTTATCTACTACATGCGCCGCATGAGCGAGCAGAACGGCCGCACGATGGACTTCGCCAAAACCAAGGCGCAGACAACCGAGGAGGAGCGGCCCAAGGTAAAGTTCTCCGACGTCGCCGGCATCGACGAGGCCGTGGAGGAGCTCAAGGAGGTCCGCGACTTCCTGCGCGAGCCGGAGCGCTACCAGAAGATGGGTGCCAAGATTCCGCACGGCGTGCTGCTCGTTGGCCCTCCGGGCACCGGCAAGACCCTGCTCGCAAAGGCTGTGGCGGGCGTGCCGTTCTTCTCGATTTCTGGCTCTGACTTCGTGGAGATGTTCGTGGGCGTTGGCGCGAGCCGCGTGCGTGACCTCTTCAAGCAGGCAAAGGCCGCCGCACCCTGCATCATCTTCATCGACGAGATCGATGCCGTTGGCCGCCAGCGTGGTGCTGGCTTGGGTGGCGGACACGACGAGCGCGAGCAGACCTTAAACCAGCTGCTGGTCGAGATGGACGGCTTCGAGGACAACTCGGCCGTCATCCTCATCGCGGCGACAAACCGCCCCGACATCCTCGACCCGGCGCTGCTGCGTCCCGGCCGCTTTGACCGGCGCGTGACCGTGGACCGGCCCGACGTCAAGGGGCGCGAGAAGATCCTGCGCGTGCACGCCCGCAACAAGCCCTTCGAGAGCTCGGTGGACTTTGCCTCCATCGCCAAGATCACGCCGGGCTTCACCGGAGCGGACCTCTCCAACCTCATGAACGAGTCTGCCCTTCTCGCTGCGCGCAGGCACAAGGACAAGATCGGCCAGGACGAGGTTGAGGAGGCCATGGAGCGCGTTGTCGCCGGCCCCGAGCGCAAGAGCCGCGTTATCACCGAGAAGGAGCGGTGCGTCATCGCCTTCCACGAGAGCGGCCACGCACTTGTCGGCCACGTACTCGAGAACTCCGACCCAGTGCACAAGATCTCGATCGTGAGCCGTGGCCAGGCCCTTGGCTACACGATGCAGATGCCGGAGGAGGACCACTTCCTCGAGACCCGCGACGGCATGCTCGACCAGATTGCCGTGCTGCTTGCCGGTCGTACCGCAGAGGAGCTGTTCTGCGAGGACATCACCACCGGCGCGAGCAACGACCTCGAGCGTGCCACCAAGCTTGCCCGCGAGATGGTCACGCGCTATGGCATGAGCGAGGAGCTGGGCACGCAGGTCTTTGGCGAGGCGCAGCACGAGGTCTTCCTCGGGCGCGACTACGCCCAGCACAACGACTACGCCGCCGAGACCGCCAAGCGCATCGACGACGAGGTCGAGCGCATCATGTGCGAGGCCCACGCCCGTGCCCGTGAGGTTCTGGAGGCCAGGCGTCCCCAGATGGAGATCATGGCCAAGGTCCTTCTCCAGCGCGAGACCGTTGAGGGCGAGGCCGTGAACGCGCTGCTCGACGGTACCTGGGACGAGTACATGGCCAAGCACCCCGAGGCAGCCGAGAAGCCCGCCGAGGCCGAGGGCGACGCCCCCGCGTCCAATGACGCCCCCGAGCAAGACCCCACAGAGAGGAACACGAATGTCGATTAACGAGAAGAACTACGCCTACGGGGCGTCGAAGTCGTCCATCCGCGAGATTGCCGCCTATGGCGCCGCGCGCAAGGCACAGATTGGCGCCGAAAACGTCTTCGACTTCAGCCTGGGCAACCCGTCGATCCCCTCGCCGGACGCGGTCCGCGAGTTCATCGAGCGCTCGCTCCAGCTGCCGCCCACGCAGCTCCACAGCTACACCCCGGCCGCTGGCCTGCCCTTTGTTCGCGAGAAGCTCGCTGCGTCGCTCTGCCGTCGCTATGGCGAGAACACCGCTGCCGCCGGCGACCTCTACCTCACCTGCGGTGCGGCGGCGTCGCTCTCCATCAGCTTCCACGCGGTGGTCAACCCCGGTGACGAGGTCATCGTGATTGCCCCGTACTTCCCCGAGTATCGCGTGTGGATCGAGACCGCCGGCGCCACCTGCGTCGAGGTCATGGCAGACCCGGAGACCTTCCAGATCGACACCGAGGCCGTGCGCGCCGCCGTCACGCCGCGCACCAAGGCCGTCGTGATCAACTCGCCCAACAACCCCGTGGGCTCGGTCTACTCGGCGCAGAATCTCGCCGCGCTGGCAGACGTACTGCACGAGCGCGAGGACGCCCTTGGCACGACCATCTACCTCGTGGCCGACGAGCCCTACCGCAAGATCTCCTACGGCGCGGAGGTACCCTGGGTCCCGGCGATCTACGACCGCACGCTGGTGTGCTACTCGTACTCCAAGAGCCTCTCGCTTCCTGGCGAGCGCATTGGCTGGGTGCTGGTGCCGCCCACCAACCCCGACCACGACCGCCTGGTCTACGCCATCGCCGGCGCGGGCCGCTCGCTGGGCTTTGTCTGCGCGCCCGCGCTCTTCCAGCGCGTGGTTGCAGACTGCTGCGACGTGCCCTCGGACGTCGAGGCCTACGCGCGCAACCGCGAGGCGCTCACCCGCGGCCTCTCCGAGCTTGGCTACCACTACGTCGAGCCGCAGGGAGCCTTCTACCTGTGGGTCAAGGCGCTGGAGCCCGATGCCAACGCGTTCTTCGAGCGCGCGAAGGCCCTTGAGCTGCTGCCCGTGCCGTCTGACAGCTTTGGCTGCACGGGCTGGGTGCGCATTGGCTATTGCGTGAGCTACGAGACCATCGTGAAATCGATGCCCGCGTGGAAGAAGCTGGCCGAGAGCTACAAGTGATCGACTATGGAGGGCGCGCGTCCGCGTGGCGCGCGCCTATCGTAACTTGCCGGGAGGGGGCAGAGCATGACGTCTCGCGCGTCTGGGAGTACCTGCGGAGACTGCGTTTTCTTTGGGGAGCGCACGGGCATAGTGCGCACGAAGAACGTGTGCGAGAGGCCCGGCGAGGGTCTCCGCACAATCGAGAAGGACGCGGCTGCCTGCGACTTCTACCAGGTATCGCCTCGGGCGTCGTTTGGGCTTGGCACCGCACGCGCGGCTGCCCCCGCAGAGCGCCTCGCGCGCCCCGCCTCCGGGTGGCAGATTCTCTGCGACACACACTGCCACACGCTCTTCTCGCGCCACGCGTATTCGACGCTCGAGGAGAACGTTCGCGCTGCAGCTGCCCAGGGCATGGAGCTTCTCGGTGTCACCGATCACTACTCGAGCATGCTGTATGCCCAGCAGACCGTCCAGGACTGGCAGTACTTCCTCAACCTGTGGGCGTGGCCGCGCAGGTGGCACGGCGTGCGCTTGCTCCGCGGCTGCGAGGCGGACATCGTCGACCTCGACGGCAACATCTTTGGGCACGACGTCTTCTTTGACGAGGCGATAAACGGCAGTAAATACCACCGTCCCCACAACCTCAAGAAGATGGCGTTCGCACAGTGCGACTACGTAATTGCCAGCGTTCACAACAAGGACTTCACCGAGGGCGCCTCGCGCGAGCAAATCACGAGGATGTACCTGCGTGTCCTGGAAGACCCCAAGGTCCTCATCCTGGGGCACGTGGGGCGTACGGGGCTCGACTTTGATATGGACACGGTGCTTGGCGCCGTAAAGGAGCGCGGCAAACTCATCGAGGTCAACGAGTCGAGCCTCATCGAGCAGAAGCGCGAGGGCTCCTACGACCGCTGCCGCCAGATTGTCTCGCGCTGCGCAGAGCTTGGCGTAAGCATCTCGTTTGGCTCCGACGCCCATATTGCGTCGCTCGTGGGCCACCATGAGGCGGTGGATGCCCTGCTCGACGAGGTGCACTTCCCGCAGGAGCTTGTAGCCTGCCGAGATGCGGAGACGTTCACCGGCGTTGTTGAGTCTGCGATTGGCCCCATGGCAGAGTAGGAAAGGCCTTCTCGTCCATACGCATGCTCTCTAAATGGGGTAAAGTTAGCCTAAACAGACTAAATGCCCCAATCGGTCGTGACGCGCTGCTGCGTACGCGGCCACACCAAGGAGAGACATGACACTCGACACGCTCGAGATTGGCAAGGACGCCATCGTCAGCTCGGTGGACTGCGAGGAGAAGTCCCTGCGCCAGCACATCTTTGACATGGGTCTCACGCCTGGCACCGAGGTCACCATGGTCAAGTACGCGCCCATGGGCGACCCGCTAGAGATTCGCCTGCGCGGCTACGAGCTCACCATCCGTGCGGCAGACGCGGCTCAGATCTCGCTCGAGAACGTCCATGACGCGCACGAGAAGGTCCGCCTCCAGGTGGCCTCGGGCGTCAAGAGCCACCCGGCCATCGGCGAGAGCAAGCTGCGCCCCCGGGCCGGTGGCGAGGTGGTGCCAGCGGGCAAGCCTCTCTCGTTTGCGCTTGCCGGTAACCAGAACTGCGGCAAGACTACGCTCTTCAACCAGCTCACTGGCTCCAACCAGCACGTGGGCAACTTCCCCGGTGTCACCGTTGACCGCAAGGACGGCCAGATACGCAGCCATCCCGAGGCTATGGTCACGGACCTGCCGGGCATCTACTCGCTCTCGCCCTACACGGGCGAGGAGGTCGTGAGCCGTCAGTTCATCATCGACGCCAAACCCGACGCCATCATCGATATCGTGGACGCCACAAACATCGAGCGTAACCTCTACCTCACCACGCAGCTCATGGAGCTCGACGTGCCCATGGTCATCGCCCTCAACATGATGGACGAGGTCACGGAGAACGGTGGGTCGGTAGACGTAAACGCCCTCGAGTCCTTCCTCGGGGTGCCAGTGGTGCCCATCTCCGCAGCCAAGGACGAGGGCGTGGACGAGCTGGTGGAGCATGCCATTCACGTGGCCCGCTATCGCGAGCGACCCGGCCGCATCGACTTCTGCCGCCCGGACGGCCCTGACGGCGGCGCGGTGCACCGCTGCATCCACGGCATTGGCGAGCTTATCGCCGACCACGCCCAGCGCGCCGGCCTGCCCGACCGCTATGCGGCAACCAAGCTCATCGAGGGCGACGAGCTTGTCATCAAGGCTTTGGGCCTCGAGAAAAACGAGCTCGACGCCGTGGAGCACATCATATCCCAGATGGAGGAGGAGTCTGGCTCCGACCGACTTGCCGCTCTCGCCGACATGCGCTTCTCGTTCATCGAGGCCATCTGCTCCCGCTGCGTCAAGAAGCCGCAGGAGAGCCGCGAGCACGAGCGCTCCACGCGCATCGACCGCGTGCTTACCGGGCGCTTCACGGCCATCCCGTGCTTCCTCGGCATTATGGTCGTGGTCTTCTGGCTCACCTTCGACCTCATTGGCGGCAACCTCTCCGACCTCATGGCAATGGGCGTGAGCGCGGCCACCGATGCCATCGACGCCGCCCTCACCGCTGCCGACGTGAACCCAGTGATTCACTCGCTGGTCATCGATGGCGTCATTGCTGGCGTGGGGACGGTCATCTCGTTTTTGCCCATCATCGTGACGCTCTTTATCCTGCTCTCGATTCTCGAGGACTCCGGCTACATGGCTCGCGTGGCCTTTGTGATGGACAAGCTGCTGAGAAGGATTGGCCTGTCGGGCAGGAGCTTTGTCCCCATGCTCGTGGGCTTTGGCTGCTCGGTGCCGGCTATCATGGCCACGCGCACCCTGCCCTCCGAGCACGACCGCAAGATGACCATCATGCTCACCCCCTTCATGAGCTGCTCGGCTAAGCTGCCGGTCTACACGCTGCTGTGCGCCGCGTTCTTCGCTAAGGAGGCACCGCTCGTGATGGTGTCGCTCTATGTGATTGGCATGGTCGTGGGCGTGCTGGTGGCGCTGGTCCTGAAGCACACGGCGTTCAGGGGCGAGCCGGTGCCCTTTGTGATGGAGCTGCCGAACTACCGCATGCCCAGCGCGGGCACCACGATGCGGCTGGCGTGGGACAAGGCCAAAGACTTTCTCACCAGGGCGTTTACGATCATCTTTCTGGCGAGCGTGGCCATCTGGTTCCTGCAGACCTTCGACGTGCGCCTCGACATGGTGTCTGACCAGTCGCAGAGCCTGCTTGCCATCATGGGCTCGGCCATCTCGCCCATCTTTGCACCCCTGGGCTTTGGCGATTGGCGCGCCTCGACGGCCCTCGTGACCGGGTTTGCCGCCAAGGAATCCGTCGTGGCTACACTCACCGTGCTCGTGGGCGACACGCCCGCTGCGCTGGGTGCAGTCTTCACCCCGTTCACAGCCTTCGTGTTTCTGGTGTTTGTGCTGCTCTACACGCCGTGTGTGGCGGCGATTACTGCTGTGCGCAACGAGCTCAACAGCCGATACGCGCTTGGCATCGTGCTGCTCCAGTGCGGTGTGGCCTGGGTGGTCGCGTTTATTGTACACGCCGTAGGGATGCTGTTCGGGTTGGCATAGGTGCGGTCCCCTCGCGCGACTACAGCTCCAGTTCCAGCTCGACCGGGCAATGGTCTGAGCCGTACACGTCATCGAGAATCGCCGTGCCGGTCACCTTGGGCATGAGTTGCGGAGAAACCAGGAAGTAGTCGATGCGCCAGCCGATGCCCCGCTCGCGGGCGCGCATACGGTAGCTCCACCAGCTGTACGCCCCGCCAAGGTCGGGATGGCGCTCGCGGAACGTGTCCACCAGGCCGCTCTCCAGCAACCTGGTGAAGCTCTCGCGCTCCTCGTCCGAGAAGCCCGCGCTCTCGTGGTTGTCATCCGGGCGGGCAAGATCGATCTCCTCGTGCGCCACATTGAAATCGCCGCAGGTCACAATCGGCTTTTCGCAGGCAAGCCCAGCTAGGAAGTCGCGGTAGCGCTCGTCCCACACCATGCGCTCGTCCAGGCGCGTAAGACCTGCCTTCGAGTTGGGCGTGTACACGTCGACGAACCAGAAGCCGGGAAACTCGAGCGCGCATATGCGGCCCTCGTTGTCAGCGACGGACGAGCCGATCGTGCGCACGACCTGCAGCGGCTCCTCTCGCGTAAACACGGCCGTGCCAGAGTAGCCCTTGCGCTCGGCGCAGCTCCAGTACTGGTGGTAGCCAGGAAGGTCGAGCTCCACCTGCCCCTCCTGTAGTTTGGTCTCCTGCAGGGCAAAGACGTCGGCGTTCAGCATGTCAAAAATCTGGGTGAAACTCGGCTCCTTTTTGAGAACGGCACGCAGTCCGTTTACGTTCCACGAAATAAAGCGCAGGCTGCGGGTGGTGTCTGCCATGATGCGCCCCTCTTCTTGAAATGCGCGGCGCTCCGGTCGCGCGGGTTGCCTGGTAGTCGTAATTGCTTCTCAGAGCGTAGCACATATGGAGGCCAGACAACGTTCGCCTAGATTGTGCTATACTGTATAGCAACATAGAGCGAGGAGGTGGCACATGCCAAACGCTCCGGCATCCGTGCAGGTAAATGTTCGTAT
>ERZ773013.1144-NODE-1144-length-16098-cov-10.273203_pt1 | contig 16098 bp, 36 predicted proteins | sample MGYA00511670_ERZ773013 | MGnify/ENA primary metagenome ERZ773013 (study PRJEB29015, sample SAMEA2738120) | human oral metagenome | biome: human oral; feature: human-associated habitat; material: saliva | place: China | collected 2257 ... | reverse complement strand
TATTTATATATATATAAAAGTGGGTATCTGGGCAAAAGAGCCCTCAACCCCAGCAATTGCAAGGCTTTGAGCCATTTCAAAAAGTGGGCAAAAAGTGGGCAAAATGGCCAGTTTTTAATGATTTTTTTCGAATTTCTGACCAAGCCAATTTTTCGACTTTTTTCAAAATCTCCAAAAACCCAATTTTTTCACAAAAAAGTGGGCAAAATGGCCAGTTTTTAATTTTTTATGCCCAGTTTTTGACCAACTAAAAACGTGGTATTTTTACTCAAAATCGGACTCAAAATAGCGATTTTTTGCTATTAAATAGTTGTTTAACTGTGCCCAAATACTACAATTATCCTGGGTCATTTCACTACCCTCTGGAAGTGGAAATAACGACCCTTTTCCGTCCGTACCATACTTCCTATCCACACAATCCTCAAGAATTTCACAAGCTCCACGATACGTAATACCACTGCCAAGAAGTCCTAAATTGTCCAACATTTCCATAAAATAATCCCCTGGGGTATTTACAGTATTGTTATCTGTATCATATGTATCAGACCATTTAATTGCTATTGAAGCTAGTAATTCAGCCATATTTGGATCATATAAATCAAATGTTGGTAGTAACATATCAAGCTTATCGGCAACTATTCTTCTATTATTAAGTATATCATCAAGCCTATATTGGTCCTCACTAATAACTTTTTTAAAAGAAATATCGACCAATGCATACTGTAAAGTTACAGTCAATTCTTTGAATTTTTCACAAATAGAATCGTCCAAATACTTAAGTTCTATATATGTATTATGTACGTCTATATTATTTTTAATAGACATCATAATCACCATCCTCGTCTAGGACAAGCTCATACATAACCCCAAGCTTGTTATTACGTACGTACCACACCGGATCTCCGGATTCTGCAAAGTTATCTCTCATCTCAGTTCCAATACTACCCTCGGCATCAATTCTCTGCTCAGTGCTACCATTAATTACAAATCCAGCTGGTGTAATATAAAGAGTAATCTGAGTCATTTCTTCAACATTATCCACCCATTCCTCTTCAGTAATTACTACTACTTCAGCCTCTTTTTTCTTTTTAGTAGACTTCTTTTTAGTAGTCTTTTTCTTTGGCTTCTCTTCCTCTTCTTCGTCCTTACCAGCGCTAATAGCCGCATAGTCGGTATATTCCATCTCTGGTCTATCTTCTGCCGCTGTAGCGTTAGATATAGGTTTCTCAGCGTCCTTCTTAGTCGACTTCTTCTTAGATTTCTTAGGCTTTACCTCTTCCTCGTCTTTAGCCATCTGAGACTCTGCTTCCTGAGCCATAATCTCAAGCTTCTGGTCTTTGATATACTGAATCTCTGTAGAAAGGTCTTCTTCCTTTTCTCTAAACCTCTCCTTAATCTCCTCAATTTCTCTATCAGACTTATCCTTAAAATATTTCCAAGATACAGCAGCGGATATAGCTCCACCTACGACCATACCTAGTCCAAAACTAATCATCTTATTCATATCATTTCTCCTTTCAAATTATATTAAGCCTCAATCTCAACTGGCTTAGGCGCTTTATAAAATGGCGACAAGTTAATCTTATCCGCAATAACACCATCGACATTAAAGTCTAGTATAATAGAATCTCTATAGATTCCAGCCTCTTCATCAAATCTCTTTACAATCTTATAAGTGATATTAATTAAATCGTCCGCACTATCCCAGTACTCTTCTGGAAGATTATATTCATAGTGAGACTTAGCCAACCATCCAGTTACTGCACCAGCGTACGTACGACTCAAGCCAAGTGCATCAAATGCATCATTTAGGAATACATGTCCTCTAGCCTGAAGCTGGTTATTTAGTGTCGTATTAGCTAGAGTGATATTGTGAATATTTAGAGTTGTGTTTTTAGTGTCAAAGATTGACGGAGCCTCTTCAGAATCGTAATAACGTGCGTACGAGAAGTTCTCATCTAGGCTAACGTCTACCAAAGCCTCTTCAGTCTTCTTTTTACCTTTCTCGTCCTTATACTCAATCTTAGTCTTAGCTAGACCATTCATATATCTCTGGTCTGCTGCAGGACCATTCTCAGTAATACAAGCCTTACGATACGTCTCAAACTGCTTTGTAACGACTGCTAGAGCCATTGTAGCGCCCATATAACGCTTTCTCATAATACAATAGCCTGTAAGAATAGATGCTGTAGATAGGGTGAATCCCGCGATTGTTCCCTTATAATTTAGTGCAATATCACCAGCACCCTTAGCATAAGCTTTAGCCTTTTCTTTCTTTGTCTTGGCATTCGCGAGCTCATATTCCGCTGTGTCCAGCTCCAGCTGTAAGTTTTCGGACTCTTTTACAGCTTTATAAGTGGTGTAAGCCATACCCACTATTCCAGCAGCCACCATAATACTAGGTCCATGTGCTCGTCCAAATCTCTTCGTCTTTCCTAGAGCCATAGATGCTCCCTTTTTAATTGTCTGTAAGTTCATAATCTTTTCCTTTCTTTAACTAATTGTTATCAGTTTATTACGTTGTGTATAACCCATATTTTTAGATAATTCATCAATCCTATAATCCAATTGTGCAGTTCTAATAATAACATTCGACCATGTGGTTTTGTCAATAGGACTTTTTTCTTCGTCATATTTATTTAGTATTACATATCTTAAATAAAAAACTACAAGACTATCGGTTATTTGTAGTTCATAATCCGATAATATAACGTCATCATCATCTGATATTGGATAATATAGCAATCCAGTAAATATAATACTATTATCAATAACATTCATTTGTTCTGATTTTTCGCGTATAATAAATGCACGTATGCCAAGTAAAGCATCATGATTTTCAACGCATTTTCTAATACAATAATCTAGAATTTTATTTTTATCCTCGTGTTTAATCCCGATCATATTTTTCTTCCTTTCTTAAAGTGAAAACATCATGGCGTCTATAAATGATGTAAGTGTCTTTACTTCATTATATTCATATCCGCCTTTTGTATGTTTTTCTACATATGTTATAATAGCCAAATCTGGGCTTATACTGATAGATATTGGGTTTATATGTATACGGCTGCCCAATTCTATACTGATGTTAAATTCGTAATGATACGGCATAAAACCAGATTTAAACTCGTCTATTTACTTATCCGGTCTTGGCTTTGGCATATTAATTACATAACCTCCGCCAATAATACCTTCAACATATGCTTTAGCTAGAGTCTCCCAGCCCCAATCTACCATAGTCCAGTTTCTTCTAGCCACTTCCTGTCCCGACAACGAATAGAAGTCCTGAACTGAAGCCCATTCATACTGCTCAATAAGCATTCTTAGATCTTCCAAAACACTCTCTGCGTCCGCACGACTTTTAAACACTATCTCATCTAGAGAATTCGCTGGTGTAGCTGCTGGTAAAGCTGTCTGTCTTTTATCGCTTAGTGATGAGCTGGAATATCTATAATTCGTCCTTCCCAGAACACCACCTCTAGATGGCTGTGTATTACGTCCGTAGAACATTGTAGATACTCCACCATTGATAATATTAAACAACATATCTTTAATTGTTGGTACTACAATATCTGAGAATATGTATTCTTTAGTAGTTGTTAAATCAGCGCCAAAGAATATTTCTTTCATACGTTTACTAACTGGTTGCTTACGAGTATATACTTCACCCTTTGCAACCTTTTTTACCACCTTTTTGTCTGCTTTCTTAGCCGCTTTCGATGTAGCAGAGTTAGACTTAAATTGTTCCATTACAAGTTCCTCCTATAAAAAAAAAAAAATTAACAATAGATTATACTTAAATCGTCAATAAATGATAGTTCATTTATTTTAACATACTGATTAGTACCATCCGGCATTATAATTATTGCTTTAATATCATTTTCAAGTAATACAAATTCCACAAACTCACATTCGGTGGTGTCGTTGTATATACATTTTTTAGTTTTAGATTCGTCCATAGTGTTAAATAATTTAATCATAATATTTGTTCCTTTCATTTAAAAAAAATAACTAGTTGATTGTCCTTAAAAAAAGACATACATGACTGTTACATCGTGTACATCTATTGTCAATATACCGAGAATAATTTAATCCTCTATAATACTAATTGTATTTATTGCGTTTTTTTATTTTCTCTTCTAACATTTTAGTCTCAAATTCAGAGAATTTATAGTCTCTAACAAATAAAGCGCTATTAATAAAACCGTCATTATTACTAACAACTTCCATACCAGACCTACATTTAGGGCAGGCCAATATATCTTTATTTATACCACAACAGCAATAGTCATTAACGCAAATCATTATTTCACCACAAAGCATACATTTCATCTTTAATTCCTCCATTTTAACAATGAATCATACCCGATAATAGATAATTCATGTGTATCTGAATCCTCTACTATAAGCCATGTAAAATGCTGTCCGTTGAATAAATCAACGACCATACATTCACGACCAGTATTTTCATTAATACCAATTGTATTTACATTTATCATGCCCATGTTATTCCTCCTTTCATAAAAAACAGAACGTACCTGAGTACGCCCCGTCTTAGAATATAATATGAAGATTACTTTTTCATTTCTTCATAATCCTTTTCCAATACATCAGCAATTCGCTTAGTATTTTTTACTAGTTTATGCTGGCTTGTGCAAAACCATACACAAGCAGCTAAACTAATAGCAATACTTCCTATCATACTAATGTTTGTGATCTTTTCTTCCATTTCAAAACTCATAATAAACCTCCTATTATAAAACATTATATTCTATAATGCTAGCAGTTTTTATTACGAAAAAAAAGGAAGCAGATTGATATCCGCCTCCGAATTCATTATTAAATTATTTACTTTCTTTATCCTTACATATTAGATAAAGACCTATAAATACAAGTAACAAACCCATTTGCATTATCAATTTACTCCTTTATGAACATTAAGAACTTGTTTAAAAACAATATACGTACAACCTAAAACCATTAAAGCATATAAATCATATTCATGATCTAATGTTTCTTCTTTCACGGCTTTCCATATTTTATTCATAATAAACCTCCTTAAAAAATATATTCTATAATACTAGTAGTTTAGAATGCGATTTTAAAAAAAAACAGAGCCTACTTGATGTAGACCCGTTTTTTATTATCGAGACTTTTTTCCCGATTTGAATCCAGATATTACTCCAATTAGTAAACCTGGAAGCAATAGAATACCAATAACTATTATTATTGGCATACTAATACCAATAGCCATTAATATAAATAGCACCAACACTGGTGCACTTATTAATAGTATTGTCATCAATACTGCCTTTAATAATGCTCTTAACATATCTTTACCTCCTTTATAATTAAACAATATCATTATATTCTATAATACTAATAGTTTTTATTACGCGATATATTATATGAGAAATAATGGCTGACTGATGTCAACCAATTTATAATGGTGTCCTTTAGATTTTTCGTATTTTATATTCCTCACTTCTAAATAATATAATTAGCCAATATGTTTCATATATGCAATCAATAATATATACTATAACAAATATAGTACGTATTACTGAATTAATATTATTAAACTGTATTATTGACCTTAATACAATATAGATGGGACTTATTTCAATACCCATTATACTAAATTTATTCCTCATAATATACCTCCATTATATTCTATAATGTTAGTAGATTATATTACGAAAACCGGAGCCTAGTTGATACTAGGCCGAACCCGATACAGTTAGCTTTCAAATTATTTATTTAAGTCTTTTATATTATTATTGATACTTATGTATCAGGTTACTTTACATCATTTCATTGTAGGCTACTTCTACAGTTTTGATGTGAAAATCTGTGTGCATTGGCGGATTACGTACGTACCACTCGGTTATACCTGCTTCAATGTTTATACGGGCTTCTTCTTCACCAATAAATCCTGGTAATATTACACCATCATCGTCAGCACATATAATTGCTCCATCCGAGTAGATTCGTACTTCTAATTTTTCGAATTCTAGTTCGGTATCGAAGAATAGTTCCTCTGTTATTTCACGAGGGTGAATATCTTCGAATTCTTCTTCCATTGGCCATAAACCAGATGCGTATTCAGTCTCCATCACACGTTTAATTTCATTCGTGTGTTCGATTTCAATCCATTTCTCCAGTTCTTCAAGCTCTTCCTCTCGCTCATCATTTAGATCTTTAAATGAATCTCTATCGTATAACTTATCAACCTCTTTACGTACTTTCTTTTCATAATGGTTTTTAATGCCTGCGTACGTACAAGCTGCACCGATTACACATCCGATTAGACCAACCCCTAAAGTCTTCCAATTCATTAGATTAGATTAGATTAGATGACCAATATGATAACAATTGAAGTCTAGTAGCCAAATTGGATCTTCATTATTATCATACTTATGAAGTTCAATATCATTTAGACAGAAATCGATCTTATCTTCATACTTGCAGATACCATTAGTATCTTTAATCAGATAACCAAATTTACCATTAGGATCGATCCAGCCTGAATTCTTTATAGCCTCATTATAGTTATCTGGAACAATGCCTAATGCATTATATACATCAGATAACCATAGATAGCCTTTACGTCTAAGACGATTATTCATATCGTGCTCAAGAGACTTTAGATATTCGTAGTTATTCTTTCTACTATCCTCGTCAAACCCATTGCAAGTATTGTTGAAGAATACTGAATAGATAGAAGCACTGATCATATCACCATCTACAGTCATATAACGGAAATCTTTTTCAATCTTCTTACCAGTTTTTTCATCTTCTACAGTTCTGATTCCAGAATTAATCTGGTGCTCAACGGCCTGAGTGGCTTTCTTACCAATTGCATTCTGGACATTCCGCTTAAGCTTCTGATAAGAATCATGATACTGAAGCGCCATGTTCTGAGCATTAACAACTCTCTTTCCTAGTTCTCTATTTGAGAAAAGGAATCCTAGAGTTGAACTAGCTACTAGTAGGAAACCTGGAGCATATAGTTTCGCTACGTCCTTAGCCTGCTCAATCTTAGCCATGCCGATCTTCTTCTTAAACTCAGCATCATCGATAACGCCTTTATTATGCGAATCGACAATACTTTCTTCCATTTTTCTATGTGGTTCCATAGCTTCATTTAACTTTGTAGAAGCCTTACACATTTTGTATACACCATAAGCAATACCACCGACACTCACTATTGTAACAATAGCTGGCCAGTGATTTGCTGCTTTGCGTATTTTTACACCTGCCATTTCAAACATTTTTTATCTCCTTTACTAATAATTAAATTGACCAAGTTCTAAATCTAATTTATATTTTTCTAGACCCGTTTTGGTCCCATACTTCATCACATAAACTACTTTTTTCCAATTAGTGAAATCGAGCAGTAGCACCATAGTATGTATCCGGGTCGCTTTCTAGATTTGGAATCAAATTTACAAATATACACTTTTCGGCAAACTTCTCAGATACGCCATGAGTTATGTATCCTGGAGCTCCAATATAATTTGTAAGTCCGCCAACAGATGACCAACCAAATAAATTACCAAGCGGAGATACTGGTAAACCAAGCTCCAACCATACGTCATTTACATCATATTCTCCGCCTTCATTAATATCTTTATCCATATCTAATATAGTCTTCTCGATATGCATTTGCGATGACCTGAAATAACGTCCGGACAACACATCAAAACACAAATCATCACCATGTCCAGTAATGAATACTTCTCTACTGTCAGCGTTCTTTTCTCTTTCCTGCGCTACTTCTGATAGTAGTTGTTTTCCTTTAGTTTTGCCCATCTTTTCCATGACTTTTTCGCGTATAGCTTTGCGGTCTGCATTCATCATCATCGCTGCCGCCTGAAGTGCTACAATAGTCTTCTTATTAGTTCGATTAGCCATGAATATAGCAACCTCCGTAGCTACAAATGGGATAGCCGTCTTTACAACTGGCTTCCAAATAGCCTTAGCTAGTTCTTTCTTTCCCTCAGGCTTTTTCTCAGCTACAATTTTCTGAACCTCCTGAGTAGATTTTACTGTCTGATAGGTTGTGACCGCGACCCCAACCATACCTATAACAGTAAAGACAGTTGCTTTGTTTTTTCTGATAGACCCACCGAGCCTATCAAATCCGTCGACGAATTTGTCAAGCATTTTTATACCTCCTTTACTGACAAAAAAAAAGAAAAAAAATATATATGGTTGTTACACCATACATATCCCGGTTATAGCATAAAATTATGACAAGCAATCGAAATTGCTCTTTCTATAATGCTAGTTGATATTAGTGCGATTTTAATAATATTCGAACCATTCATCCGATTTATCATACGTATCAATTCTAAACATAAATGAAAAAACGCTAGTATTATCCAACATATTATTTTCAAAAAAAACTTTAACTATAGCTTCAGATTCATTTGATTTAGTTGTGATTATTAATTCGCGTAATGGTATTTTATTAGTGTTTAGCATATTTATTAATAAATGTTTATTATATGTATTAATCATATCTGAATTATCATATATTACTTCTGATATTTCAAAATCATTTCTATCAATATGCATATGTTCGCTACCACAACTATAATAATTATTAAATGATAATATTAATAAATCTAAAATATTAGACATGCCGTCATCGGTAATTCCTTTGATTAATTTATTCATACATTCACCACTTAATCCATCGGGAACAAAGCATTCTCTTCTTCCCAGCCATCGCTAGTATATATCTCAACCATTTTATCCATCTCTTCATCCGTAGGATACTCTCTAACCGGTTGATGATATGATACCCTATCAATAACATCTGAAGATATAATATCTCCAAACCAGTTAGTCATCTTCTCATGACGACTACGCATCATTTGAAATATTTTAGAATGTTTCCCATACTTATCCATAATCTTCCTCACTATTTTTTCAAACATTTATTCATCTCCTGATTTCTGACATCTAACCAATGTTTAATTTTGTTGCAGTATTTATCTTCTTTTGATGGCTTGTTAATATCATCGACACTTAAGAAATATAGTTTTATACCACTATCATCAATATTTTTGTAATAGTTACCCAACATATCAAATAGTCTAGAATTATCACCATTACCAATAGAATCAATACAAATAAATGTAGCATTTATATTTTTTCTTCTAGCGAAATTAGCTATCTTACGAGTGCTTAGTTTATTGAGGATATAATCATTACTAAAAATCTTATTCAACCTCTGAAACATAGACTCTACGATTGAGTTGTTATTGTTAGTACAAATATACATTAGTTCTTTTGTTTTAGCCATTGCTATCCTCCTTTAATTCATTTATTAAATTATTTAGGTGTGATTGTAATTCTTCTGCATGAGCAATAATAATTTTTTCGAAATACTCTTTAATATATTCATTAGTATTAGCATTATATTTACTTATAGCTATGTCTATTAATATAATATTAATTCTTATAGTATTATTATTGTGACTTGATAAAGTAAAAAAATATATTCCAACTAATGATATAGTACAATAATCTTTATCTTTCAATATACGATCTACTCGTTTTTTAATATATTCTAAAGTATTTATATCATCATTTTTATATTTATTCTTTTTAAACTCATTCATTATTTTTATCCTCACATAAAGCACTATATAATAAACCAATGCACTCCTCAATACAATCGAGCATCATGTTTTTATGTTTTATCACACCTTCTCGAATATAAAGATTATGAAGATCACTTTCATTAACACTATATTGCTTAACCAAAATATTTATAATGAATACATAATAATTAAGTTTATCGGGATAATACTTGTCAATAGTAACTAATAACTTTGGATCAAATACGACCGGTTGTATAATATATTTTTCCTCTTTCAAGGTTTTACCAATATTACATCTAATAGAATCAAGATAATCATAATCTTGTTTTAATAAATCTTTATATGTCTTCATGTTCGCCTCCAATAAATCCACAAATAAATGATACATTAGTAGCAAGATGCTTATAATGCTCGATACCACTCTCTTCGTCCTTACTATCTATACCATCTCGTACCATCTTAGTTAAATGTCGATATGCTGCATCTAGATAATCTTTAGGGTCGCCAAGCTTCCAATTATCTTCTCCACCAGTTGGATACTTCTTATTACCATACTCTCTAACCTCAGCAATATCATAGAGAATCTGTTGAGGTATGAGATGAAGCTTAGCCTTACCTTTAGTATCCTTAACCTTATCTTGAATAATTTTACTTGCTTCTTTAGCAGATACTCCAGCTTTTTCAAGACCATGATGCAAATTGTTTGAATAGTAAGCTTTAGCGAATTTATTAATACCATACATTAAATCATATATTGAAACGCCAGTTGGTTGGTTTATAATATCATTTTTTTTAATATCGTCGATGAGTATTGGTATATTTTTAACAATACAATTATCATTATTCGAATAAACTCCAATACCAAATTTATTAATTACTACATCATCTTTAAAAGTATTTTCACCATATAAAACATATCTATTCCATCTAGAGTCAGGAACATTAAAAGTATATTCTTCAATATCCTTTACTAAAAACGCCATACCCGGATTATCTACATTCCATGACTTAAAAGGTCTTAGCTCTAAATCTAAAAATTCAAGAGAACCGTAAAATGGAACACATAAAGCATATAGATTTTTAACAGCATTGTCGGATACACAATTTACCCCGTTTAGCATATTTTTTACGGGAACTATCACATATTCATTTAAAGTATCATATGTAATACGCATTATTTATCTCCTTTCAAAAAAAAGCAAAGGCGTTGTTTAAACGCCCTTACCATTCGAAGTTACAAGATTACTTTAACATTTTAGTCAAACTATCCTGCATCTTAGATTCTTTCCTCTTTTCGATTCGACCTGTTACAGAATCGAGTACTATGCCTAACATTGAAGAACCTATAATGATTCCTCCAGTAAGCAATGTTGTCTTAAACTTCCATTTACACTCGTTTTCTTTCATACCAGTATTATAAATTTGGCTACCCAAATTAATAGTATTAGCTTCAAGCTTTGAGTATTCGGAAGTTAGAGATACCATCTCTCTAACTAGAGAACCACGAAGTTCTTCGTCTTCGCATTTCTCAATCCTTTTATCCAGATCCTTTATCTGTTTTTCTAAAACCTCTTTTACATTCATAATTAAACCTCCTATTTTTATGAATCTATAACTTCTATAATCCAAATAGATTAGAATGCGATTTCTACTTCATCAATATTAGAAGAGTCATAAATCGTAATATAAGTAGATATTTTATAAGACTTATCCTTGTCTAATTTATAAGGTATTCTTATGATCTCCTTATGTGTTTTTCCAGGCTTAATGCGGGGTAAATCGCTGACACCATAGGAATTGTATGCCTGGACAGGAGGTAGTTCTGGATAATATTCGTTTCCGTTATTATCCATAATCATCGAACTATAGGTATCAACCCCCGCATTTTTTGCATTATTATTAGTGATAGATACATACAGTCTAGTTTCACTTTCTGCGTATTCTACCTTATTGATAGTAAAATCAACATTATCAAAAGATGCTGTTTGATTTACTTTCTTTGTATTCTTTGCTGGTTTAACTCTCTTGATGTAGTTATCCTTAACTATCTCATCACATTTAATAGATAGACCAGCGTATTCATTTGGCTTGACAATTTTACCATTGAATCTTATATAATCCCCAACTGTAAATTCTTCAGCCTGCTTTTTTGTTAAATATAAATATGCACAATTACCATCGAAAGTATCAAGGCCTTCACCTCTAACGATGGTAAATACATACTTATCTCCTATTTTTTCGCTAGCGTCTATAAAGCCATCCATCTTGATATATTGTCCTATATATTTGTCGTGGTCTTTTAGTGCGGTTTTAATATCTGACTCTTTTACGTACGTACGACCGCAGCCTGTAAAAGAATATGCTATAATCATAATTAAAAATCCCGCTAGTATTTTTCCTTTCATTTTATATCTCCTTTACTTTTATTCTAGTTATTCAATTTAGAATTCACAGAATCTATAATATTATCAAATTCTTTATCACTTGAGCGAATAAGTCTTACTGTTTTTTCGCCATATTTAATACTAGTATAACGAACCGGTTTAGAATAGCTACCTGTAATATTTTTATTAATTTGTAGCCAAGCTACTGAAAATCCTATACCGAAACCCATAATTAGAAGTGTACAATTATTCAAAAAATTTACCATATTATACATCCTCATCAATCTCATCTATAGCATCACCATATAATTGACAATTTATAGAGTATATAATCTTTGCGAATTCTCTATTATCATATGGGCCTATAAGATGGGTCGTTTTCTTACCATCTGTAAATTTAATGTAACGAATTCTACTAAAATATTTACCGTTAACAATCTTATTTATTAATAACTGGTCTAGTATAAATCCGCATAAAAAAGCCATAATCACCGGTAACCATCCGATTAATATATTAATCATGTTATTACCTCCTAAAATACAATTACATTACCATATTTCAAGTCATATGCTCCGATTAGAGTTTGTTCAATAATATAAAGAGCGTGATCCCTAAAAGTGTTATCACAATGCTCTTTAAATACAGAATCAAAACTTCTACCATGTTCAATTCGTACTTTCTTAGTAGACGGGTATTGTACGGTGTACTCTTTTTTATTTACATCAAAAGTAATAGTAGAATTAAGTGCTTCGTTGATTTCAGCTAGTTCTTCTTTACCCCATAACTTATGTGCATTCCACAAGCACTCTTTCACAAATCCATAAACCATACCCATTTTATAATCATCACGATTTCCGGAGTATGGAACTAGATATGTATCATCGTCTATCTTATAAGACTTTTCTTGCCATTCATCTCCCATATATTCTATAGCTCCGTTTCTTGTAACAACTATTTTATTTAATTTCTTCATATTATATCTCCTTTTTATTATAATTTACATATCTTGGTGAAGCAGTACCATAGTTTCTTTTTTGTTCTTCTCTACGTAATGCATTTCTTTTATCCATAGCAGCCCTCCAACCAAGATATGCCTTACAATCGGAATGACAATTAATATGTCGTCCGTAACACGTCATACAAGGACAAGAATTAGAGCCTATCATGGTCTTGCCTCAAACATTCTTTTAGCCTTATCCATAAGTGAATAATACATTGCCCATGGCATACCGTCCTTAACAACTAGGAATGCTTCCTTAGTCTTTTCATTGTAGTATATGCAACCGCATAATTTACCACAATGATTTAGGTCTACTGGTATTTTACTAGGATTAGTAAAAGCTTCATCCTTATCCTTCATATATCTATGTCCACCATAGGTTTGTTCAACAGTATACAAATCAGATAACTTCATCTGGTCCGATTTAACAATAGTATCTACCTTATTTTCAATCCTTTCCAATCGTTTTGTAAGATTAGCGATTCCGCCTTTTGTAATTTTAGTTAAATCGATTATTGAATCTTTATTTTCCATTTTTCTTACCTTTCTTTGAATCCAAAACAACAAGATGTTTATTAACTTCCTTCTTAAAGTTAGTATTGGTCTCAAATTCAATTTTAGCCAGGGCATATGCAACTGCAGCATATATATCGTCCTTAGTATCACCATAACGCTTAACTATAGTACTTCTTCCATCCATCAATTTAACAAACACACAATCCTTATCTTTGTTCCATTGAACTAGGTCAAGATCAATAGAATTTCGTAGAAATGAAAGATGAGGCATACTATTCATACTAAAGTTTATTTCAGTCGGATAAGAGAACATAACATCTGTTATACCATCTAACATACCTTCCATAAAATATTTACCGTCTTTATGTGTTTGTTTTGATTCACTCTTTTCCTGACAATAATATTCATCTCTGCATTCGTCATATAATTCTGATATATCATTCCAATTAAAATAGATATTCGGATAGTCATTTGGAAAATCTTTTCTCAGTCGTTTATCAACAATTCTCAATATATCCTTATGCGCCTTACTATAGTTACCATAGATTCTACTTTCAAAATAGTCCTTCCAAATATGTTTCTTATCGTTGCTCATTTTTTATACACTCCTTTGTTTTGCTCATATCAATAATGTTTATTTGTTTTTCTTTTCCCAGCTTCATATCATGCTGGTTATATTTACAAGAATATTTACTGCATGATACTTTTATACAATACGTTTTAGCGTTAGGATTCATAGATCTTCACCTTATAATCCTTTGGAAATAAATCATTGACCATATCATATTCAATTTCCTTATTTGGTGCTAGGTTTATTCTATATCCAACGTCCGGACCAAAATATACAATCTTAGTATTTTTTATGAAATAACTAGCGTCCGTCCAACCGTTAAAATGGTCGTGTTTATGACAACGCATACCGTTAATCAAATAAAACCTAGCCAAACTAGCTTTACCTCTAAGAACAATAAACTCAACCATTTTCTCTAGAATTATCTCAGCATCCATTTTATTTTTGAATGTTATATTTCTAGGATTTTTAGGTTTGAGATCTATTGAAATAACATCTAATTCTGCCATACGTTTAACAAAATCTTTGATAATTTTATCAGATGCAGGAACTTCATAATTATTGGTTGGTGTTTTTTTTATTTTATTATTTCTCAATATGACATTAATATTTTGTATAGTCATGTTATTTAAAAGCGCTAGACCCTTCTTACTAGCGCCAAAATTATACTGATTCACAATGTGTTGGTTTCTGAGTTCACGGTCTTTTTTATTCATTACCAGTCACCTCCTATTTCTTTGGATATTTAGCCGTTAACGAGTGATCTTTGTTTAGAGTAACAATAATCTCTTCATCATTCTCATTAATATAAGTTCTACCGTCTCTTAGGCTATCATAGAATTTAACTTTCTTCTTATTCTCTCTCTTTTTCTTCAGACCGAATATCCATAGAATAATCGAGATGCCACCCCAAATACATTCCAACTTATTATCAGAATAATAAGACTTAAGGTTTTTCTTTAGCTCCTTGAAATATAGTTTCCAGAAACTCTGCTTTTTCTTTATCTTTAAACTTTTAACTTTTGTATTTTTATTTGTCATTATTTATCTCCTTTCGAAAAAAATAAAAGAGTTACCAAATTGATTATCCGCCTCAAATTATATTTTTATTTCATTCATGCGGTGTTCAATTTAGTGAACCCTTTTGTGGGAATTAACAATTAATTACTTTTCAGTTTCTTCAACTTCAACTTCAATTTCGCCATATTCGTCTCTGGCGATGTCGCCTTCGGTGAAGTCATCACCGTGTCTCTTCTTATTGAAGAGCACAGCTCCTGCTCCAACAACAGCTCCAATACCACCTACGATACCTGCGATAATTTTCTTATCCATTTTTAATACCTCCTAAAAACTTTTGTTGTTATATTCTATAATATTGACTGTTTTTATTACGACCCATATATCCTATGCCTATTTTTTCGTGGCTTAAAACGCAAATAAATGCCTATATTTCCACGGGGTTTTTTAGATACATCCGCCACATGATTCATAGCGCCAATCATGCTCATTAAATGCTTCGTATAGAGCTTTATAATCTTTAGGATCGCAAATCAGATGAATCCATGACTCGTTATCTTTGCACCATTCTTCAAAATCCATACCGTCCGTATATTCTTCAAATTGTTCAATATAATCTGAATCGAAATGCCAACTAGAATATACGCCTAAAGTATTCATGTGTTCATATTTGAAATTTTCTGGAATTAAATTAGATATATCATCATATCCAATATCTTTAGTACTATCATCTAAATAATCTTCATACTTACGATATAGTTTCCATTCACCAACGCATAGTGATGGATATTCACCAGTCCATTTTGCTTTAAATTTCATAATATATCTCTCTTTATTTAAAAATTAATCAATCATACTAGTTAATATTCCAAATATTAAAAATACAGTTACAAATGTGCATAATAGTTTAAATACTATCCATGCTAATCCTATAGTAATGTAAGCTATAAATGCTAGAAATAATAAAATTATAGAAATTATAAATAATTTAA
>ERZ773013.1139-NODE-1139-length-16151-cov-3.368352_pt1 | contig 16151 bp, 20 predicted proteins | sample MGYA00511670_ERZ773013 | MGnify/ENA primary metagenome ERZ773013 (study PRJEB29015, sample SAMEA2738120) | human oral metagenome | biome: human oral; feature: human-associated habitat; material: saliva | place: China | collected 2257 ... | reverse complement strand
CGACCAGCAAGAAGCACGGTGCTTATCGCAACTGGCCAACCTTTAATGACTCCTTCTATCCACCGGTCAGCATCACTAAGCAAGACGCCCAGCTGAAGTATGAGGAGTAGGGAGTAGTTCCAGCTTGACACTAACTAAACGACCATTATAATAGCTAGTGCGATGGGGATTGGCCAAGTGGTAAGGCAACGGGTTCTGGTCCCGTGATCGGGGGTTCGAATCCCTCATCCCCAGCCAAATGGAATTATAAATCCACCATGGAATAGCATGGTGGATTTTAGTTTTAGTGTGGGGATGTAGCTAATGTAGACTGTTGATGAGCCCTGCGAAGACGCCTAACTCTCTTCCTTGTTGCGAGCTACGGTGTTGACGTAGCCACGCTTAGCCATCGCCTCGTCAAAAGTTTTATCCATATAAAATAAGTCTTTAAACCATCCAATTGTTACTAAATTAAAAGTACAGCTACGTAGGACTATGCCTTTGGTATCTCCAATATAGAAACGATTGATTGGAAAAAACCAGCTGCACCAAGTCAGTACCTTGTATGTTGTGCGGTTTTTCATGTGGCTCATAGTAAAAAGTAATATCCTTTCTTCTTGTGATTACTGTGTCATCTATTATTATGAGAAAGTTGTTTTACCGGTCTGTTATTTTTATTAGAGAAGATATTATATACAGATAACTACAATAATGGACACCTCCCTCTAATTAATATCGTAATGAAGTGCTCCTAAACCTATTAGAGCACCCGCCATGGGTGTTCTAATACTCATTTTCTACAGAAAAGCTTTCACTTTGCTGGAGCGGATGCTCTTTCTAGGAAGTGAAAGCCACCTGTATTACCACAAGCACTACTTTTCCGCAGCTTATGAATATTAGAACATTCTAATTATAACACGTGGGGTTATATGTATGAGCGACCTGTGGGGTACCTATGCCACAGTTAACATAATTGCTTGTGCTAAAATAGAACTAATGAGCAAGCTAGGGGTGGAATTATTTGACAAGAGTGCTATCTTCCGGGTGTGGGCGCCCTTTGCTCGGCAAGTGGCGGTGATGGGTGAGTTCTCAAAGTGGCAAGCTATCCCGATGGTCAAGGACGATCAGACGGATGTCTGGTCGGTACGAGTTGACGGGGTGCGAGCTGGGCATAGCTACAAGTACCAGCTCGAGGGCTATGATGGCGTAGTTTATTATCGCAATGACCCTAGAGCGAAAGCTCTGACCGACAGCGACGACGGGCTGGGGCTGGTGACTAATGGCAAGTTTGATTGGGAGGGCTACGACAAGTTCGCCATGCCACCTTTAAGCCAACAAGTGCTATATGAGATTCATATCGGCACGTTTGCCAGGCCGGATCCATCGACTACGGGTACTTTCACTACAGCTATAAGTAAGCTGGACTATCTAAAGGAATTGGGCGTAACTACGCTGGAGCTGATGCCTATCACTTCCATGGCGACCAGCCATGGCTGGGGCTATGCGCCGAGTGCGCTTTACTCGGTAGAGAATGCTTACGGCGGTAGCTACGGGCTGAAGACCTTGGTTAAGGAGGCACACCGGCGGGGCTTAGCGGTTATTTTAGACATGGTTTACAACCATTTTGGACCCAAGTCTGCCTTATGGCGGTTCGACGGTTGGAGTGAAGCGGATCGGGGTGGGATCTATTTCTACAACGACGAGCGGAGTGAGACACCGTGGGGCGGGCGACCCGACTATGGACGGGTGGAAGTACGAGATTTCATCCTTGACAATATCGCCATGTGGCTTAATGACTATCACGTTGACGGTTTTCGGATCGACAGTACTATCTACATGCGTAATATGATCGGCCAGAATAATGATCCGGCTCACGACTTGCCTGACGCTTGGCGTCTTATGTCTGACATGACTACTAGGGCGCACAAGATCAAGTCCGACTGCCTGATGATCGCCGAGGATTGTTCGGGTAACGGACAGGTGACTAATGCCACTGAGTATGGCGGGGCGGGCTTTGATAGCCAGTGGGATCTTGGTCTGCCACATGTGATCCGTGGTGCTTTGCATATCGGTAATGAGACGCCGGGCTTGACTAACCTGATCAATGTGCAAGGACAAGGCTTTAATGGCGATTGGCATCAGCGGGTCGTTTTTGCTGATAGTCATGATACGGCGGCCAATGGCAATGAGCGGCTGGTGGCGACGGCGGTGACTGACACTCATAGCGTCAGTGCTAGGCGAATCGCCATTCTGAGTGCTGCTATCGCCATGACTACGCCGGGGATACCGATGATATTAGCTGGGTCGGAGTTCTTGCAGGCGGGTGATTTTAATGATTGGCAGGCGCTTGATTGGGGTAATGCCGGTAAGTTTCAAGGCATTGTCGAGGCGCATCGTCACTTGATTGCCCTGAGGACCAATCGCTATGGCGACACCGGCGGTCTTCAGAGTGGTGATATCAGAGTACTGTTGCAAGATGACAATTGCCGGGTGATGATGTATCAGCGAGGTAGCGATGATGATCATCCGGTCGTCGTGGTGGCTAATTTTAGTGGCGAAAAGTGGCGAGACTACCGGTTACCATTGCCCTATGGTGATTGGCTGGTACGCTTTAACTCGTCATGGAAGGGCTACTCGGCGGATTTTGCTGAGCTCAAGCTAGAGACTGTTAACGCCGGCATGCCGATCGAGTTGCCACCCTATGTGGCGCTGATCTTAACTAGATCTCCTGCTGCTTGATATAATGGCTATATGAAGGAAATATACGACGTAGCTATCATTGGGACCGGTCCGAGCGGACTAACGGCGGCGATATATCTTAGTCGCGCCGGATACAGGACAGTTGTTCTGGAGGGGCAGTTGATTGGTGGGCAGGTGGCGACCATTGACCGAATTGATAATTACCCCGGCTTTGCTGAAGGTGTGGCTGGTATGGAGTTGGCTAGCTCACTAGAGTCGCAAGCGAGGCGCTTTGGTGCAGAGATTAAATTTGCCAAGGTAAACAGCATTAGGCCGGGTCAGCCGGTAGCCATCCAGACTGACGCTGGCGAGGTGGCGGCGCGAGCGGTGTTGATTGCTAGTGGGGCTGGCTATCGTCACCTAGGCATCCCGGGTGAGGCGGAATATTTGTCGCATGGGGTACACTATTGCGCCACTTGCGACGGGGCTTTTTATCGTGATAAGGATATTATAGTGGTCGGCGGTGCTAATACAGCAGTTCAAGAGGTAATTTTCTTGTCCAAGCAGGTTAAGCATATCACCATGCTAGTACGTAGTTACTTAAAGGCGGATCAGGTATTAAAAGAGGAACTGGCTAAGCTAACCAAAGCGGACAAAGTAATCGTCCTAGAGGGGTGGCGTCCTCTTGAGATGGTGGGCGACGGCGACAAATTAACCGGCATTAAGGTGACTGATGGTCAGAAAGAGCGACAGCTAAACTGCGACGGCGCATTTGTCTTCGTCGGCACCGAGCCTAGCAATGGATTTATTGCTGGCACTAAGATCCGACTAGATGAAGCGGGTCGTATCGTGACCGGGGAAGATTTGATGACTGACGAACCTAATGTTTGGGCATGCGGCGATGTCCGCTCCGGCGAGACTCGACAAATCGTTAGTGCGGCTGGCGATGGGGCAGTGGCAGCCAAGTACATTGGTCAATATCTTCAAGGGTGATAATCATGGCGAAGCGCAAAATAAAACCCTTTATTCCATCGCCGCCCCGGCGCTCTTGCGGTAAAGTGCGCTACGACTCAGAACGAGAAGCCAAGCTGGTGGCGGAGCAACAAGAGCTAATCTTTACCAATAATAATCTACAGCTTAAAGTCTATCATTGTCCGTATTGTGGCGGCTGGCACTTAACCAAGCGACAAGATGATACATCGAACTGAGGCAGAGTGATCAGCTACTGGTATTGTAATCAGCTTATGGTAAAATAACTTTAGTAATCTAGGAGGGGTATGAGTAAAGAAAAAGCTCCGGTAATCATCTATAGCACTAGTTGGTGCGCTTACTGCAAGATGGCGGTACAGTATTTGGCGAGTATGGATGTGCCAACAGTTGATAAGAACATTGAGGACGACCAGTCGGCCCATGATGAACTGATGGCTAAGATCGGCGGCAATTTCCGTGGTGTTCCGGTGATAGATATCGCTGGTCAGCTGGTGCTGGGGTTCGATCGGGGTAAGATCGATGAATACTTGCGCCAGTTTGGCTACATCAAGTAGCTAGCCGGTTACTTTTTACTCTAGTACTTCTGGCATGTTGACGCTGGGGTGCTAGTCGGCGTGGTGCCGTTCACGACGTAATGCCTGGCGGTAGACTTTGACCAGCTTCTTAGTTTGGTTGGTCTCAGTTAACTCACTAGCCAGCTCAATGGAACGTTGGCTAAACCGGTGATAGAGCTCAGGGTCGGATAGCAGCCGGATGACCTTGTCGGCAAAATCTGCCGGATCATCGGTGGCCACCAGTCCGTTGCTGTTTGCCTCGAAACAAGCCGGGGCCAGGGGGTCACACAGGACGATCGGTAAGCCACCGTAGGCTGCCTCGCTTACCACTAGCCCCTGAGTGTCGGTCAGCGATGGGAAGGCATAGATCTTGCTGATGGCGTTTAGGATACCGATCTCATCTCGCCGGTATCGTCCGGTAAAAGTTATACGGTCTCGAGCCGGGCTAGCCAGAGCTAACTTCTCTAATGTCGCTCGATACTCCCAGTCGCCGGCGAAAACTAACCGAGCCTGAGGGCGTTCTTTAATCACTTGCTCAATCGTCGGGATGAGTAGCTTTAGATTCTTTTCTTGCCCTAGGCGACCGTAATAAATGATGACCTCGTCGTCCGAGCTAATGCCATTAGCTTGGCGAAATTGCTCGATCTGCTTAGCAGTTACTTGGGGCGGTGGATTGACGCCGGTCGGGATAGTGACGAGATTCATCTTGGTGTGATAGCGCTTAGCGATATCGGTCAGCTGGTTAGCTGATTTCTGGCTGACAGCAATGGTAGCATCGCATGCTTGGTACCACAGCGCCAGTGTACCGGCTACTAGTCGCCTCCCCCAGCCTTCATCATGGTCGTGTCCGGCAAAGGTGTATAGGGTGGCTAGTCCCAGCTTTTGTTCGGTAGTCATTTGCACGGCTAGAGGCATCAACGCCCCCATGGCGGCATAGCCGATCTTGAGTAGGCGGTAACTATCGGAGTACTCGTAGGTATCGGTGCAATGTTGACCAATCAAGACGGCGTTAGTCTTGCGAGCAGCATAGCAGCAGAAGAGTGCCATCTGTCCGGCGGTGAAGAAATGTAGCACATCAATCTTGAGCTTGCGTACTTTATCTAACAGCTTAGCGGGGAAGAAGACTGATAATTGCCCCTCCTTAAAGCCTGCCCCCCGGATGGTCGGGAAGTGAATCAGGTGGTCGTCGGCTTGGTCGACTTCGGCAACTTGATTAAGCAGATTGGCTGAGGGGGCGAAGACATATACCTCGTGTCCCATTTTCTCTAACTCTCGTCTAGTTACGTCGACCACCACCACTACGCCATTTTGGGCGGGGCGGTATGAGTCGGTAAATAGTCCGATGCGCATGACCTTTATTATACCCCAGCAGCTTCAGAGTTATCGTTCAGTAGCGAACGGTAGAGATCAAGCAGCTGACGCTCAGTCTTGGTCGTGTCGTATCGGCTGGCAATCCGGTGCGAGCGCTTGACGCCATCGGCGTAGAGTTGCTTGTCGGTCAGATAGCGCTTAATCGTTGTAGCGAAATGGTCCTCATCACTACGAATCACTAAGCCGCCAAAGGTGGCGTCGTAGTCGTGAATGTCTCGGACGATAACCGGCATACCACAGGCTACCCCTTCGATTAGTGCCAGACCAAACGTTTCTTGTTCGGAGGGCATGAACATCAGGTCGCTGGCCTGCATGTAAAGACACTTTCAGAAATCAGGTTGACAGTTACTTTTCTCATCTGGAGATATTGTAGCATAACTGTTATACTGGAGTAGCGATGAAATCAGTGGCGAGACGAGGACATAAAAAGACTAGCTCAGCTAGCGCAGGGGCGGTTGTTAATCGTCGGGCGACTTATGACTATCAGCTAAGCGATCGGTTGACTGTGGGGCTGTCTCTGACCGGTATGGAGACTAAGGCGGCTAGGCTGGGTCATGTTAGTCTCAGAGGAGCCTATGTCGTGCCTAAGCGTAATATTCAGACGGGTAGAGACGAGCTCTTTTTAATTAATGCTTCATTTACCCTTAACAACAATACTCCCAAGGGTAGTGGCCAGTCTCGCACTATGATCGATACCAGAGCTCGACGCATACTAGCGAAGCGGCGAGAGATTGAACGGCTGGTCGACCGCAAGAGCGAAGGTCTGACTATTGTGCCATTGAAACTTCTGACGCGGGGGCGGTATGTCAAGCTGGAGCTGGCTGCCGGTAAGGGTAAAAAGCGTTATGACAAGCGCCAGGCAGTACGGGAGCGAGATATCAAGCGAGAGCTAGCGCAGCGGAGTAGGGGGTAAGCTGGATGAAATTGGCGTCTTGGAATGTGAACGGGCTTAGGGCGGTCATTAAGAAAGGAGAGCTGGCTAGCTTTCTAGATGACGAACGACCGGACATTCTTTGCCTGCAAGAGGTTAAGTTAAAGCCTGAGCAGGTTGATTTTCATCTAGCGGGTTATCAGCTGATCTTAAATAGTGCTGAGCGAGCCGGCTACAGTGGGACCGGCATGCTGGTGCGGAGTGAGCTATTTGGCGAGATTACTGCCGCTCAGATACGACGCAACATTCCGGCAGAGATAGCTAATGACTTCGGGCTCAGGCGGGATGAATTTGGCGACGCTAATGCCGAAGGCAGGGTGTTGGTACTGGAGCTAGGCGATTTCTACCTATGTACTGTCTATACGCCGAACGCTAAGAGCGACCTGAGCCGACTGGAGCTTCGTTACACTCAGTGGGATCCGGCTTTCCTTAGCTATATGAATCAGCTGAGGCGAGATAAACCGGTGATATTTTGTGGTGATCTGAATGTAGCAGCTAGAGAAATTGACCTAGCTAACCCCAAGCAAAATGTCGGTAAGCACGGCTTTACTGATGAAGAGCGGCAGGGCTTTGCTAATATTTTGCGTGACGGGTTTGCCGATAGTTTCCGCCTGCTACATGGTGATGAGACCGGTCAATATACCTGGTGGTCACACTGGGCGAGAGCTCGGGAACGTAATATCGGCTGGCGGATTGACTATTTCCTGGTGGACGAGCGACTTAGTCGTCAGATTGACCGGGCGATGATTTACGCTGATCGGCTCGGGTCAGATCATTGTCCGATCGGGGTGGTGATTAGATAAATGGCTGATTATTGGCACAAGCAACAGCCCGGTCAGCCGCTATATGGCGATATTCTTTGGAGTCGGCCGGAGCGACGAGACCAGGCCGGTCGGCTAACAATCATTGGTGGTAATAGTCATGGCTTTAGTGCGGTGGCGTCAGCGTATCAGCTAGCTAGGCAGCTTGGTGTCGGTGAGGTTAGAGCCGTTATTCCTGATGCTCTGGGGGTAAAATTACCGGCGGCGGTGCGTCATCAGCTAGACGACCTAATCTTGGCGCCGTCGAATCCTAGCGGCGGGCTAGCTTTGGGGGCTGAGCGAGATTTAGCGGTGGCGGCCGGCTGGTCTAATAACCTGCTCTTTATCGGTGATAATGGCGCCAATGCTGAGACAGCGAAGTTGCTGGAGCGATTTCTGACTAACCAGGCACACCAAGAGACGAGGGTGACGCTGGCTCGGGATACCATTGACCTGCTGGTCTATAGTGCCGAGGCGCTTTTAGCTCGAGAGAATTGTCATCTAGTGCTGAGCCTGGCACAGCTACAGAAGCTGGCCCGAGCGGTTTATTATCCTAGAGTCATCACCTTTTCGCAGGGGGTTAAGCAAATAGCTGAGACTCTGCACAAGTTCACTATTTCTTACCGGATAGTGATTACTCTATTTCACGACGATAATCTGCTGGTAGCCAGCGGAGGGGAAGTGGTTAGTCAGCCCTTTACCCAGCCGATGCGAGTTTGGAGCGGGGAGATAGCGACCAGGGAGGCGGCTTGGTCGGTCTGGCAACCGGATATAATAAAAGCGACAGCTACCAGCTGGACGGAACTATAGAGAGGAGGGAAAGTGCCGGGACAAGAGATAATTATCGGGCTACTAGCTTTGGCGGTGTTAGTCTTGATCGTCACGCTGATTCGTCAACAGCGACCGAGGGCGGAGGAGCAGTATCTACAGAATGATCTGGCTCATCTGCGCCAAGAAGTATCTGACCTGAATACCAATCTTAATAAAACTTTGACCGAGCGGATGGATCGGACGCAAGATTCGGTGCGAGACCAGTTGCGCCAGTCGGCCAAGATCGTCAACGATGTCAGCAGTCGGCTAGCTAAGCTGGATGAGACTAATCGGCGAGTGGTTAGCGTGGCGGACGAGCTGAAAACTCTGCAGAACGTCCTACAGAACCCGAAGCAGCGAGGTGTCTTCGGCGAATTCTATCTTAACTCGGTGCTGGATAACGTCCTGGCTACTAATCAATGGCAGTCGCAATATCGCTTCCGGGATGGCGAGATCGTCGATGCGGTGATCTTTCTGGATAAGGGGCGGATTCTGCCGATAGACTCTAAGTTTTCGCTCGAGAATTATAATAGATACATTGAGTCGACAGATAAAGAGGCGAGAGCTCGGCTGATGACCAAGGTCAAGGCGGATCTCAAGGGGCGGATTGATGAGACAGCCAAATATATCCGACCGAACGAAAACACCATGGACTTTGCCTTTATGTTTATCCCTAGCGAGAGCCTCTACTATGACCTACTGGTTGGCAATGTCGGTCAGGGCGGCTCGGCACGAGATCTAATCGAGTATGCCTTCCGGGATAAGCGAGTGATCATCACCAGTCCGACCAGCTTTATGGCATACCTGGAGACGGTGCTACAGGGACTTCGTAGTCTCCAGATAGAGGAGCAAGCTAAGGAGATCCAGAAACGAGTAGCTCAGCTGGGCATGCATATCGCTAAGTACGATGAATACTTGCGTAAGCTTGGTAATAGCCTGGGTACAACCGTAAACCACTATAATGCCGCCTATAAAGAATTCGCCAAAGTAGACAAGGATGTGATCAAGATATCTGCCGATGGATCGACCCCGGTTATTACGGCAGAGCAGGTTGACAGCCCGATCAAACAGGTTTAACACTTGCATTTTAGCCAATATATGCGGTAACATGAACGAGTAAGCTAAATAAGGAGGGACATACATGGCTACAAAGAAGGGTAAACGCCCTGCTACTGCCAGTCGGAAACAGTCAGCCAAATCTGAGTCAACCACACGAAGCAAGCGCCAGACTACTAAGCCGGAGGTGGAAGAGGTAGTTGAAGTCGTTGAGGTGGAGGCCCCGGTGCTGGCTATGCCGGAGGAGGCGACGTTTACCGAGAAGTTAGCTGCCTTGAATCCGGCTCGTCTAGCAGCTGAGCTAGTCGGCACATTTATACTGACGGCGGTATTCATCAGACTGATCAACAACACTAATTATGGACTGATCGTCATCGCTCTGACGATATCGGCGCTAGTGATGATCGGGCGGGTGCATCTCAATCCGGCGATCACTTTTGCTCGCTGGATTCTGCGCAAGATTGATGGAGTGAAAGCAGCGACCTTTATCGTGGCGCAGGTGCTGGGTGCTGTTTTAGCATTCTTTGCGCTCACTGGTATCAATAATGCCGGCTTTGAATATAAAGCAGCGATTAAGAGTGGTGTAATGAAAGCCGGTGTAACTGAGGAGGTTATTAAAAAGGCCGGTGGTCTTGATAAGTGGGCAGCTCAGTACGGCGGTATTGACACCATAGCTAAACAGCTGGGTATTACCAAGAAAGGTCCAGCTCCTAAGCTATATCAGTACAGTGCTCTTAACGAGGGTAAAGAGTGGGTTGCTATGCTGGGTGAGATGACCGGTGCGATCGTACTTGGTCTCGGGGCAGGCTACGCCTACGACCGGAAAAAGAAGCATCAGAAGGTCGCTAAGGGTCTAGTGATCGGTCTTTGTTGGTTAGCCGGTTTGGTGATCAGCACCTCTGATGCCTCTAAAACTATTCTGAACCCTGCCGTGGCTTCGACTATGGGGGTGTTTGGTTCGGGTAGCACTAATGCGTTCCTGTGGCCGGTTCTAGTCTATGTTCTGGGTACGGTCGTAGGTACGACTATTGGTATACTTATCTACCATATGTTGTCTGATCGGATTAAGTCCGACGACTGCGACTGCCAAGATTAGTCGGTAGGACAGAGCAACAAAATAGGAGCTGAGATGAGCTCCTATTTTTTGTGATTAATTCTGCTATAATACTGGTCATGGCTATCATATATAATAAAACTGAGGAAAAGACGGAGTTACAACAGAAAGTGCTGGCGGATTTAAGGGCGAAGCAAGCTGCCTCGGCTTCGGATGGTGATACCGCTCGTCTTGATGCTGATTATGATAACCAGGCCGGAGCTACGGATGAAGTCAAGACGATCCGACTATGGTTGGTCGTCGCCGTTATGTTGATAACAGCTGTTTTGGTAGTGGTGGTTAACCAGAAATGATGGACGAACGTATGTCGAGTAGCGGCTCCGGATTATCGAGCCGAACCATCAAGCGAGCCGGTATCGCCCTGGTCGTTGTAGCTATTTTGGTCTTTGCCGGCGGCTCAGTCGTGGTGGTTGATGCCACTAAGGCGGCTAACGACTATATTGAGCAAGCCAATAATCAGTACCAAGCTATTTCTAATAACAAAGACCTTACTAAAGAAGTGGTGCGTTTGCGACAGGTCTGGCTGGGTGATATCTTTTGTGCTAAGTATGATCGGACGACCAAGCTGGAGGCGTCTTATCAGGCATTAATCAATAACTTGCGTCGCTATCAGCTGATCATGGGGGCGCACAACAAGCTGGTGGCTCAGTTTAACTCCGGCGTAGCGGGAGGGGCGGTGCTCAATAGTGACCTGCTCGAGCGAATCAACAAGATTATTGAGCTGATGAAGAAGTACTATCCCGAGGATACCGGGCGTATTCAGGCGATGGTAGCACTGAGTCAGCGGATTACCGCCAGCACTACTTTTGCTGAGATTAGCGCCGACATGAATCGTGCCTTAGGCGAGAATGAAAAATGGCTGGACGGTCATCGGCAGGCGATTGAGCGAGCCAGGGTGGACTTCCAGACCAAGCTAAATGCTACCTAGTCGAGCACACCTTACCAGCTGTGTTATCATATGAGGTATGACGATAGAGACTGTTCGAGAGATACTGCTGGAGCGCTTGGCTAAACTGGACCAGCCAGGAGATATTCTTAAGGCGCCTGAGCTAAAGGAGCTATTTAGTAAGCTAAAGAGCTTACCGGCGCCGGACAAAGCTCAGTTTGGGGCAAAGCTAAATGAGCTCAAGCGAGAGCTGCAGACCGAGGTAGATAAGTTGGCTCAGGTGGCTAGTACGGCGGAAGCCGAGCCACTGGATGTGACGGCTCCCTTTGGTGCCGGTCGTCTCGGCGCTGGGGCGGTACGACCGGCGCTTTTGCCGGTCGAGCAGGCCAGCTTGCACCCATTGACTCGGGAGATTCGCCATGTGGTGGAGGTCTTTACCAGGATGGGGTTTGTTTGCGAGGAGGCACGTCAGCTAGATGATGACTATCATATGTTTGCTTCGCTTAACTTCCCGCCTGATCATCCGGCCCGAGATATGTATGATACTTTCCGGACAGAAGAGGGCTATATTCCGCCGGCTCATATTACGACGATGGAAAACAGAGTTCTCTCGGCTGGGCTAGAGCAGCTAGAACAGGGCGAGTCGATCGCTCACCTCAGTTATGGTCGGGTCTTTCGTAACGAAGATGCTGACGTGACTCACGAACATACCTTTCACCAGTTTGAGGGGGTCTATGTGTCGAGTGATGCCACCTTGGCTCAGATGCTATGTATGCTCCGAGGTTTCTTCCAGATCTATTATCAGCAGGAGATTCATGTCAAGACTCAGCCGGGCTACTTCCCGTTCACTGAGCCCAGCCTGGAACTTCAGATTAAAAAACCGACAGCGCTTGGTGGTGGTGGCAAAGGTGGTGAGTGGCTGGAGATGCTGGGTTGCGGCATGCTCCACCCTAATGTCTTAAAGATGGCAGGGATTGACCCGTCGAAGTACCGAGGTTTCGCCTGGGGCGGCGGGCTAGATAGGCTGATTATGCTGAAGTATAATATCGAGGATTTACGTCATTTCGAGTCGGGCAACCTGACCTTCCTGAGGCAGTTTGGAGGTGTAGTATGATCATTTCGCTTAATTGGCTCAAGCAGTACTTCCCGCAGGGGGCTTGCCCCAGCGTAAAGGAACTAACCGAGCTAATCGGGGCTCGCTTGGTTGAGATAGAAGGAGTGACGGATCTGGCACCATATTATCAGTCGGCAGTAGTGGCTAGAGTGGTTGACTGCAAGGAGCACACCGATAGCGACCACCTTCATATTTGCCGGATTAACGATGGTGGTGTGATCAAAGATGTACCCAGAGACGACGACGGCATGGTGCAGGTGGTCTGTGGAGCGCCCAATGTTCGCACCGGGCTAAAGGTGATCTGGCTGCCACCCGGCTCGATCGTACCGGCTAGCTATGGCACAAAGGATGAGCTAAAGCTAAGTAGCCGCAAATTGCGAGGTGTTATTTCTTATGGCATGCTGGCTAGTCCCTGTGAACTAAAACTCTGGCACGACCAGGAGGGTATCTTGGAGGTCGATGACGACTCGGCTCAGCCGGGGCAGAGCTTACTCGACTTACTGGATCTGGACGATTACTTGCTGGAAGTCGAAAATAAGAGCCTGACGCATCGCCCCGACTGTTTTGGTTTGATCGGCTTCGCTCGAGAAGTTATGGCGATTATTGGCAGTGAAGTTTCGACGCCGGAGTGGTTTAACCGCTTAGCCGATAAGCTACCGACTACGACAGTAGCGGTTGAGCCTACGGTGACCATCATGGATGATGATATCTGCGACCGCTACGAGTGTGTTGCTCTGTCGGGGATTGATCAGGCGTCGTCACTACCTTTGCAGCTGCGTAGTTTCTTGGGTCGCTCCCAGGTTAATTCTATCTCGGCACCAGTTGATATCACTAATTATCTGATGCTGGTGACGGGGCAGCCGCTTCATGCCTTTGACCTGGATCGAGTGATCAAGCTGTCGCCGACAGGCAAGCCTGATATCGTGGTGCGTTTGGCGAAAGCGGGCGAGACGCTTGAGCTGATCGATGGTCGGACAGTCAAGCTGGACCCGAAGGATGTCGTAATTGCTGTTGGTGACCGAAAGAAAAGTCTACCTATCGCTCTGGCCGGGGCGATGGGTGGCAAAGCGACCGAGATTACAGCCGAGACTAAGCGAGTCCTGCTGGAGAGTGCTACCTTTAGCCTGTACCATCTGAGAGGGACGCAATTCCGACACGGTATCTTTTCTGAGGCGATTACTCGCTTTACCAAGGGGCAGCCGGCAGCATTGACTCACCCCGTGCTACTTCAGGCTGTAGCGATGTTGCAGCAGTACTCCGGCGCTGGGTTAATTAGTCGGGTAGCAGAGAGCTATCCGGGGCGACACACGGCAACTAGTTTTGAGCTATCTGTCAGTCGTTTTACTGATGTGCTGGGCTGTTATCATGGTCAGCCCTATAGCAGTCAGATGATTGAGCGGACACTTAAGAGCTTGCAGTATGATTCAGTTGAGGTCAAGGCGAATCGAGTGAGGGCGGTGGCGCCGTGGTGGCGCCCCGATCTGGTCTATGACGAGGATGTGATCGAGGATACCGGGCGGGTTAATGGCTACGACGAGATTACCTCGTCTCAGCCTACCCGACCTTACGTAGCAGTGGAGGATGATCCAATGTATCAGCTGCATCGTCTCCTGAAAAATCGGCTCTATCAGGCTGGCGGCAATGAGATGATGAGCTACTCTTTTATCCATGGCGACTTGCTGGACAAGGTTGGCGATGACAAGACCAAAGCCTTTCGCATAGTCAATGCTATCTCGCCTAAGTTGCAGTATTGTCGACGAGACCTCCTGCCCGGCTTACTGGACAAGACTAATAGTAATCTACGGGCCGGTTATGACCACTTTATGCTATGTGAGCTAGGTAAAGTACACAGGCGAGGCCAGATGGATCAGGTTGAGCCGGAGCTACCGGCAGAATTAGCTTGTCTAGCCGGGGTGATTGTGGCTAAAGCCGGTTCAGCCGGTGCGCCGTTCTATGAGGCGAAGTACGTGGTAGATTACTTGCTACGCTCGCCCGACCTTCAGGTTAGCTATGTGCGTCTTGACCTGTGCGACCATTCGCTAGACAGCTCGCTCAATCTATTCGAGCCGACCCGCTCAGCAGCATTGGTGCTTGCCTCTACCGGTCAGCTTATTGGAGTGGTTGGCGAGATCAGACAGTCGGTGCGCCGGGCCTTCAAGCTGCCGGATTGGCTGGCTGGTTATGAGCTATACCTTGATCCGTTACTTGGGCGGCTGAATGATGATATAGCCTACCATCCGATTAGTCGTTATCAGGGGACAAGCCGTGATGTTACTTTGCAGGTATCACTGGATACGACTTTTGGCTCTGTCGAGGAGTGCGTCAGGCAGGCTCTGGATGAGAAGATGGCTAACGGACTCAGCTATCAGATGCAGACGAAGGATATCTTCCTGGCGGGAGAGCGGTGTCAGAATATTACTTTCCACCTTGATTTCGTTGATCGCCATCAGACTGTTAATAGCAAGGCAATCAGTGGACTGATCGATCATCTGGCGAAAAGAGCACAGAGTAAGTTAAAGGCTAAACTAATCTAAGACAAGGAGAATAAATGAGCGAACGGAGTTTGACGCCTCGCTGGCAAAGGATCACCATCTGGATCATTGCCATCGTTATGCTAGGAGGAACACTGGCGGGGCTAGTCTTTATGGTGCTAAGTACTATGGACAGCAAGATCAACCCTAGCAATATTGCTCGGGAAGAGCAGGCGAAGAATATGGCGAAAGCCAAGCAGGAATATCTGAAAGAACAGGCGGAGGAGCGCAAGAAGAAGCGAGGGCTTGACGGCTACACTGATAAGGTGGCTAGCTTTGATGCTAAGACTGTCACTGCTCTGACTGTCGATACCCTTAAGGAGGGAGACGGAGCTACGGTGAGTAGCGATAGTACTCTGAGCGCCAACTATACCGGCTGGACACCTGATGGCAAGATATTTGATAGCACGAAATCAGAGGGCTCGGCGGCTAAGCCGGTCACCTTCAGTCTAAAGGGCGTTATCAAAGGTTGGTCGGAAGGGCTGTCGGGTAAAAAGGTCGGTGGAGTCTATCTGCTGTCAATCCCGGCGAACATGGCTTATGGCGAGCGAGGTAGTACTGACGGCTCGATCGCTCCTAATACTCCACTGAAGTTTGTAGTCGAGATCGTCAAGCTGGAGAAGTCTAGCTAACGTATCTAGTAAAGAATTTCTCAAGCTGATTAATGATGCCGGGGTCGCCAGTCTCCAGGGCGATCTCCCTGGTGCCGGCTCGGACGCCGAGAGTAGAGAAATTATGTGAGCCGGTGATGGCTAGCTTAGTACCATCCGGCATGGTGCCGATCATGAACTTGGCATGGAGATAGCGGGGTCGCTGGTAGCTAGTCGTCAGGCTCTTTACTGTCGAGCGGGTACCGATCATGATATTGTTCACCGGATCTTTGGCGCTACCCTTGGGGTTGAAGTAGATGGAGGTGGCGGGCTTCTTCTTAAGAATACGCGCTAGTTCACCGGCAGGGCAGTACTGCGACACGAGCAGGACGCTCTCGGCTTTCTTGGCTAGCCGCTTGAAACTCTTTTGGCAAGCCTCCCTGACCATAAGTCGCATAGGTGAAGTTGGTCCTTCCATCCTTACTCGGCTCTACTATCCGTCTGGCAATCAAACTCTGCTCCGAGCTTGCAAACTTCTCCAACTCTCGCTCAAACTCCTCACGAGTCGGCTCTTGTGCCCCATTTTTAACACGTAGCAAGGTAACGGAGTCATAACTAGTATAGAGATACTGAGGGGCACGTAAGATAATAATCCAAATGAAGAAGCAACTGAGAAAAATAGTAGACAAGCAAATAAATAGTTTCTTCATAGTAGACTCCTTATAAAAGAATGATTCCCCTTGTAC